>Ga0172380_10003420_pt1 | contig 21831 bp, 20 predicted proteins | sample Leawe162metaG_FD_119747 | JGI IMG/M metagenome (GOLD analysis project Ga0172380, IMG submission 119747) | Leachate microbial communities from a municipal landfill in Southern Ontario, Canada - Leachate well 162 metaG | ecosystem: Engineered > Solid waste > Landfill > Unclassified | place...
GTCGTCACCATCCCGAGCTTTGGGTCCCTCCGTTCGCGAACGGAGGGATGGGGAAAGCTGAAAGATGATGAGGACTAGTGGGCGGGCCGGATCGCATGTGCGTTCCGACCCTCGTTGCAAACGCCCTTGTTAGGACGCCGCTCTGACTCGCCGCTCGAGCCGCTCGAGCCGCTCTTCTGCCTTGCGGAGATTCTCCACACGCTCGCTGATTTTCTCGAGGAGCGGGTGAAGAGGCTCGGAACGGCGCTGGTATTCGAGGGTCAGGTGATCGTACGTCTGATGAAGACGCGCGAGTACCTGGAGGGAGAAATCCTCCCTCTTCGCCTCCCGCTGAATCGCCTGGGTGACGCCGATCTTCTCGAGGAGAATGACCGAGGCGAACTGGAAGACGGCGGTGTGGGTGGTGGAAGCGGACTGGAGAGCCCGCTCACAAACCGACACCTCGGACTTCTGCCGCGCGATCTGTTCAAAGATGTCCATGTCAGAATCCTCCGGACTGGTTTCTGCTGTCGAGGTCAATTTCTTGCCCCTCGGTCATCACCACTTTGGGGAAAGTGATGAAGACTGAGTGGCAGCGCGGGATGTAGAACCACCGCGCAACGCCGTTGAAGAACCGCTGTCCTTCATTGAAAGAACTATTCGTCGATCGAGCCGTCACAGTCGTTGTCGACTCCGTCGGTTACGGTCGCTTGCTGATGACGATCTGATCGCCCTTGAGCACGGCGATGCATGTCGCCGGCTGGCAGGTCGAGTGGTCGGTCTCGGGTCGCGAATCGGTATTGCCCTGAAAACGGCAATCGAGCCGCTGTGCCTGCTCGATGAGAGCGACCATCTTGGGGTCGGCCCTCGGCAGGTTGATGTCCACCATGTTCCAGGTAGCCTGGTTGTCGAACATCGATCCACCACGACCGTAGATGGTGTAGTGGGTAGTGGAGTTCTCCGGCCGATCCCAGATCCTCGTTACGTGGCAGTTGTAGACCTCAAGGGAACCCTTCTCGGCGTTCCCCCAGCCGACGATGTCGCACGGCGGTCTGTCTGCTGCGAAGCCGCAGCTGAGCTCGGACACCATGCTGTCGCGGAAGAGCTTGAGGTCTTCACCGGGAGCAATCTCGCCGGCGCAGGCAGAGAGGAACAGAAAAATAAGGATGGAGCGCATGACTTCTACCTCGAATGGGCGCGTTGGCCCTAGTGTTGTATTGGCAGATTGATTATCTCTGCCCCTCGGTCGTCACCATCCCGAGCTTTGGGTCCCTCCGTTCGCGAACGGAGGGATGGGGAAAGCTGAAAGATGATGAGGACTGAGGGACCCACGAAACGTTCCGTGGGGCCGGCGCGATGACGTATCATCACGCGGACGATGTTCAAGGAGCGATGCAAATGAGCTTGTACCGGTCATAGTCGAGGTAGTAGAAGCACGGCGTTTTGCCCTGCTCCCCCACCTCGACCACTTTGCCGTTCAGCTTGATCTGTGCGATCTGGTCACGCTCACCGCTCGGCACGACCCTCGGGTCGATGAGCGAAAAGGTGTGGTGCGAGCCGTTGGCGGCGTAGGCATCCGCCAGAATCTCGATCCGCTGCCCGCCGTAGACCGCATAGGTCTGGGACAGCGTGCGAACACCGGGCTCGGCTTCCACGCTCTCGATCGGATGCACGCGGGGGAAGTCCAAGTTTTCCGGATGAGCGAACAACGTCCACCCATTCGTGATCTCGGGGTCCACCGCGACCTCGATGGTCATCGGATGACGAAGCAAGTGATCACGGCACTCTTCCTCCTCCATCTCGGGGTGGAGGCGCACGTGCTCAGCATACTTCTGCTTCTCCTCGTCCGATGCCGTCTTGTACTTCTCGAGATTCGACTGGATGGTCTGCTCGAGGGTGACGACAGGTTCCGCGACGACGACTTCCTGCTCTTCTCCGCCACATGCGGCGAGGAACAGGGTGAACAGCACGGTCAAGGAACGCATGGCTTTCTCCAGGTTACGGGCGCGAAGGCCCTAGTGTTGGGTTGGCAGATATTTTCACTGCCCCTCGGTCGTCACCATTGGGGAATGATGAGGACTGAGTGGCAGCGCGGCGGATCGTTCCGTCGCGCGGCGCGTGTGAGCGATGCTCGTGATCATTCCGGGTAGTACGCCACCCAGATATTGGGCACGATGTTGATTTCTCCCGGGTTGCCCTCGAGATCAAGGGTCTGCGCGGTCACCACCGGAGAGTTGTAGAGATCAGTGACGACCACTCCGTAGGTCGGAACGCTCAGCGAATAGAATTCGCCGGTGTCGGCCACGACGATGTTCAGATCCCGTTGACACGCGAAGGCGTAGTCCACGTACTCGCCAGCCCCGATCACCTCGTCATACGGTTTGAACTTCAGGTATTGGATACCGAAGTTTTCGTACCGAATGATGTCGGCATCGAGCTTATTCGCCTCCTGATACAGGAAGCAAACCCGCACCCGAGCGGCCGGATCGATCCCCTCGTTCATGCCGTTCCCTCCCCCATCGTCGTCGCCATGGGCGAGGACGATGAGTTCGTGGAGACGGACACCAACGATGTTCGGATTATGGATCTCAATATCCATCCAGTCAGCCGGACCCGGATCCGCCGCCGAGTAGACGCGTTCCCCGGGGATCGTCGGCATTTGCCGCACGATGACCGGTTCGAGCGTGATAGCGACATCGGTGTCCTCCGTGTCCGTGTCATCGGTGTCGGCCTGGTCCGTATCGGACGTGTCGGTATCGCCGGCAGCATCCGTATCGCACGGGGAATCCGTCTCGATGTCGGTGTCGATCTCGTAGCCGTCCCAGCCCCAGAGGCAGCCGGAGACGGGAGCGAGAACCGCGAGCATGATAAAGGAACGCATGTTTTTCTACCTCGAATGGGCGCGAAGGCCCAGTTGTGAGTTGGTGGCATTTCTGCCCCTCGGTCGTCACCACCCCGAGCTTGTCGAGGGGTGATGAAGACTGAGGGACCGCGCAAGGATGTGAAATCCTTGCGCAGACGCCGGACGGACGATGGCGATCGCCCGTGTTGATGGTTAGGAACCTCCTCCCCACGAACGGGTGTAACGGTGGAAGGCCTCGAACCCCATCTTCACGATGTGCGCGAAGAGGAGGAGCACGACGGCTGCCAACACCAGGACCCCGGCCGAAGGGACAAACAAAGCGGCGAGAACCGCTTGCACCGTTACGCTCGGGCTCGCCACGATCCCGGCGAAGACCACGACCTCATAACCGGAAATTCCGATCACGAGTACCGCGGAAACCGCGACGACGATGACGAGAAAATAAGACTCGATCCACTCACGCATGACATCTCCAATTTGGCCCGAAAGCCGTGAAGTGTTCTCTTGGCAGATGATTGTCTCTGCCCCTCGGTCGTCACCACGGAGGGGGCCGTGATGAAGACTGAGGGACAGGCCGGATCGCAGTTGCGTTCCGACCCTCGTTTCGTTGTTGGCAAGAGGTCTACTCCTCGGTATGACCCAAGATGGCGATCGCCTCCTTGGGATACGGGAGACCGTTCCTGCCGATGATGTCCGGCACATACTGCTGGTTGTTCGAGGCCCAGGTGGCCCAGAACAGCTCAGCTGCGAATCCGTCCTCTTCGCCCTGGGGCTCGAGGTCGGTGAAATCGCAGAGCAAGTTCATCTCCAGACGGTCGCCCTTCGTGAGGACGGTTCGCATGGGGAACTGGATCGTATGCGCGGTCTCCGAGATGGCGACCTTCGGGGTGAAGGTTGTCGTCCAACCGACATCCACGAGCCAGCAGCCCGAGATGTGATCCGCCGCGCGCACGTCCTGCACGTCTTCTCCCCTGCCCGTCTTGTACGGGGAATGGGAGTCAACGATGCTGGTCGTGGCCATGAACATGTAGAATCCGGTCATGTCGATCGGGTTCTCGCAGTCGCTCTCGATGTTGATCTGGCCCATCTCCACCTGGAGCTGGCCCGGGAACACATCGAAGGCGCCAAGGTTGGACACGAACTCCATGGTGGCGCAGGAGATGGTCTCCTGAACCACGGGGTCGTCGGACCCGGTATCCGTGGGGACATCGGTATCTTCGACCTCGACGTCGGTGTCGTCCGTGTCCAGATCTTCCGGACACTCCCCCACCTCGGCGGTGCTGCCATCCTCGCAAGTCACGTCCGGGTTCGGATACGTGGTGGCGAAGAGGAAGCAGCCGGAGACGGGAGCAAGGACGACGAGCATGATGAAGGAACGCATGGTGTTTCTACCTCGAATGGGCGCGCTGGCCCGGTGTTGAGTTGGCAGATTGGTTGTCTCTGCCCCTCGGTCGTCACCACGGAGGGGGCCGTGATGAAGACTGAGTGGCACCCGCGCCGATGTCCGAAGACCAAAGACGCGGGACGGAGGACGGATAAGCTAACTCCGCCGTTGCCTTTCGATGACGGCGATCGTAGCGGCGATCGAGTAGAAGAATACCGTCCCGATCAGCATGACCTGCCACCATCCGACCGTGATGAGGCCGAAGATGACCGCGGAAAGAAATAGAGCGGAGGAAATCATGACGGTGGGCGGAATGGCCAGAATAGCGATCCGCACAATACTGGACATGACATCACCTGGAATCGGGCACGATGGCCCTCTGGGTTTGTGGAACGAATAATCCCGCGATTCCTGTTACCTATAATAGGTACTCGGGGATCGCGGGATCATTGTTACGTGCCCCCACAGGCCTTGTTTCTGGCCCTTTACGTAACTGTATATAATAGCAGAAATATGGCCTTTTGTCAAGGTAAAAAGGCCATATTTCTGCTAACATTGGCCACTAAGATGGGTCGGGCAAAGCCACGGCTGCCAATCAGATTGCTTCGGGCTCCCGTCGGACGGGACCCTCGCAATTTACCTAGTACCGCCCCCTCCCCATCACCGCCCAGGCAATAGCGAGCGCGTCCGCGGCATCATCAGGCCTGGGGATGCTCGACAGGCCAAAAACGGTCTTAACCATCTGCTGCATCTGCTTCTTATCTGCCTTGCCATAACCCGTTAAGGCCATCTTTACCTCAACTGGCTTTAACTCCGTTACGGGAAGATCATTCTCAGCCGCAATAAGCAAAAGTACGCCTCGTACTTCCGCCACTTTTATGGCCGTAGTCACATTTTTCCCAAAAAAGAGCTCCTCTATGCCCATGGCATCAGGTTTATGGGCCTTGATGAGGGCCCGAACATCGGTCGCTATCTCTTTCAGGCGATCAAGACTAGGCGTGCCGGCTTTGGTCGTGATCACGCCAAAGGCTACTGCGGTCGATTTCCCCTTGATTGCATCGATAACGCCAAAACCCAGGCGACCATAGCCCGGATCAAATCCCAAGATGCGCTGATGCTTTTTCATGAAAGTAGTTTACAATAAAACACGACCCGTAGGTCGTGTTTTGTGTTGATCTTACACCGCACCGTCTTCAGTCTGAATCTGTACTCCCGCTGTTATCTCCTTGCCCATAGCTGGGCCTTCAGTAGCTATTTCAGCGGCTACAACGTCAGAAATCTTTACAGGTTCTTCTGGCATTGGGATATCCAGGACTACTTCATTGCCCGGGAAGCCGGTACCGCTTGGAATCAAGCGACCAATGATGACGTTCTCCTTCAAGCCAGCGAGCTCGTCAATCTTACCGGTAACGGCAGCATTGATAAGTACACGAGCCGTCTCCTGGAAGGATGCGGATGACAACCAGCTTTCCGTAGAAAGAGAAACCTTTGTCACACCAAGGAGCAGCTGTTCAAATTCGGCAATCTTACCGCCCGTAGTCTCCATGCGTTCCTGTTCGTCCAGAAGCGCGGCCTTCTCCACTACTTCTCCTGGAAGAAGATCCGTGTCACCCGGGTCCATAATGCGGGCGCGGGAGAACATCTGGCGGATCATAACCTCAATGTGCTTGTTATTCAGCTTCTGACCCTGTGAGGAGTAAATGAACTGCATTTCCTTAGAGAGGTAGAGCTGCACAGCGTACTGGCCCTTGGCTTTAAAGAGCGCCTGGAGGTCCAAGTGACCGTCAGTCAGCGCATCACCGGCCAATACCTGGTCACCTTCCTTCACGTACATTGTGTAGCCGTGCGGAATGATGTATTCACGGATCTTTTCGGCCTCATGGAGGACGAGAACAGACGTTTTGACGAGCTTCACTACACCGCTCACATCCGTCACGATCTTTTCACCGCTTGTTTTCTCAGCAATAACGTCACCGGCCTGCACCTTCTCCCCTTCCTTCACGGAGATCTTGGCACCGCGGCCAATAACGAACGGCTTTTCTTCTATAGCGTCATAGCGCACGCGCACAATCTTCTGACCAGGCGTAGTATCGATAATTTCCTTACCAGTTCCGGCCTGCACCACGGTACGCTCGGCCTTCTCCAGTTCCACCTTTCCAGAAACTTCCGTCATGATGGCCTTACGCTTAGGAAGACGAGCTTCAAAGAGTTCTTCAACGCGTGGAAGACCCTGCGTAATATCTTTTCCAGCCACACCACCCGTATGGAAGGTACGCATAGTGAGCTGCGTTCCTGGCTCACCAATGGACTGCGCGGCCATAATACCTACGGCAGTACCCATCTTCACGAGCTTGTTGTACGCCAAGTCATAGCCGTAACACTTCTGACAGACGCCGCGGCGTACCTTACAGGTCATCACGGAGCGTACATGCGCTTCTTCCAATTCCTTACCCGCTTCCTTCAATTCACGAATATGATCTTCCGTAATGAGTTCCCCGGCCTTAATGATTGCCTTCCGGCCACCCGGAAGCTTCACATCAGAGAGCGCAAAACGTCCCAAGATACGAATAAGCAATGCTTCACCAATTTCATCAGATTCTGCTTTAGTCAAAACCACACCCAAATCATCACCACAGTCTTCAAGGCGGACAACTACATCCTGAGCCACATCCACCAGACGGCGGGTGAGGTAACCAGCGTTAGCCGTCTTAAGAGCGGTATCTGTAAGACCCTTACGCACACCGTGTGAAGAGATGAAGAATTCCAGTACGGAAACACCGTCCTTGAAGGAAGATTTCACGGGGAGCTCAATAATGTCTCCGGAAGGAGAGGTCTTCAAACCAATCATACCGATGGTCTGGGTGAGCTGACCCCAAGCACCACGAGCACCAGATTCAATCATGGTGTAGGCAGAACTGTCCTTAGGCATGATGTTCTTAGAAAGTTCCGCAATGCGGTCCTTCACGTCCGTCCAAACCTTAATGACCTGGCTGTGACGCTCGCTCTGGGTCAAAAGTCCCTGTGCAAAGTAGTCTTCAATTTCCAAGATGCGCTTATCACCTTCCAAAATGATTTCTGCCTTTCCTGGGACGTCCGGCAAACCGTGCATGCTGTAAGAGTAACCAGAACGTGTAGCGTATTCAAAACCAAGTTCCTTGAGTTCATCAAGAATGCGCGCCGTGAACTCCTGGCCGTAGTACTCCAAAACATCACGGATGATGTTGGCGAGTTCTTTCTTGCCGAGAATCTTATTCTGGTAGCCCACCTTCTCTGGGAAGACGCGGTTCATGATGATGCGTCCGGCGGTCGTAATAATGCGCTCGCCATTATCCATGCGAACACGGATCCAATCCTGATATTTAATAGCGCCCTGCTTCAAGGCGTACATAGCCTCATCCTGATCAGCAAAAGACTTCATGGTCTTCTCATCAGGCTCCGTGAGCGTCATGGTGAGATAGAAAGAAGCCCAGGCAATGTCTTTACCAGCCGTAGTCACCGGACCACCAAAGGATGGCTTCAAAAGGTTACGAATGGAAAGCATGATGTGCTCCGCTTCATAACGAGCTTCTGCGGTGAGTGGCACGTGCACAGCCATTTGGTCACCGTCAAAGTCAGCGTTATACGCTTCGCAAACCAGAGGATGGATCTTAATGGCCTTGCCTTCTACAAGCTTCGGGCGGAAGGCCTGAATACCCAGACGGTGGAGCGTAGGAGCGCGGTTCAGAAGAACAAAGCTGTCAGCCGTGACTTCTTCCAAGATATCCCAAACCTCCGGGCGATCCCCTTCAATGAAGCGGTTAGCAGAACGGATGTTGTGCACGTACTCACGAGCAATGAGCTTAGAGATCACAAATGGACGGAAGAGCTCAAGCGCCATCTTCTTAGGGATACCGCACTGGTCAAGCTGCAAATGCGGACCAACCACAATAACGGAACGTCCGGAATAATCGATACGCTTACCAAGAAGGTTCTGGCGGAAACGGCCCTGCTTGCCCTTCAAGATATCTGCAAGGGACTTCAACTGGCGCTTCTTACCCGTTGCGGCAATAACTGTCTTTGACTGGCGAGCGGAGTTATCAATGAGCGCATCCACCGCTTCCTGCAACATGCGCTTTTCATTGCGCGTAATAACTTCCGGAGCGTTCAAGGAGAACAGGCGGCGGAGGCGGTTGTTGCGGTTAATGACACGGCGGTAAAGATCGTTAAGATCAGACGTGGCAAAACGTCCACCATCAAGCGGCACCATAGGGCGAAGGTCTGGTGGGATGACTGGCAAAACCTTCATGATCATCCAAGAAGACTGCACGCCGTTCTTTTCAAGAGCGCGGAAGAGCTTCAAGCGGCGCATGATGCGGTCATACTTAGCTTTGGAGCTCGTAGCCGCCAATTCTTCCGTCAATTTCTTGATGGTTTCAGAAATGTTGATACGGTCGAGCAACTTGGTAATGGCCTCTGCACCAATCCCGGCATCAAAAACGTGGCCATAGCGCATGGACCAGTCATGATACGTAGCTTCTGAGATAACTTTAAGTGGAGCGATTTCCTTCAAGTCTTTATCGACCTGAATAAAATCAGCTTCCAGCTCTTCAAGCTTAGCGTCAGCAATAGCCTCAATGCGAGCGATCTCGGCCTTCAGCTCATCCTTCTTGCCTTCAAACTTTTCTGCCAAGCGTTCCGTATCACGCTTCTTCTCCCCCTCAATCATCTTCTTTTTAGCCTTATATTCTTCCTTCACCTGTTCAATAGTCTGGATACGGGCTTCCTCATTCACGTCCGTAATCATGAAAGCACCGAAGTACACCACCTTTTCAATAGCCTGAACACCAAGATCAAGCACGGTACCAATCTTAGAAGGCACGCCGCGCAAGAACCAAATGTGCGTTACCGGAGCGGCCAACTCAATGTGGCCCATGCGTTCACGGCGAACGGATGACTGCGTGACTTCCACGCCACATTTGTCACAGACAATGCCCTTATAGCGGATCTTCTTGTACTTTCCGCAGTAACATTCCCAGTCCTTGGATGGTCCAAAAATTTCTTCCGCAAAAAGTCCCTGCTTTTCAGGCTTCTGGGTGCGGTAGTTAATGGTCTCCGGTTTGGTGACCTCACCATAGGACCAGCTGCGGATGACGTCAGGAGACGCAACCTTGAGGCGGATGGAATCAAAGTCCGTGGACTTCAATGTTTCGAATTTCATTGCCATATATTTATGATTTTCGAGGAGAACCACCGTCTCCAAGTTCTACCTTGCGGTCGTTTTTGAGAAGTTCCACGTCCAAACCAAGACCCTTCAATTCACGAATCAACACGTTAAAGGATTCCGGAATGTTCACTTTGGTAATCGGCTCGCCCTTAATAATGGACTCGTACGCCTTAGCGCGTCCTGGCACGTCGTCAGACTTAATAGTGAGAATTTCCTGAAGAGTATGGGCGGCGCCGTATGCTTCAAGTGCCCAAACTTCCATTTCTCCAAAACGCTGTCCACCAAACTGTGCCTTACCACCAAGCGGCTGCTGGGTGATGAGCGAGTACGGACCAATAGAACGCTGGTGCATCTTATCTTCCACCATGTGGTTCAGCTTCAGCATGTACATGATGCCCACGGTAACGGGGTTATCAAACATTTCTCCAGAACGGCCGTCATGGAGACGAATCTGTCCGCTCTCAGGATATCCCGCCTCCACAAGCTGCTCACGAATAGCTGAAGCAGGAGCTCCGGCAAACACTGGAGTAGCAGCGCGGAAGCCCAGGCGTTCAGCAGCGAGACCAAGATGTACCTCAAGAATCTGACCCAGGTTCATACGGGAAACCACACCAAGCGGGGTCAGGACTACATCTACCGGGCGACCCTCTGCCGTAAATGGCATATCTTCAACCGGAACCACAATAGAGACAACACCCTTGTTTCCATGGCGACCAGCTACCTTATCTCCAGCCTGAAGCTTACGCAGGTCAGCAATAGTGACCTGAATAGACTTGATAACACCAGGAGGCAAGTTATCTCCTTCTTCACGGGAGAAAATCTTCACGTCTACTACCTTTCCTTTGCGGCCATGCTCAAGATACAAGGAAGAGTCACGAACATCGCGAGCCTTGTCACCAAAAATGGCGCGCAAGAGCTTCTCTTCTGCAGAAAGCTCAGTCTCGCCCTTAGGCGTGATCTTTCCTACCAGAATGTCTCCGCTCTTCACTTCAGCACCGGTGCGGATAATGCCCTCTACGTCCAAGTTCTTCAGCTTCTCTTCAGACACGTTTGGAATGTCAGAAGTAACCACTTCAGGTCCAAGCTTAGTATCACGAACGTCAAGCGTGAGGTGCTCCAAGTGAATGGTGGTAAACCGATCGTCCTGTACCACGCGCTCGGAAACAATCACGGCGTCTTCATAGTTGTAGCCGTCCCAGCTCATGAAAGCCACGAGCATGTTCTGACCAAGGGCGAGTTCTCCGTTCTCAACAGAAGGTCCGTCAGCCATGACGTCACCCTTCTTCACCTTGATGCCAGGAAGAATAGTTGGGCGCTGGGTAATGGCAGTCGAGTTATTTGAGCGCAAATACTTCGTCAGCTTGTAGGTGACGAGTCCCTTAGTCTTGTAGTCGACTTTAATTTTTACACCGTCAGCTTCCAAAACCGTTCCATCTTCTTCAGCAATAAGTACGTGGCCGGAGTCCACAGCGGCGCGGTGCTCCATGCCGGTACCCACAAGTGGAGCCTGCGGACGGATGGTAGGCACAGCCTGACGTTGCATGTTTGTTCCCATGAGCGCGCGCGTAGCGTCATCATGCTCAAGGAAAGGAATAAGCGCCGTACCAATGGAAATGATCTGCGTAGGAGATACGTCCATGTAGTTCACCTCATTGGCTGGCACCAAACGCGGTTCGCCAAACTTTCTGGCCTCCACGTATTCATCCAAAAGGAATCCGTCTTCATCAATCCGAGCCGTAGCCGGACAGGTGATGGCTTTTTCTTCTGTAAACGCGTTCAAGTAAATAATTTCCTGTGTGGCCTGTGGCTTACCCTTCACGAGCACCACCTTGCGGTACGGCGTCTCAATAAATCCGTAGGTGTTCACCTTGGCGTAAGACGCCAAGTGGCCCACAAGTCCAATGTTTGGACCTTCAGGCGTAGCAATAGGACAGATGCGTCCGTAGTGGGTGGTGTGCACGTCGCGGACTTCAAAGCCAGCGCGTTCACGAGAAAGCCCTCCAGGGCCCATAGCCGAGAGACGGCGCTTATGTTCAAGCTCGGCCAGCGGGTTGGTCTGGTCCATGAACTGGGACAGCTGGGAGGACATGAAGAACTCACGCACCGCACCAATGACGGGGCGAGCGTTAATGAGTTTTCCTGGCGTCAGGGTGTCGATATCCTGCGTAGACATGCGGTCCTTCACAATGCGCTCCATGCGAGCGAGACCAATGCGGAAGCGGGACTGCAAAAGTTCACCAACGGAGCGAATGCGGCGGTTACCAAGGTGGTCCACGTCATCTGGTTCTGACTGGTCAATGTTTGAACGGATGATCTCCTGCACAATCATGACCAAATCTTCCTTGGTCAAAATGCGGCGTGTTTCATCCATGACGTCATCATGCGCGGTTTCTTCTTTCCCAAAGCGCAAATTGAACTTGTAGCGGCCCACGGCGCCCAAGTCATAGCGGTCAAAGTTAAAGAACATGGCGTGAATGAGGGAACGAGCGTTATCCGCAGTAGCCAAATCTCCTGGACGGATGCGCTTGTACACCTCACGCAAACCCTCCTCTTCATTTGTGGAAATATCCTTAGAGAGCGTGGCCTCAATGTACTTAATGAGTGGATGAATATCCACATTCGTAAACTGCGCAAGAATTTCTTCATTTGATCCGTAACCAAATGCGCGCATCAGTGCCGTAACGGCCACCTTGCGCTTGCGGTCGATCTTCACCCAGATCACGTTCTTCGCATCTGTTTCAAATTCCAACCAAGCACCACGGTTTGGAATGATCTTAGCGCCGTAGTAGCGGCGGCCGCGCATGACTTCTGCGGTAAAGAATGCACCAGCAGAACGCACGAGCTGGGAAACAACCACGCGCTCCACGCCGTTCACAATAAACGTACCGCGTGGCGTCATGACCGGAAGATCGCCGAGATAAATCTCTTGTTCCTTGGTTTCATTCGTGCGGAGGTTTTTCAAAAGCGCCTTTACGCGGAGCGGGGCCTCATAGGTCACGTTCTTGGCGCGGGAGGTAGCTTCATCAAACTTGGCCTCATCCAAATAGTAATCAGCGAGCGAGAGCTCCAGGTCTCGGCCGATGAAATCCTTAATAGGCGAGATCTCATTAAAGAGTTCCCGGATACCATCCTTCAAATACCAGTCATAGGAGGCCTTCTGGACGGCAATAAGGTCCGGAAGATCCATGGCCATGTTGACTGGCGTAAATGCTTTGCGGTTTCCAAATTGAACCGGGGTCTTGCTGCTTGTTTTTGGCATAAAACGCAAATGACACCTTCATTTAAAAGGTGCCGACTATGTTCTTATTTCTCGTGCGCTCCATCCCCGCGAAAGCCGGTTTCCCGGACAATGGCAGTAGACAGCTGGGTGAAAAGCATGCCCGACGAGTGAAGATTTTTGGCTACGCTTAGCTATGTTTGACTTACACAGCTATGGTTAACGCGCGTGAGCGCGATTGTAGCAGGGTTCCCTCAGGCCGTCAACGCCCCGGGTGAATAGGTTATTTTCGGTCCCGGGGAGGCCTAAAAAAAGAAGCGGCGCTGACCAGGGGGATGAGACCCCTAGCCAGCGCCCGAGTGAGGAACCTTAGTCGAGTATCGCTTGCGCGACATCCGTCTATGACAAGTCCTGAAAGCTCTCGCTTGCAAACCCCTGTCGTCCCTCGTTTAGGTCGAAGGTTTCTGCCGGCATCACGACAGGTTCCCTCTTACTGGCCCAACGCCAGTCATGGAGCCCGGCCTAGCGACCGAAGCTTTTAGCGGGTGCAAACTTAGTTTAAGTGCCGGCGATATGATCAAGGGAGGAAGAAGCCAGTCTCCCGTCAGGGATGTATGGACCTCTCTTCGGATGGGATCTCCGTCCCCCGGCCTAAGTCAGCGAACTCCTAGGATGCGAGTATGCAAAGTGTAACAAATGCAAAATAATGCACAAGAAACAGGTCTGCGCGGGAGGTTTTTATTTTAGGTCAGCTCTAGGAGCCGCCGAGCGACCGACGAGCCGTACTGAACCGGTACGGCGAGGAGAGAGCGACAAAGGCGACAACGAGATGGCCAAAATAAAAACCTCCCGCTTAAAAGTCGCAGGATAAGAACAGAGATAATCAATTGTCAGGTCCATGTGTGAGAACGAAGGAGAGAGATCACGCGGACAGGCGAACCCTGCCGCGCCGTTCGGACACGAATCTGACGAGAAAACCTTGTCTTACCCCGCAACCTTCAAGCGGGAGGAGCTACAGCCTACCACGTATGCATACCCCCTTCAAGACCAAAAGGGAAGGCCTTATGCACCTAAATCTCATCCGGTTCATCGTCCTTTGGGGCATCTGGCGAAATCACGCCCTCAGCCTTCAGCGCAGCGTCCCTTGTGACGCCACGCATCGTGGCCATCAATTCCTTATGATCCCGAAGATACTGTTTAGCCACTTCCCGTCCTACACCGAGCTTCTCCTCTCCAAAAAGATAAGAATTTCCACGCTTCTCAATGGTGCCCACGGCAACGCCAAGGTCAAGCAAGTCTCCTGAGAGAGAAATGCCTTCGTTATACATGATGTCGAATTCTGCCGTCCGGAATGGCGGAGCCACCTTGTTTTTCACAATCTTCACCTTCACGCGATTGCCGATAATCTTTTCTCCTTGCTTAATCTGAGCATTGCGGCGAATTTCCATGCGCACAGAGGCATAAAACTTAAGCGCGTTTCCGCCCGGCGTGGTTTCTGGGTTACCGAACATGACACCGATCTTCATGCGGATCTGGTTGATGAAAATAAGCACCGTTCCCGTCTTTGAAATAACCGCAGTGAGCTTACGAAGGGCCTGAGACATGAGACGAGCCTGCAGTCCCATATGGCTATCCCCCATCTCACCCTCAATTTCCGCTTTTGGCACGAGTGCAGCCACAGAGTCAACCACGATGACATCAATTGCGTTCGAGCGAACCAAAGTTTCCACAATCTCGAGCGCCTGTTCACCGGTATCCGGCTGTGAAATAAAGAGCTCATCCACGTTCACACCAATTTTCCGGGCGTAGTCTGGATCAAGTGCGTGTTCAGCATCGATAAACGCAGCAATTCCGCCAAGCTTCTGCACTTCAGCCACAATATGCTGGGCGAGCGTGGTTTTACCGCTTGATTCCGGACCGTAGATTTCAATTACACGGCCGCGCGGTACGCCCATAGCGCCAAGCGCGAGATCAAGAGAGAGACAACCGGTTGGCACTGCATCCACATTGGTGGAACGAGCGTCACCAAAACGCATGATGCTGCCGTCACCAAAACGTTGTTTAATTTGTGAAACCGCCTCAGCGGCAGCGGCAATACGGGGATTTGAACTAGCTTTAGCCATACGTAGAGAGAAAAGTTACTGAGTCAGGATTTACAGAAAACATACTAAGTTTGTCCGGATACAAGGCGCGGAGACAGCGAGGCCGAAACGTACTGGGTAAGTACGGTGAGGCCGAGCAGAGGCTCCGCAACGCAGTAGCCGGCAAACTTGGGTATGTTTTCAATAAGCGAACAAAACACGAACACAGTTTACCCTACTCTTTTTTATTCTTCACTCAAGTTATCCCCCGGCTGGAACCTTTTTCTCGTCCCCGGTAATCGAAATAGTCTGTTCGTCAAAAACAACTCGGCGATAAACCACCGCCGGTCGTGAATAACGTCTCTTCGCTTCTACTTTTATTACATTCAGTCCGCGCGCTAGGTCTAACGTTACGGCAAAACTTTTGTCTTCATTCACCACCACGTCCTTTCCATTAATTGAAACTTGTACCTCATCGCTCTTCACGTAGCCGGTGACGGGAAGCAAAGCTGAATGAACGGCAGACTGATCAGTAGGGTTCAACACAATAACTTCCGGCGGAGCCAACAGATGCGAAGCCTGGCTACCGAGGTAACCAAACATGCCAAGGACCACCACGAGCAAGGCAACACCGCTCATGAGCCGTGTGGAAACCACAAAACTGCCCTTACGTACCCGTTCTCGTGGCAAGCGATGGGGATCCAAGAGGTCAGTTAAGCCAGACTCCTCCTCATAGAGCTCCAAAAGATAGGTTTCATCCGCACTAAGCGCCCTGGCGTACGAACGGATAAAATTTCTCGTATAAAGAGGGTCCGGCAGAAGTTCATACCTCCCCCACTCGAGTGCCTCGAGATAATGACGGCGCACTCGGGTAATTTTCTCCATCATTTCCAAACTGACCGCCTGGGAACGGCGGAGTGTCCGAAGCTTTTCCCCTAAATTCTTTGGGGTCACTTCAAGCTGGCGCATCACGAAAGCCATAAATCGTTTCTATTTTAGCCCTAACCCTGACTTTACACAAAGGCTATACTGGTATAGGAATTCTCTGGAGGTTCCATGTCCATCTTCAATGACCATGAAGCAGACAATGCGCTCATCAAGGCTACTGTGGAAGGCGACGAGCGGGCGTTCGGTCTGCTGTACCGTAAATACCAGTACTACGTTCTCTGCTGCGCCAAGGCGATCCTTGGCAGCGATCACGCAAGCGCGTGGGATGTGGTGCAAGATACGTTCATCAAGGCCCGCAAGGCACTCGGGAGCTATGCTCCCGTCAACTTCGCCGGGTGGCTGCGGACGATCGCACAGCATACGGCAATCAATTTCATTCGCGACCAACGCCGACGCAATGAAATCTTGGAGCGAGAAGTACTCTTCCTCCAAGGAGAACGGCACGAGGACCCGCTCGAACATCTCGAGGGCAAGCGGAACCGCGCGATGATCATGTCGGCCGTGGACACGCTGTCACATGACCATCGTGAAATCGTGCTTCTCTGGGCTCAGGGGTACCTCTACAAGGACATCGCGGAGATGCTTGGCATACGGCTTGGAACGGTGATGTCGCGGCTAAACCGCGCGAGGAACGTACTCCTTGATATGCCCATCCGAACGGCGGCGTGAAGAAAACGAAAGGCGGTCGGGACGCATCCCGACCGCCTTCGCATTTTCACTACTTTTTATCTTCACTATCCTCGTCCTCCTCTATATCCTCGAGCTCGGGGTCATCTTCATCTACGTCATCAATGGTTCTTTCATCATCGTCTGCGTCCGCGGCCTTGTTTGGGTCGACAGGGGCGTCGACCCCTACGTCCTCGTCTTCGTCTTCTTCCTCGTCATCAAAATCTTCATCAGGTACGGATCCCGCCGGAGGCCATTCGGTTACCAGGACTTCACGCGGCTTAGCGCCGTCACCGGCACTGACCACGCCAATCTCTTCCATGAGATCAACGATTCTTGCAGCACGGGAATAGCCGATCTTCATGCGTCGCTGGAGGTAGGAAGTAGAAACTTTGCCGGCCTCGATCGCGATATTGATCGCATCCTCAAGCAAAGAATCGGAATCCTCCGAGTTTAACGCCACACCGCCAGCATGGGATCCACCCTCAATAATCTGATGGTTGTAATCAGGCTCACCTTCCTTCTTCAAGAATGCGACCACGCGTTCAATTTCCGTATCCGAAACGTAGGCACCCTGTACGCGACGAGGTTTCGACAATTCAGGAGTAGACATCAACATGTCGCCGCGGCCGAGAAGCTTATCGGCTCCGGCAGTGTCGATAATAGTCTTCGAGTCTACTTGCGAAGCCACAGCAAAAGCTAAACGTGTAGGGATGTTCGCCTTAATGGTTCCCGTGATGACGTCCACGGAAGGTCGCTGCGTGGCCAAAACCAAGTGGATTCCAGCGGCGCGGGACATCTGAGCAATACGCACGATCACGGCCTCAACCTCCCGCTTGTTCTGAATCATCAGGTCAGCCAGCTCATCAATGATAATGACGATGCGCGGCATGCGTTCTGCTGCCTTGGCGTTGTAGGAGTCGATATCGCGCGCGCCAAACTTGGCCAAATAATCCAGACGACGCTCCATTTCGCGCACGGCCCATTTCAATGCATTGACGGCCTCATCCGCTTTCACAATAGGCGGCACAAGTAAATGCGGAATGCCGGCGTACACACCAAGCTCCACACGTTTCGGGTCAACCATGATGAGCTTCAAATCATCTGGACCATTCTGATAGAGAAGAGAAATGATGATGCCGTTCAAACAAACAGACTTACCGGAACCCGTGGCACCAGCCACGAGCATGTGCGGCGCCTTCTCCACATAAAGGAGCGGCGTCCCGCCAGAAATATCCTTACCAAGAGGTACAGCAAAGGAAGATTTCCTATGGCTGAATTCTTTTGACTCTAGTCCTTCCCGCAGACCCACGCGAGCTACGGATTGGTTCGGCACTTCAATGCCGACCAATGCTTTTCCAGGAATTGGCGCTTCAATGCGAATAGGATGTGCAGCGAGCGCGAGCGCTAAGTCATTCTGGAGCGCCATGACGCGAGTAAGCTTCACTCCTTGTGCCGGGCGGAATGAATACTGTGCCACCGTAGGCCCCACCTTCACCTCATGCATCTCCACATCAATCCCAAATTGGGCGAGTGTACGGGCAATGATCTCTTGATTCCGCGCCACATCCCCTGCTTTTCCTTCTGAACGTTTGTTATCAAGCAAATCGAGCGGAATCTCAATCTTACGGCGTTCCGTGGACGTCATGACACTCTCCGCCGGAGATTTATTAGCAAAATAAGCCGCTGCCTTGCCGTTCTTGGCAGCCGGCTCTTCATCCGCATCCTCATCACTTGGGTCGACAGAGGTGTCGACCCCTACGTCCTCATCACGATCGTCAACGTATGGCTCACCGTCTTCGCCTTCCACCGCATCTGACTTCTTAAACATGGCCGCAAACGGATGGAGAGACTTGTTGAACAAAACGAGCAGGGTAACAAGTAATAATGCCGCATCCACAATAAACGCCGCCCAAAAACCCATGACACCTACGAGCATTGAGGAGGTAAGGAGGCCAATAGCTCCTCCGGCGTTCTTGACCACCAGAGGATCCGTTATTCCAGGGGCCAGGAAAAGGTTCACCAATCCAGTGATCGTGAGAAGAAGAATGACAAAGCAAACGAAAGCCTTGGCTCCGAGTGGTTTGCGGTCTGAAAAAACTAAGCTCGCTCCTCCCAAGATAAAAATAATCGGCACAATGAATCGGGAAATTCCAAATCCCATGCCGAGCCAAGTATCAATAGTTTCCCCAAATGTCCCCGCAAAACCAAAAAATGACAGGAGCATAAGCGCCCCAATCGCTACAAAAACAATGGCTACAATACTTTTTCTGACTTCATCTGACAGCCCAATATCATCCTCATCTACCTGCTTCTTCTTTTTACGTGCCATAGCCACTACATTGTAACAGAAATCAAAAAGCCCCCGAAACAGGGGCTTTCTGTGAACTATTATTTACCGAGAAACACGCTCCACGTAATCCCCTGTCTCAGTATTCACCATGATGGATTCGCCTTCTTTCACAAAGATTGGCACGCGGACCATGAGGCCGTTATCCATTTTGGCATCCTTGAGCACGTTACCGGAAGCCGTATCACCTTTCACTGCCGGTTCTGTTTCTACAATCTTATATTCAATCTTCAGCGGCAGTTCCATGGAAATAGCCACTTCGCCATGCATGATTACGACGACATCCAGCCCTTCTTTTAAATACTTGGCATCTTCGCCTACAAGGTCTCGACTAAGAGCTACCTGATCAAAGCTCTGGCCGTCCATAAATGTCAGCATATCGGCATCGCCGAAAATAAACTGCATCTTGCGGTGGCTGACGTCCTCAAAAGTCAAAGATTCGGCAGACTTAAAGTTATTTTCTACGGTCTTGCCACTTGAAAGAGACTTAGTACGGGTGCGGACAAAAGAGCTGCCCTTGCCTGGAGACACGCGTTGGAAGCTCATCACTACCCAAAGCTCATTGTCTATTTTAATAACGGTACCTTTTCTGATGTCGTTTGGAGAAGCCATATGTGAGTTGGGATAGTTGGGGAAAGTGGGAAAGTTGGGAATTTTTTCATTCCCAGTTTTCCCAGCTTCCCCATTTTTCCCTAATTAAATCTTTGTGAGGGAGGAAACAAATGAATAGAATCAATATCGTTCATGCCCGCTTTGAGCATAATGAGCCTATCCACCCCAAGCGCATTGCCGAATGTCGGCGACGGCACGGAGGATAACCTTAAAAGAAGCTCTTCGTCAATCGGAAAGACCTCTTTTCCGGCCTCAGCCCGTTCTTTCGCTTCGGCCTCAAATCGCACGCGCTGTTCGGCGGAATCCACGAGTTCCGTAAACCCGTTACAGATCTCAATACCTTTCACGTAGCCCTCAAACCGCTGAGCCGATCGGCCATCGGGATTCTTCTGCGCAAGTGCTGCCTCAGCTACTGGATATTCAATTAAGAAGAAACGATCGTACTCCTTCTCGAGCCTTGGCATGACTTCAAATTGAAACTTATCGGCCACGTTCATGTCGAGAGGGGCGTCGAAGGGATGAACGCCAAACTGCTTTTCAAACTCTTTGACGTAGCTGATCCTCGGCCAGCTTCCGGAGAGGTCGAGAATCCCGTTCACAAGCTCCTCCGTCTCCTTCATGCACTCATTGTAGTCAGCATGCGTCCGGTACCACTCAAGCATCGTAAACTCTACGCTCCAGCGCTCGCCCATCTTCTCTACATTTCTAAAAACCGGCGTCAGCGTATAAATGCGCTCCATCCCGCCTCCCAAAAGCTTCTTCATGGAATATTCGGGACTCGTAATAAGCCCGCCACGATGAACCACGCCGTCGAGTAATTTCACATCTACACCAATCGGGTCCAGATTCGGCTCCATGCCAGGAGAGCGAACCATAAGTGGCGTTCGCACTTCGGTATATCCTCGACCATCAAAAAAACTCTGAATGTCTTTGGTGACATCATTCCAAAGTTTGGCCCTGAGTTCGAGGTCCGCTTTTGAAAGCATAAGGGCAAAAGTGTACAGAAAAGAAAGATTCGGGTCAAAAACACGAAGTCCCCGGGGTGTGCCCCGAGGACCGCGAAATCGGCTAGATGCCGAACGAATTGAGCAGCCATTTCAGGACTGCTGATACTCCGTACCCCCCGTCTCCAAGGAGCATGAGTGGAGTGATGGGCGGAAGGGGTTCAAGCTCCGGCGCGGGGAGACGGCGAATCCGCATGAGCGAGTGCCACTGCAGACTCCACCCGGGCCTTGCTGCGCAGTCCCTCACCCAGTGCCGCGCGAACGAAAAGATTTCCATCTCTCCATTCACCTGATACCCGATTGCCGCGAGGGGGCACCGCCGGCCATCCACGTTCAACTCGTAGAGGATGTAGTCAGGGGAACTAACCACGAAGGCCGAGAACGCTTCCTCGGACCCCTTGGTGACGCCGATCTTGTCTGAAGAATCGATGTTGAACCCGTTGACGGGAAACCTCCCCTCTTTGAAAAACTGCAAACACATGCGGTGGTGATCATATCCCTGAAGGGACCCGAGGTCGTAGACCAGCACATCAGGCAGACCCACGCCCATGGAAACCACCACCTGCTTGGCTGCCCGAGAATCAGGCAGCGTCCACGCGAATGGTGTAGTCACGCTGTCACTCATGCACTCCTCCTTTTGCCGATCGGATGATCGGACACGGCAATATATAGGAAATATTTCGTTTGGTCAAAAACAAAATCCCCCCGTCAGACGGGGGGATTTTGTGAACTAAACCTTAAGCGACTACGAACGGCAGAAGGCCGATCACGCGGGAGCGCTTGATTTCACCGGCTACCTGGCGCTGGTGTGCTGAGCACAAACCGCTACGCTTGCGAGGAACAATTTTGCCGAATGAAGACAAGAAGCGGCGGAGAAGATCCGTGTTCTTATAATCAATGACTACTGCCTTGTTCACGCAGAAGTAGCAGTAACGATCTTGTTTAGGTGTTTTGCTGTTGTTCATAGATTAAAACGGAATATCTTCTAACTTAATTTCATCATCCGGGGTCTGTGAAGGCTCATCAGCCACAATAGGTGCTTCATCAGATCCTTCCATGGAGCGAGGACCGGTAGATCCCGTAGCACCGCCACGGTCTAACATGATCATGTTCTCCGCCACAATTTCCATGCGGTACTTTTTCACGCCGTCTTGCCCCTCCCAGTCACGGGTCTGCATCCGGCCGTCAATGTATACCTTCTTACCTTTGGTTAAGTACTGTCCGCACACGTCAGCCAGGCGTGCCCAAGCTACAACGTTGTGATAATCAGCTTCTTCTTTCTTATTTCCGGCCTTGTCCGTGTACACACGGTTGGTGGCGATAGAGAAAGAACAGACTGATTGGCCGCCCGCAGTTTTCCGGAGTTCCGGATCACGGGTCAGGTTTCCGATGATCATTGCTTTATTGAGAGATCCGGCCATATAGAGAATGTTAATGGGATTACCCTCTTACACATTCTTCATGATATCCGAGTCCAGGATCTGATCAAGCTTGCTTGAAAGTTCTTCCGTGGTCAGCTTAGAA
>Ga0172380_10003421_pt1 | contig 21828 bp, 20 predicted proteins | sample Leawe162metaG_FD_119747 | JGI IMG/M metagenome (GOLD analysis project Ga0172380, IMG submission 119747) | Leachate microbial communities from a municipal landfill in Southern Ontario, Canada - Leachate well 162 metaG | ecosystem: Engineered > Solid waste > Landfill > Unclassified | place...
GGCGAAGCTCCGTCTGAGCCGTAATTAATGGGCTCACACACCACCGGCAGCCGGGAGGCTGCGGGGAAGCCTGCCGCAGGCAGCCCGTCAGGGCATGACCTGCTGGGAAGCGGGCATGGCAAAAGGTTCGCCCTCCCATCGTTGGCATGCCTGCGGATTTGGGACCCGGTGTCGCGGTTGTCAATCCAATCGCATCGTGATAGCCTTGCCGTTCTTCCATGAGACCCGACAAATTCACCGCCAAGATGCAGGAGGCGCTGAATGCAGCGCTGGACCTCGCGTCCAAGAACGACAACCCGGAAATCACCGACGAGCACTTCCTGCTCGCGCTCGTGCAACAGGCCGAGGGCCTGACCCGCCCGCTGTTGGAAAAGCTCGGGGTTTCCGCCCCGTCGCTGGAATCGCGGCTGGACGACGTCATCGCCGGGTTCCCAAAGGCGCGCGGCGGCGCGCAGCCGCAACTTTCGAACGAACTCCGCAAGACGCTTGATGCGGCGGAGGGCGAGATGGCCAAGCTCAAGGACGAATTCCTGAGCGCCGAGCATTATTTGATTGCGCTGGTCGGCGGTGCCTCCTCCGCAGCAAAGCTCCTGAAGGGAAGCGGGGTCACGCGCGACCGCCTGATGAAGGCGCTCGTCGAGATCCGCGGCAACCAGCGCGTGACCGACCAGGACCCGGAGGGAAAATACCAGACGCTCGAGAAATACGGGCGCGACCTCACCGAGATGGCCCGCAAGGGCAAGATCGACCCCGTGATCGGACGCGACGAGGAAATCCGCCGCACGATGCAGGTCCTCTCCCGCCGCACGAAGAACAACCCGGTCCTCATCGGCGAGCCGGGCGTCGGCAAGACCGCGATCGTCGAGGGCCTCGCAAGACGGATCGTCAGCGGGGACGTGCCGGAGTCGCTGAAAAACAAACGGCTGGTCGCAATGGACATCGGCGCGATGGTCGCCGGGGCAAAATTCCGGGGAGAATTCGAGGACCGGCTCAAGGCATTTTTAAAAGAAGTCACCTCCAGCGAAGGCGAGGTCATCCTCTTCATTGACGAGCTGCACACCATCGTCGGAGCCGGGGCCGCCGAGGGTTCGATGGATGCCTCGAACCTCCTCAAGCCCCAGCTCGCGCGCGGCGAACTCCACGCCATCGGGGCGACCACGCTGGACGAATACCGCAAGCACATCGAAAAGGACGCCGCCCTCGAACGCCGGTTCCAGCCGGTGATGGTGAACGAGCCGGGCGTCGAAGACACCATCGCGATCCTCCGGGGGCTCAAGGAACGCTACGAAGTCCACCACGGGGTCCGGATCCAGGACTCCGCGCTGGTGGCGGCGGCAACCCTCAGCCAGCGCTACATCAGCGACCGGTTCCTGCCCGACAAGGCGGTCGATCTCATTGACGAGGCCGCCTCGCGCCTGAAGATCGAGCTCGACTCCATGCCGACCGAGATCGACCAGATCGAACGCCAGATCATGCAGTTTGAAATGGAACGCACGGCGCTCAAAAAAGAGAAGGACGCAGCCAGCCGCGAACGTCTCGCCAAGATCGAAAAAGATCTCGCCGACATCAAAGAAAAAGCCGCCCGCCTCAAGGCCCGATGGCTCAAGGAAAAAGAGGAACACGGAAAATCCCGCAGGATCGCCGAGGAGATCGAGGCGCTGAAAGCCGAGCTCGAACAGGCCCAGCGGAGGGGCGACCTCCAGCGGGCAAGCGAAATCCAATACGGGCGGCTCCCCGAACTCCAACGCCGGCACGAAGCCCCCCACAAGCAGGAGGGAACAACGCTGATCCAGGAGGAAGTCACCGAGGAAGACATCGCGAAAGTGGTCGCGAGCTGGACCGGCATCCCGGTCTCCCGCCTGCAGGAGGGCGAGCGCGCGAAGCTGGTCAAAATGGAGGAGCGGCTCATGGAGCGTGTGGTCGGCCAGCAGCAGGCGATCAAGGCCGTCTCGAATGCCGTCCGCCGCGCCCGCGCCGGGCTCCAGGACGAAAACCGCCCGATCGGATCGTTCCTCTTCCTCGGCCCGACCGGCGTCGGAAAGACCGAACTGTCGAAGGCGCTCGCGGAATTCCTCTTCGACGACGAGGGCGCGATCATCCGTCTCGACATGTCGGAATACATGGAAAAGCACACGGTCGCCCGTCTGATCGGCGCCCCCCCGGGCTATGTCGGCTACGAGGAAGGCGGGCAGCTCAGCGAGGCGGTCCGGCGGAAACCCTACAGCGTCGTTCTTTTCGACGAGGTGGAAAAGGCCCACCACGATGTCTTCAACGTCCTGCTTCAGGTCCTCGATGACGGACGCATCACCGACGGCCAGGGCCGCACGGTGGATTTCAAGAACACCGTCATCATCCTGACCTCAAACATCGGCAGCCAGTTCATCATGGAGGACCTGCCCGTCGGGGAACGCAACCGCCGCGTGATGGAGGCGCTACGCGGACACTTCCGCCCGGAGTTCCTGAACCGGATCGATGAGACCATCATCTTCGACCGTCTGGACGAAAAGCAGATCACCCGGATCGTGGACATCCAGATCAGGCGTCTCCTCGAACGCCTGGAGAAGCAGAACATCCAGCTCACGCTCACGGATGCCGCGAAGACGCATATCGCCCGCGAAGGCTACGACCCGGCCTACGGCGCACGCCCGCTCAAACGCGTGATCCAAAAAGAAATCCTCGACCCGCTCAGCCTCGAAATCCTCGATGGACGGTTCGGAGACGGCGACAAGATCCAGGTCGGCGTGGAAAAAGGGAAACTCGCTTTCTCGAAAGCCTGAGCACGGACACCTCACGCCATCGGACGCGGGTTCACCTTGCGAAACCAGTTGGCGAAGTGCTTCTTCACGCCTTCACAGAACGAGAGATAATGCCCATCCGGCTGCCCGCCCCGGCGGATTGCGGCCAGGAGGGCCGGGACGGTGAGTTCGTCCATTTCGAAAACGGTCGTGCTGGCCCCCACGGCCGAGCTGTGGTGCGCGTCGCTGGCGGCGGTCATTTTCAAACCGCGAATCTGCGCGTAAGCGAGCGCCTTGTCGTTGTAGCTCCTCGAGGTGACGGCCGCGTTGAAAACTTCGAGGGCTTCGAGATCGAGCCCGTCCAGGACCGCCGGACGAATCCCCGCCCGCCATTGGTCGAACGGATGGGCCGGGATCGCGATTCCGCCCCGGGCTTTCACCTCATCCAGCACCTCGACAGCCGGCGCACCTTTGAGAAGCGGCAAGGTCACGCCGAGGCAGAGCAGATGTCCCTCCGCCGTGCTCACCTCGACCCCCGGAACCACCAGGAAGCCCGCAGGTGCCGGGTGATCCTTCAAATACTCGTGCGCCCCGCACGTGTCGTGGTCGGTGATCGCAATCCCGCTGAGCCCCCTCGCCCGCGCCGCCGCGATCAGCGACTCGGGCGAACCGGTGGCATCCTTGGAAAAAAAAGAATGCACGTGAAGGTCGAAACGGTGGCGCATGCACCATTTCCCTTTGACGGGCACCCCCTGGCAAGCCTGAATTGGCGACAGCCTGAATTGGTGGCACGGGGGGCGGCCTTCAAATTCAGAGGTCTGACGTGCGGGGAAAGCGGCTGAGACGCAAGTTGGCAGGGAGGGAAGGGCCTGCCCCATCCGGAGCACGAGGCACTCCCGAAAATAGCGTTTGCGACAAAACAGCATTTGCGAGTTGGGGCAGAACCCGTAATGTATTTCGTCCCCATGCAGTGCCTTATTCCATCCGACAAGATCAAACTCCGCCTGAAGAAGTCGCTCCCTGGAAGATTGCCGGACAACGAGGAAACCACGGTCACCTTGTCAGGCAAGCTCGACGAGCTGTTCGGTGCAGGCTACGTCAGGGATGACATCTACGGCCTCGTTATCCCGCTGCTCATGCAGGGAAAAGTGAGAATCGACATCGATGACCGCTCCGAGCGCCTGGAGCTGGAAAACCAGGCCCAAAAGCTGCCCCGCAGTCACGCCGTGCAAGTTTTTGAGGACTACCTGCTGGTCCATCAGCCGGACAAAACGACACTGGCCCAGCCCCCGTCGCTCGCAGTTTAGCCGCAACGCCGCCCGTTCATGCCTCGAACTCCACCGGGTTCGTGAGGCTGCCGATTTTCTCGATCTCGATGGTGACCGAATCGCCAGGCTTCAGCCAGACGGGAGGCTTTCTTGCCATGCCGACTCCGCTGGGGGTTCCGGTCAGGATGACTGTCCCCGGCAGGAGCGTGGTGCTGCCGCTGAAAAACTCGATCAGGGACGCCACGTCGAAGATCATGTCCGCCGTGTTCTCCTCCTGCATGGTCGTGCCGTTGAGGGTTGTGCGGATGGCGAGGGAGTTCGGGTCGGGGATCTCGTCCGGGGTCACCAGGCAGGGGCCCAGCGGAAGAAACGTGTCGAATGTTTTTCCCCGGCACCATTGGCTCCCTCCGAACCGGCCCTGCCAGTCGCGGGCGCTCACGTCGTTGGCGCACGTGTAGCCGGCCACGAACCCGAGGGCCTCGGCCCTGGATACGTTCTTCGCAAGCCTCCCGATCACCACCGCCAGCTCGCACTCGTAATCGACCTCGTGGCTCGCGAGCCTTGACGGGAGGAGGATCGGATCGCCGGGGTTCTGGACGGCCGAGGGCGCCTTCATGAAGAGCACGGGAAATTGCGGGATGCGCGCCCCGGTTTCCTCCGCATGCTTCCGGTAGTTCAAACCGGCGCAATACACTGCGGCGGGGACCACCGGGGCGAGAAGCTTGACGGGATCCGCCCGCTCGCCGGTCCGGGAAAACCCGCCCTCCAGGCTCCCTGCCAGCTTTTCCTGGCTTCCGTCGGGAAGGAGGCAGGAATATGCGGTTGCGCCGCGCGAATCGAGATGCCTTTGGATTTTCATATCAGTATTTCGGGGCTTTGACCGTTCCCGCCTCGATGTCATCCCGCCGACGCTGGACGATGCGCTCCGCGATTTCCCGGACCATTTCCTCGAGAAGGAGCCTGAGATGGCTCCCCTGGCGGAAGTCGGAGGGCGCGATGTTTTTCACCCGGTCCGCGTGCGTGCAGAGCTGGTAGCATTTTTTGAAACTCGAGCGCGTCGGGTCGTCCGGGTTGTAAACTGCGATGGCCTGCCCGCCATTCCGTCGCATCACGGTGAAGCAGGGCACGTCGGTGGGGCCGTCGCCGACGTAAACCATGTTCTGGAACGGGATCGGGCGCAGCTCCGGTGCCATGTGGTCATTCACGTCTTCATCCATTTCCAGCATCCCTTTGTTGATGCGGAACAGAAACTGGGTCTTCTGGGTGTGGCTGATGACCCGTTTCGGGAAGGTGATCCTGTCGATCTCGTCCACGGCGAACTCGCACCCGAAGATCTTGCGGATGTAGGGGGCCAGGCGGCTGCCTTCGATCAAGGCTTTCAGGCCCGAGGACACGATGTAATGCTCGACATTGATCCCGTGCGCCCCGTGCTCGCCGGTCAGCAGCCCGCTGCGGAAATCCTCGAACATCCCGGGGAGCCCCTTGTAGAAACTCAGCCGGGAGCCGAGTTCCCTGAGCTTGGCGTTCGTCGGGCGGTCCATCTCGAGGCAATCCAGGAGAACTTTCATGTAGGCGAGCTCGTTGTCGTAGCCCTGGTCGTGCACCAGTTCGCCGCAGCGCTGCCAGAAGTGCGAGGGGTTGATCCCGAACACCGGGAACAGGGCCTCGTCCTGCATGTAGGTCGGCGAAAGTGTCTGGTCGTAGTCGTAGATGATCGCTATCGTATTCTGCGGAGTCGACATGCCCTTATCGCTGCACCGGGAGGATCGCTCTGGCGATCATAAAATGCAAAAATATCCCCCAAAAAAATCATGACATCTCCCGGGAAATGTGGCTGATCGGGTGGCCCTGACGGCTGGGCCCCCCGCACCACCGGATGCGAAGGTGCGCTTGCTTCATCGCCTGAAGAATTGTAGTGAAGGCGCATGCCCAACCGGATTGACTCCCGATTCTCAAAACTCCGCGAATCCAACGAGTCCGGTTTCATCGCCTATATCACGGCAGGAGACCCTTCGCCGGAATCCACCCCGGCACTCGCCCTGGCACTCGAAGAATCCGGCGTCGACATCCTGGAGTTGGGGATTCCATTTTCCGATCCCCTTGCGGACGGGGCCACGATCCAGGCCGCGGCTGGCCGAGCGATTGCCGCCGGGACGAATGTGCCCGCCGTTTTTGATATTGTCCGGCGGATCCGGGAATCCTCGGAAATTCCGATCGTCCTCTTCACGTATCTGAATCCGGTCTATGCTTTCGGCTACGATCGCTTCATCCGGGAAGCATCCGCTGCGGGAGCCGACGGGCTTCTGATTTTGGATCTGCCGCCGGACGAGGAAGCGAGGAATCTCGAGCTGACCGGCAGCCACGGGTTGCTTTCGATCCGCCTGATCGCCCCGACAACCCCTCCGGCGAGAATGGAATTGATCGCTGGGTCCGCCGAGGGGTTTGTTTATTATGTTTCGAGGGAAGGGGTCACGGGCGAGCAGACTTCCCTGTCGCAGAGCATTTCGTCGCAGGTTGCCGAGATCAGAAGGCACACTTCGCTTCCGGTCGCCGTGGGATTCGGGATCTCGACTCCCGATCAGGCCCGCGAGGTTGCGGGGCAGGCGGACGCGGTTGTCGTGGGAAGCGCGATCGTCCGGCAGATTGCCGAAGCGGGGAATTCCCCCGGCCTCGCGGGAAAAATTGCGGAGTTCACGCGCCCGCTTGTTGCCGCCGCGAAAGGCGCGTGAACGGGGGTTGTCGAAAAGCTTTTGCTCAGCGCCTTCGCTTGGAGCCGAATCGATAGCCCTTGTGGGTGCGGACACCCTTGGCGGCTTTGAGGGAGGCGGCGGCTTCCGCCTCGTTGAAGATCGCCGTGTAAACGTAATCGAAGTTGTCCAGCTTCAAACGCGGCACCGATTGTCCGATGAAGCGCTCGACGTCCTTCACGTGGGGAAGCTCCTCGGCGGTCATGATCGTGAAGGCGTCGCCGACATTCTGGGCGCGGCCCGTGCGCCCGATCCGGTGCACGTAGTCCTCCGGGTGCTGGGGGACATCGTAATTCACCACATGGCTTACCCCGGCAATGTCGATGCCGCGCGCCGCGATATCCGTGGCCACCATCACCTCGTAGCGTCCGGCCTTGAATCCTTCCAGTGCCTCGACCCGCTCGGTCTGGGTCCGGTTGGAGTGCAATGCGACCACGGAATGGCCGTTCTTTTTCAGCTCCCTGCAGATCCGGTCCGCCCCGTCCTTGGTGCGTGAGAAAATCAGGACGCTGTCGAAGTTCGTGCGGGCCAGGAGCGCGAGGAGGAGATCGAATTTCTGGGCGACGGCAACCGGGTAGAAGGCGTGGTTGACGGTTTCCGCAGGCGTGAAGCTGGCACCGATCTCGATGCGTTCGGGATCCCGGAGACACCAGGAGGAAAGGCGCTGGATCTCTTCGGGAATCGTGGCTGAGAAAAGCAGCGTCTGGCGGTTTTTCGGGCACTGCTCGACAATCCGGCGGACATCCGGAAGGAACCCCATGTCCAGCATGCGGTCCACTTCGTCCAGGATGAGGACGGTCAGCCCGCTCAGATCCACGGCACCCTGCTGCATGTGGTCGAGGAGGCGTCCTGGAGTTGCGACGATGACATCGCATTTCCGCGCCAGATCCTCCTTTTGCTTCCCGTAGCCGACGCCGCCATGAATCAGCGACACCTCGGTGTGCATGAAGCGCATGTAATCGCGGAACGCGGTTTCCACCTGCATGGCCAGCTCGCGGGTGGGTTCCAGAACGAGACAGCGGATCCGCGGTTCCGGGTGGTCGAGTTTCGAGAGGACGGGCAGCGCGAAGGCGGCTGTCTTGCCCGTGCCGGTTTGCGCGGAGGCCACGAGATCTTTCCCGGTGAGAATGACAGGAATGGCGCGGAGCTGGATGGGGGTCGGTTCGGAGTATCCCATCCGCTGGGCCCCGTGGAGCACCGGTTCGGAGAGACCGAGATGTTGAAATGACATGATCAGCGGAAAGGTAACACCTTTCAGAATCGAAACCAGCCTTTTACCTCGACAGGTTGAAAGGAGGCCACGGCCCCCAGCAAATTGCCGAACGAAAAGCCGACCAGGCGGACTCGCTTCCCGCGATACACCCCAACCCCTTCGTCGCCCGGCCTGGCATCGGACAACCCGCCGGAAATGCCCTCGCCGGAAAGCTTGAGCATGGCCTCCTTGCCAGTCCAAATCCGCAAAAAATGGCCCTCGTCTTCGGATCGCCGGATGGCGGCGGCCTCCGCAGGATGGAAAAACCGGTTCGCGATGCCCGCGAAATCCCGGCACCGTCCCCGGGCCTCGACATCGATCCCGACAGCCGACTCGGAAAAGGCCGCCACCACGACCGCGCCACTGTGGCTGAGGTTGAATCGGATGGCCGTGTTGGCAAAAACAGGTTTTCCGCAGACATCGGTTTCCAGCACGAGATCCCCGGCCGGGATGTTCGAATAAAGCGACGCGACGCGGCGCACCCCCGATCTTCCGGCCACGAACGTGGCCCTTGCTTCCGCAGACTGGAACGACGCGGCCCGGCGGGTCTCCTCCCTGCTCAAGAGGGATTCATCGGGGACGGCGGAAGACAGGAGCCATACATGAATCCCTCCCTCCAAAACGCAATTTTGCGGACGGGATCGGACAAATTCGACATCCGTCACATGCCCATGATTTCGTATCCGCCATCCACGTAGAGGACCTGTCCGGTGATGGCGGCGGCACCGTCGCTGGCGAGAAAAACACCTGTCTGGCCGAGCTCCCCGGCGGTGCAGCTCCGTTTCAACGGGGCATGCTCTTCGTAGTGCTTGATCATCGTGGAAAACCCGGAAATCCCGCGTGCCGCCAAGGTTTGCATGGGTCCCGCGCTGATGCAGTTGACCCGGATCTTTCGGGGGCCGAGATCGTGGGCCAGGTAACGCGCGGAGGCTTCGAGCGAAGCCTTGGCCACACCCATGACATTGTAGTGGGGGACGACCTTGACGGAGCCGTAGTAAGTCATGGCGAGGATGCTCCCTCCATCGGTCATCAAGGGGGCGGCCGCGCGGGAGAGCCCGATCAGGGAATACGCGCTGATGTCATGGGCCATGCGGAAGGCCTCGCGCGAAGTGGCCAGAAAATCCCCTTCCAGGGCGTCTTTGGGAGCAAAGGCCACGGAGTGGAGCAGGAGGTCCAGCTTCGGCGTATGCCCGGATACCTTTCCGAAAAATTCCGCGATCTCCTCGTCTTTCGTGACATCGCACGGGTGGATGGCGGTGTCGGCCCCGAATTCGGACGCCAATTCCTCCACATTTTCTTTCAGGCGTTCCCCCTGGTAGTTGAAAATCAGCTTTGCGCCCGCCTTGTGCCAAGCCTTGGCAATCGCCCAGGCAATACTGCGTTTGTTCGCCACCCCGAACACGACGCCCGTCTTATGGGAAAGTAATCCGTCACTCATTCCCCATGAGCAAAGCCTCCCGCCGCAAGCTTTGTCACGCTCAAACTGGCCTGCCGGATTTCCGCTTTTCCCGCGCGCTCGCTTTTCGCGGGCACCGCGCCGAAAAAAAGCCGACCCCTCACGACCCCGCCGAAAAGCCTTTATTCGCCGCAGCGATGTGGGCATGCTGGCAGGATGAACAGGGTCCTCTGCATGCTGCTTTTTTTGTCCCCGGCCGTGATCTTTGCCGGGGATGTGGAAGTCGAGGGTGCCTGGATCAGGGCCGTGCCCCCCTCGTCCAAGGCCACTGCGGCATTCATGACTCTTGTGAACAGGAGCGAGAAACCGGTGCTGGTCACCGGGGGGACAAGCCCGGTCGCGGGCGAAATCAAGCCGATGATCACGACGAAGCAGGGCGATGGCGTCATGGGCATGGGCTTCGTGGAAAGCTTTTCCGTCCCCGCCAAAGGCAGGCGGGTTCTCGAGCCGGGAGGCGACCACATCATGCTGATGAAGCTCAGGGAGGTCCCCGGGGCAGGCTCCGTCGTCCCCTTGGTCCTGACGACCGAATCCGGGGGCAAGACAGGCCACATCCGCCTGGAGATTCCCGTCCGTTGAATGGCCCGGACCCGACACAGTGACGCCCGCTCGCGACGCATCGGACTGATCCTCTTCGCCGCATGCGCGGTCGTCGCGGTCCCGGCATTGATCGTCCTGTTTTCGATGGCAGGAAATTCCTCCTCGCCGTGGTTCGGCCAATACGACGCCGAGACCCATCCCGCGTTCGACTTCTCGCTGGCCGACCAGGACGGAAAACCCTTCCGGCTCCAGGATCTTCGCGGGCAGGCCGTGCTGCTGAGTTTCGGGTTCACCCGGTGCCCGAATATCTGCCCCACCACGCTGGGCCATCTCGCCGCCGTCTACCGGAAGCTCCCCCCCTCGGCGCAGGAGCGCACCAAAGTCGTCTTCATCAGCGTGGACGAGCGGGATTCTCCGGCATCCCTCAAGGAATACGTCCCGTTCTTCAACGACCGCTTCATCGGCCTGACCGGGACCCCCGCAGACCTCGGCACGACCGCCCGGGCCTACGGGGCCTCCTTCCGCAAGGCCCCCGCGGTCGGAAGCGACATGGGCGATTACATGATCGACCACTCGACCTACACTTACCTGATTGATCCGGAGGGAAATCTCCGCGTCCTCTACCGTTTCGAGCAACTTCCGGAAACCGGCAGGATCGCCGACGACGTTTTGAGGGTTCTCGGGACACGGGCCTCAGGAAGGCAGCCTTAGCCCGGGAGCGATGCGAAGGGGTTGTCTGCTGCTGTTGTTGGCTTGCCTCCCGCTCTCCTGCAAACCCGTGCCCGAACCCGCGGCGGTCCCCGGCCCGCTCAACGGCCGCCAACTTTACATGGCGCGCTGCACCGCGTGCCACCAGGCGGACGGCAGCGGCCTTCCCGCGATTTGTCCGCCGTTGTCCGGCTCCCCGCGGCTGGCCGGCCCGCCGGAGGATCTGGTCCGGATACTGCTCCTCGGCATGAAAGGCCGCATCGCCCGCAACGGCGAAACTTTCAACGGCATCATGCCATCGTGGAGGTTCGATCTCACCGACGCTCAAATCGCCGACCTCACCAATGACCTTCGCCTGCGGTGGAATCCCGCCGCCCCGGAGGTCAGCGAGGAAACCGTCCGCCGGATCCGCGAGGAAACCGCCACCCATAAACTCTTCCCCACGACCGGGGAGTTGGGGCTCCCGGAATGAATGCGACCGTCCGCTGAAACATTGCGCTTGACCGTGGCGGACGAGGCGGGAAGCCTCCCCCCCGTGCCACAGAGGGAGACAAAAAAGCCCGCCGCGGATTTCCGGGCCTGGAACGAAACATTCGGGGAGGACGGGGTGCCGAGGGGGATGTATCGCCCGCTGTTCGAACGCCTCGACCACCTGCCGTCCGCGACGACGAGGGCTCTCGACGAGCGGCTCGAGGCCACGATGCGCGAAATGGGCGTGACGTTCGACATCGCGCGCGACCGCCCGTGGGGGCGACGCCCGTGGTTCTGCGACCTGCTCCCCCAAATTTTCACCCCCGGGGAATGGGAGCCGCTCGTCGCCGGGATCAAGCAGCGGCTGCGGGCCTTCGAGATGTTCTTGCAGGACGTGTATTCCAAAAAACGGATTCTCCACGCGGAAGACATGCCGATCCAACCCGTGCTCGGCAGCGCGTTCTTCCGCCATGCCGCAGCCAACCTCCCGCCGCCGGGCGGAGCGTATCTCCACCTCAGCGGCATCAGCATCTGCCGTCTGCCGAACGGGGAGTTCGGGGTGAAGCACCACTATTTCAGCAACGCCTCGGGCATGTCCTACATGATCCAAAACCGCAGGGCGCTCGCGCGGGTGATCCCGCAATCCTTCCAGGAGACCTCGATCCACTCGATCTCCGATGCCCCAACGGATATTTTGGAAATGTTGCGCTCGCTCTCCGGCGTGGCGGAGCCGGCCGCCGTGCTGCTCTCGCCCGGCCCCGGAAGCCCGGTGTATTCCGAGCACGGATTTCTCGCGAGGAGGATGGGCATCCCCCTCGTGCAGGGGGGGGATCTCCTGGTGCTCAACGACGCGGTTTACCTGAAAACCGTTTCCGGCCTCGAAAAAGTCGAGATCATCTACAGCCGCGTTTCGGACGAGTGGCTCGACCCGATCGCTTTCCGCCGGGATTCCCTGCTCGGGGTTCCCGGCCTGGTGCATTGCATCCGCAAGGGCACCGTCGCGGTCGTCAACGGGATCGGGTCGCAGCTCGCCGACGACCGCAGCCTCCTCCCACTGGCGGGAAATATCATCCGCCATTATCTCGGCGAGCGCGCGCTCCTGAAGAGCCTGCCGACCTACTGGCTCGGCGACATCGACCAGCGGGAGATGGTGCTTGCCGACCTCTCCGATTACACCGTCCGCCCGCTCTACGGGGAACGCATCGTGCTGGGTGGCGACGGGGTGAGACCCTCCGCGGAGAAGCTTGCCGGAGTCCGCGCGGAAATCCTCGAGAACGCGTCGCGCTTCGTGGCCCAACCCCAGGCCTGCGACGCGGAAACAGTGTGTTTCCAAGATGGCAAACACGCGGTCAGGCGCCAGGACCACATCCTTTTTGCCCTGCGGCTCGCAAACGGTGACTACGAGGTTTTTCCCGGCGCCCTGACCCGCGTCTCCACGCGCGACACCCCGTATACCTCCTCCGAGCTCGGTGGAGGCAGCAAGGACACCTGGGTGCAGGTGGGATTCGAAGAAGGGCCCCGCGAGATCGAACTGACACGGCCCCAGGAGTCCGCCCCGCCGGCCCAGTATGTGACAAGCCGTGTCGCGGAGGCATTCTATTGGATCGGACGGTATCTGGAGCGCGCCTACTGTCTCGCCGGCATGGTCGGGGTGATCGAATCCCTCGAGCTCGAGGAACTCAACCCCACCGAACGCACCCACTACCGCCCGGTGTGGAACCGCATTCTTCCCGTGCTCGAGGGCGGGGGATCGGCCACGCGAAGGACGATCTCGAACGCCCCGGGACGCTACCGGCTCACGCTCGACATCGAGGAGCCGGGCTCGGTGGTCAGCGCGATCCTGCGGGCATCCCGGAACGCCGAGAGCGTGCTGGAGACCCTCAGCCTCGAGGCCTGGGGCGTCCTCAGCCTCCTGCGGGACAGGTTTCAGAAAACCCGCTTCCGTCCGGATGCGACAGCCGATGCCCTGACCTCGTCGAGCCGGAAGCTCTGCGACTTCGCGCGCGCGCTGATCCCCCAGTTCTTCGGGACTGCGGAATGCACGATGGTTGCGGACGGCGGCTGGAAATTCTGCGAGATCGGGCAGCTGATCGAACGGGCGGCGATCACCGCGAACGCGATCAACTCGATCTCGGGCACCCTTCTGCAGCCGTCGGATCCCGCCAGGAGCGAACACGCGATGGAGATCCGGCTCTCCGCGTTCCTCAGGCTCCTGAACAGCCGGGACGTCTACCGCAGGGTCTACCAGATGCGCATCGACCCCGCTCCGCTGCTCGATCTCCTCTGGAAAAACCCCGTCGCCCCGCGCTCGGTCTCGCGCTGCCTGCGGGGGTGCGCGGCGCGCATCGCCGGCAGCGACGACATCCGTTCTCCGGCCACCGGGCGCTCCGTGGCCGCCATCGAATCCCTCGTGGGGACGATCCAGGCGACCGATTGGGACGGCCTCCTGCGAAGCCCGGCGGGAAGCCAGGGCAAACTCCCGCTCCAGGTGCAGAACGACGAATTGCTGGCCAGGGTGCTCGGCATCCACGACCTGATTTCCGATGGGTTCCTGAACCACCAGATCCACATGCGGCACGAAACACAGCCGCTCTTCCCGAATCCCTGAGAATGCTCTTCGACGTCCTCCATCTCACCGATTACCGTTACACCGAGCCCGTAAGCGAGGCTTACGTCGAAGCCCGCCTCACGCCGCCGCCCCGCAAGGAACAGGAAATCCTCGCCCACAGCATCGACTTTTCCCCGGGGGCCGAAACTTCGGGCTACGTGGATTATTTCGGCAATACGGCGACCTTCTATTCGATGACCCTGCGCCACGAACGCCTCACCGTGACGAACAGGATGACCGTGCGCACCCGGACGCTGCGCCGACCGGAGGAGGCCCTGGCGCTGCCGGTCGCGGATGCGAGGCAGATTCTCTCCTCCTCGCTCACGGATATTTTCGACTACCTCCAACCGACCCCGGCGGTTCCCACGGGCGGAACTTCCACGGACTGGGCCAAAAAATTCCTGCGCGGCGGAACTCCGGTGGGGGAAGCGGTGGCCGCCCTGAACCGCGCAATCCACGAGCGCTTCAAATACAAGCCCGGGGCCACGGAATTGAAGACGCCCCTGGCAACCGTCTGGAAAAAGCGCGAGGGGGTTTGCCAGGACTTCGCGCACATCATGCTCAGCGTGTTGCGGACGGCGGGGCTTCCCGCGCGCTATGTCTGCGGCTACGTCGAGACCGACGGCCCGGAAAGACTGGTGGGATCGGTCGCGACGCACGCGTGGGTGGAGATCATGCTTCCCGGCTTGCAGTGGGTGGCGATTGACCCCACAAACAACGGGTGGTGCGGCGAACGCCATATCACGGTGGCCTTGGGGAGGGATTTCGAAGACGCATCCCCGGTGCGGGGAACATTCAAGGGATCGGGCACCCAGAGCATGAAAGTGCGAGTGCGGATGAAACGGCTCACGGAAAAACCATGAAACTGACCATACGATACGAGGCGGTTTATTCCTACGAGGAACCGGCGTCGCTGTCCCCCCACCTCGCCAGGATTTTTCCGAGGACGGACCTGTTTGTGCGGGTCGGGAAAACGGATTTCACCACGCGGGAATCGGCGGACGTGCAATGGCGGAGGGATCTCTTCGACAACCTCGTCGCCTATTGCTTTTTTCCGGAGCCCGTCGAGGTCCTGCCGTTCCGCCTGGAGATCGACCTCGATGTGCGGGAACGAAACCCCTTCCACTTCCTGCTCGATTCCCGCGGCCTCCATATCCCCTGCGACTATTCCGGCCACGAGCGGAAACTGCTCGCGGCTTTTCTGGAACCCGGACCCGCTTTCCCACTTCCCTCCCCGCTCGCGCCGGACGCCGCGCGCCCGACGGTCGAGACACTCGTGAACCTCGCCCGCTGGATTCACGAAAACCTGGAATACGAGCGGCGCGATGAAGGCGAGCCGTTCCCCCCCGCAGAAACGCTTCGGCGGGGCAAGGGCTCCTGCCGCGACTTCGGGCCGCTTTTCGCAGAAGTCCTGCGCCGGAACGGAGTCGCGGCCCGGCTCGCGAGCGGTTTCGTTTGGGAGGGGGACAAAGCCCCGGGCGAACGCCGCGCGGAAAGCGCCCTCCATGCCTGGGTGGAAGCGTTTCTCCCCGGGGCCGGCTGGATCGGACTGGACCCGACCAACGGCGTCTTTTGCGACCACCACTTCGTGACCACCGCAGTCGGGCTCGTTCACGGGGATATTTCTCCGGTCGCGGGGACTTATTACGGGAAAAAACCCATCGCGAGCAAGCTGGCCGCGAAACTCGAGGTCCAAAAAGCATGAAGCCGTGGATGCCAGGCGTCTCCCGCCGATGCGCGGAGATTTTTTCGGGCCACGGCGTCGAGATGACACTCGGCGGCGAACCCACGGTCATCCCGGTCAAACCGGAGGGTGCGGAGTGGAACTACTCCGCTGTCGGCCCGACAAAGCTCCGCTACGCGCAAAAGCTGGCAGGCACGCTCCTCCGCCACCACCTGAAAGGGGGCGTGGATTTCTTCTCCCCCGGAAAATCGTATCCGGGCGAACTCGACCCCCGGTGGGCGATCCGGATCCTCGCCAACCGCGACGGATCACCAATCTTTCGCCCGAGATCGAAGGCGGCTCCCACGGAATCCTCTCTCGCCATTTTCCGGAGGATTGTCGCCGCCGGGCTGGATGCCGACGCAAAATGGAAACCGTTTTCCGATCCCCTCGATCCCGGCAATTCGGCCTGGGCGCTCCTCGTCGACGAGTGCGAGGGAGGGTGGAAAACCGGCGGATGGCCGCCTGGAAAACTCGGGCTCACGTCCGCGCGGGGACCTGCGGGACTCCGCCTCCCGCTCCACCTGTTGCCGCCGGACATCCCCAGGCGGGCGCTGACGCTGGAATGGAAAGGGAACCGGCTTTCCATTTTTATGCCGCCCCTTCTCCAGGCCCCGTTCGTGGCCTTGCTGGCGGTCCTGGAAAACGCGCTCCGGATCGCGGGCATCGGCCGCGTGGAGATGCAGGGCTACACGCCGGACGACGAGTCCCTCTCGTGGATCCAGATCGGCCTCACGGCGGATCCCGGCGTTCTGGAAATCAACCTCCCGGCCTGCGCGGGCTGGGAGGAATACGACCGCTGGATCCACGCCGTCACGCGGGCCGCGGAAGAATGCGGCCTGCGATCGTGGAAAAACCGGCCCGGGTCGCATCCGGAGGGAACCGGCGGTGGGAACCACCTCCTCTGGGGCGGGCCGACGCTCGACCGGAACCCTTTCTTTTCGCGCCCCGGCTGGCTGACGTCGGTCCTCCGCTACTGGCACCGGCACCCGTCTCTCGCCTACCTCTTCACCGGCTGCTATGTCGGGGCCTCCTCGCAGGCCCCGCGCGCGGATGAATCCGCGCGCGACCGCTATGATCTGGAAATGGCCCTGGCCTTTCTCGAGTCGCTCCCCGAAGGCGATCACCGGCACCTGATTTCCGAGACGCTCCGCCACCTCCAGACTGATGTCACGGGAAATTCCCACCGCAGCGAAATCAGCCTCGACAAGTTCTGGAATGTCGGCTGGCCCGCCGGGACCCTCGGCCTGATCGAGTTCCGCGCGATCGAATCCCTGCCAAAAGCCGACTGGATGAGCGCGGTCGCCCTCCTCTGGAGCGCCCTCGCAGCGTGGTTGCTGGAGAACCCGCAGCGCGGAAAACTCCGCAATCTCTCGGACGATATCCACGACCGATTTTTTCTGCCGACCATCCTTTGGCGGGATCTGGCACTCGTCCTGTCCGACCTCCGGGCGGGAGGTTTCCCGCTCGAAGAATCGCTCTTCCATAAAATCTGGGACTGGAAATTCCCCGCGCTGCTGTCCGTCTGCGGGTTCACGGTCCGGAAGGCGCACGAGAGCTGGCCGCTCCTCTGCGAAACCCCCGTGGATGGCGGCACGACCAGCCGGTTCGTGGACACATCAATGGAACGGCTGGAGCTGGCCGCAGACCGGGAGTTTTTCGCGTCCCACGAAATCCGGGTCAACAACCGCCCTCTCGGGCTGAAGGATCTCGGCGGCGGGCTTTTCATCGCGGGCCTGCGCTACCGCCGCACGAACCTCTACCCCTCCCTCCATCCCGGGCTCCCCCCGCAGGTTCCGCTGGAGGTCACGCTTCTCTCCTCCGGCGGGTCCCGCCGATTCATCCTGAATGTGGACGACAGATCGTTTCGCACAGCGCGTCCAACGCGGGCGGCCGTCCCCGGAAAGCCCTGCAAGCCGGCCCGGCGCGGAGACCTGACCTACGATTTGAGGATCCCCTGAAACATGGCCAAGGTCACCTTCACCAATGTTTGCAAAATCTACCCCGGCGACAAAGGCGCGGACGTCACCGCCGTCCGGGATTTCAACATCGAAATCCCCGACCGCGAATTCGTCGTGTTTGTCGGCCCCTCCGGATGCGGGAAATCCACCGCGCTCCGGATGGTCGCCGGCCTCGAGGAGATTTCCCGGGGCGACATTTTCATCGGCGAAAAACGCGTCAACGACGTGCCGCCGAAGGACCGCGACATCGCCATGGTCTTCCAGAATTACGCGCTCTACCCGCACATGAGCGTCTACGAAAACATGGCGTTCGGGCTCAATCTGCGGAAATTTCCGAAGGCGGAAATCCGCAAGCGCGTGGACGAAGCGGCCGCGATCCTCGGGCTCGAACAGCTTCTGGAGCGGAAACCCAAAGCCCTCTCCGGCGGCCAGCGGCAACGCGTCGCCGTGGGGCGCGCGATCGTGCGCCAGCCCAAGGTCTTTCTCTTCGACGAGCCCCTGTCGAACCTCGACGCCAGGATGCGCGTCCAGATGCGCGCCGAAATCATCAAGCTGCACCAGCGGCTCCGGGCCACGATGATCTACGTGACCCACGACCAGGTGGAGGCCATGACGATGGGCGCGCGCATCGCCGTGATGGATGCGGTGATGAACCCGGAAACCGGGCTCAAGGAAGGCGTGATCCAGCAGGTCGACACCCCGCTCAAACTCTACAACGGACCCGCAAACCTCTTCGTCGCCGGATTCCTCGGGAGCCCGCCGATGAACTTTCTCAAAGGAACCCTGCGCAAGGAAGGAGACCGGGTGGTTTTCAAGGAGGCCGGAGGCGGGGCGGTGGAACCCGATCTGGGGATCCGCCCGGCGGCCATGACCTCCATCGGCAAGGAAGTCATCCTCGGGATCCGCCCGGAAAATTGCGATCTGGTCCCGCATGGAAATCCGCCCCCGGAAAATTCCTTCCAGGCGGTCGTGGACATCGTCGAGCCGATGGGTGCCGAGACATACTTTTATCTTCAGACCGGCGCGCACACGGTCATCGCCCGGAGCCCTGCCCTGGTGGACCAGCGCGAAGCCGGGCACCGCCTGCGCTTCGGGATCCAGGCCGAACGCGCCCACCTGTTCGATCCCGGGACCGGACTCAGGATCCGGTGATGGGCTGCCTCTCTGTGATTTATCCGGGCTGCTTCCCGCAAAGCCGCCGGATCGTCGCCCGGACATCTTTTTCCGCCGCCCCGATCTCCGACTGGAGTTGCCGCGAAGAAATGGCGGTCGCGCCGAAGGCCTCGACAGTGGTCCGTTCCAGGTGGTCGTCGGTGGCCACCGTCACATCGCAGGCGGCGGCGTATTTCGCCGCGAGGCGCTCGATGATCGAATCCGCAGTCTGCCCGTCCTTGGAATAAAAAACTTTGATCCCGCCCGGATTTCCCCCGCCGGAAATTTTTGCCCCCCTCCCATCGAACACCACCGCGACCGTCCAGCCGGAATTGTCCTGCAGGGCGGTCAGCATCCGGACGAGAGTCTCACGCACTCCCGCCCCCGCAGACGCGTAATTCCTCGAAAGCTCCGGCCATTGGAAAATCATGCTGTGCCCGTCGACGATAAGAATTTTTTGTTTCACCGCTGGCCCCCCTGCATCCGGGTTACTTGGCGTCGGGAAGCAACTGGGTGTTGATCCGCTCGATCCCCTGGCGCGCAAAATCGCTGGCCGGATAATCCTTCTGGGCCTTCAAATACCATGCGAGGGACGAGCCCAACTGCTCCTTTTTTTCCTGCTCCTCGGCCTGTTTGAGCGCCCGGACAAAATCCGGCGCCCGCGTGGTCAGGTTCGCCCGGACCTGGTTGAGCTTGTTGTCGTCGGGGAACTGCCGGTAGGCTGACTCGGCGCTCTCCCAGGCCCCTGCGTAATCCCCGCGCTTCTCCACCTCCTGCGCCCGGATCACCGCAGCCTCGACCAGCGCCATGTCCTCGAGGACTTTGCGGAGATGTTCCTGCTTCTCGGGGAACATGGCCGTCGCGGCGATGAACCGCATCTTGTCATCGTAGATCTGGCGGTAATTTTTCTGGCTCAAAAGTTGGTCGAAATCCGAAATCGCGCGCTGGTGCACGTCGGACTGGCTGAAGATCATGCCCCCCACTTCGGTCAACGCGGGGTTCCTGGGCCAGATCTCGGCGGCCTGCCTCAGCTCCGCCTCCATCGCAGCCTTGTCCCCGCTGGCCGCCGCGTTGCGCGCCTTGGCAAGGTGCATCGAGCTGACGGTCTTCGCGGTCTCGATTTTCGCGAGCGGCTTGCTCGCGTCGAAATCGATGGCGACCCCTTGCAGCTCGTCGACCAGCTTCGCCGCGCGCGTGAGGTCGTTGACCTCCAGGGCCGCCAGCAACTCGTTGCCTTTTTGCGAAAAATCAAGCGCCCTGCGCTTGTCCTCGCGGCTCAGGAGGCGGACGGAAGGCAGATACTCGCCCAGCGCGAACGTCTCCGCCAGGCGCTCCGTCGCGCTTTTCATCTCGTTTTTGGAGAGGAGGAACCTGTAGGCATCGACACCCTCGTTGACATCGCGGATCGCCTCGTTGGCGAGCCCGTCGAGCTGGCTCAGGGAGCTGATGAGCTTGCTCACGGCCTGTGCGGCCGTGGCCGCCCCGCCGACGAGGCTCTCGACGCCGAGATTCTGGACGCCGAGCTTGATCCCCTGCGCGGCGAAGGACTGCCCGGAGGGAACGTATGCCCCCCCGCCTGCTCCGACGCCGTTGGTCCCGGTGCCGGCCCCGACATACCCGCCGCCCTTGGCTTCACCGGACACCTTCGGGTCGAATTGCGCCTCGATTTTGGCCTGGCCGGCATCCTTGTTCACGGGAAGCGTGTCCACCATCTTCTTGAAAACCTCGATCGAGTTGTCCCCGTCGGTGTAGAGTGCGCGGTAGAAGCGGTTGGCGATGATGACGTGCTCGAATCGGCGTGTCGCGAAAAACTGCATGATGAGCGCCTGCAGATGCCCCTTGGCCGTCATCTCCAGCATGGCCATCCGCACTTTGTTGTTCTCGATCGTCTGGCCGACCTCGGAAAGCTGCCGCTTCGTCCTGGCCATGCGGGCATCGCGCGCGAGCTTCTGGTTTTCCTGTCCCAGCGGGTCGTCTTTCGCGACCCTCGGGACGAGCGTGGTGGCGGTCGAGGCCACCTCGTTGTTCCACTCGGCGGTCGCGCGCTGCTTCTCGAGGAGGACGTTCTCCTGCTTCAACCGTTCCACCTGGGCGATGTTGTTTTTCGAGGCATACAGCGCGTCCGCCAGCGTGCTGCAAAGGTTGGCGTCGTCCTTGTATTGGGAAGCCTTTTTCAGCAGCGCGAATGCGGCGTCCTGGTTCGCCTTTGTGGCATTGCCCGGCGAGAGCATCTCCATCATTTTTCCGATGGTTTCCCGGTAGGCCACATCGGCCGTATCCGTCGCGGGTGCCGCGTTCAAATATTTCTCGAACCGCGCGCGGAACAGCCGGTTGTCGTTGATGTTCCAAAGTTTCCCGTCGTAGGACATCGTGTCGTTGCCGGGGTCGAAATGGGGGACATCCCTGCCGATGAACCCCTCGTTCATCTGGCCGGGCCGGGCCCCTCCCGTCGCCGCTTTCGAGTCCCCGGCTCCCGGAGGAACCTGCGCCTGCGCGCGTGCCGTCCCCACAGCGACAGCAAGAAGGATAAACGGAAGAAAGACAGTTTTCATAGCTGGGAGAGTTTCCTGGTTTTCAACACGCCTTTCGGGTCCACTTCCAGCACGAAACGGAACTTCTGCCCTTTCTGGATGTTGATCGCGTTGAATTCCGGCGTCACGAGCACCGGGACGGTGTCCTTTTCCACATCCACCGCGATCAGGCGCCCGGACGTGGGCGACCAGGCAAGCGAATTCGACACCTCGCCCTCGGCCTTGTAGATGTTCCCCCGCAGGCTGTTCGCGTTTTCCATGTAGGCCGGCACATCAAGCGGGGAGATCGTCCGGTAGGGGTCCGAACCAGAGGACAGGAAAAACCGGGACCCGACAAAGGCGACAAGGACCAGGCCGGCGGCAATCAACAGCCAGACAGGGTTGACGGAGGATTTCTTGCGACGAGCCATCAGGGAACAGTTAGCCGCAATCAGGGATGACATCAAAGGGAAAACGGACTTCCCATCACAAAACGACGCGCCTTGCCGGACCCCAAATCCGCGCGTAAGGGAAGAAATGAGAGGGGAGCGGTTCGACGACATGTCGATAACGCGAGGGAGGGCGAAGCTCCGTCTGAGCCGTAATAAATGGGCTCACACACCACCGGCAGCCGGGAGGCTGCGGGGAAGCCTGCCGCAGGCAGCCCGTCAGGGCATGACCTGCTGGGAAGCGGGCA
>Ga0172380_10003422_pt1 | contig 21818 bp, 29 predicted proteins | sample Leawe162metaG_FD_119747 | JGI IMG/M metagenome (GOLD analysis project Ga0172380, IMG submission 119747) | Leachate microbial communities from a municipal landfill in Southern Ontario, Canada - Leachate well 162 metaG | ecosystem: Engineered > Solid waste > Landfill > Unclassified | place...
CGAGAAGATGGCCAAAACTCTTGCTCGGATTACAGGATTCGATGCCTCTACTATCATGTCCGAGGTCAAGAGACAGCGGTCTGAGAAGGATAGAAACCTAGCTGAGCGCAAGGTAGGGATTATCGAGAATGCTTTATGGAAAGCGAAACAGAATCCCGACGAAGCAGATCTTCTATTAACAGAGGCCAGAGCAAATATTGAGGACATGCAGAGAAAATATGGCGAAGATGCCATGGCAAGTGCCTCTATGTTGGAATTCGTACTGTCTCAGAAAGAAGCAGACGAAGCCAAGTCTGGGGAATTTGCTGGCTTTCACATGTCACCCCAAGGACTTGGAAGTATTGGCAATCGACTCAATGACGATTGGAGAAAAGATACCTGGATGTGTATTGGCGGATCAAGCCAAGCGGGAAAGTCCAGCCTCTGCGCCCAGTTAGCTTATGAGATAGCAGCAGATGAAAGAAATAATGCGACTGTCATCTATCATTCTATTGATGACGCAGCTAGATTTATCCTGTTCAAGTTAGTAGCAAATGCCGCAGACGATGTTCGGCTAAAGCTAGGCTATATCGCAAATCCAAGCTATTGGAAGGAGCAGGAAGAAGCAACGAAGATTCTTAAGCTCAGAGAGAAAGGCTACAAGAAGATTATCGAGTTGATAAAAGATAATCGGCTCCTATTAAAAGACTCAAGTGATAGTCCATCGTTGTCATATGCAGAAAATCTTATTAGATATAACCGAGAGTTATATCCAGATAGGAATATTGTATTAATAATAGATAATTTTCATAAGATTCCTGACTACTCAGAAACGACAGGACACGAGCGAATCAAGAGAATTTCTAATCATGTTAAGCAGATGACGACTTCGTATCATGCAACGATTATCTCTACTGTAGAATATAGGAAGTCACAGGAATCAAATCATATTGCCGGGAACCAGGACATTGCCGACTCCAGAGCCATTGAGTATGACAGCAGCTGCGTGTTGCATCTCCATAATGATTTACATGCAAGGAAGAATAATGCAATTCTAGTCCATGAATGGGAAGGAGAGATGCTGCCAAGGCTGATTGTAGATTTTGGCAAGAACAAGATTTCCGGATACGAGGGCAAAGAATTTCTTGACTTCTTCCCAGCATCAGCGAGAATGTTTGCTGTAGACAAAGAGACAACAGAGAAAGAATGTAGAGCGAGAGAGGAGTTTTTGAAGACAGCAAAATCTAATAGATTAATATCTTGATAGGGAGAAAGAGAGATGTTATGTTTATGAAACAGTTGCTATTATTTGTCGCTGCAGCGATGGTAACAAGCACAAACAACGCGGTCTTGGAGTCTATAGTGCTCATATTAGAAAAAGCCAATAGAGCCTTAGACAAGATCGCGACAACAATTGAGACTTCGTGTCTCAAGATGGAGGAATAGATGAAACTATTCAAGTTATGTTCTGAATGTACTTATGAATTTGAGATCGCTTCGGACAAGCCCGAGAGATGCCCTGTGTGTGGCAACACTCAGCTGACAGACATCTGGCCTATGCCAGTAGAAACGGACAACGAATGGCCAATGGAAGAGGGATTAGACTACTCCTCTATGGAGTAATCATAATTATCTGGATATATTTTATTATTGTTGCAATTAAGCTATGCGTATAACACCAAGAAAGCTAGCTTCATTCGCTTACTGTCCTAGCCTGTTCTGGAGTAAGAGAACTCTTACGCCCGAGCTAACAGAGATAGAAGATTTAACCAGACTTTCTATCCTGGCGGCAGAACGGAAAAGCATGGAGAAGGGAAGCAGTGTTATCCCTGTAAAGATTGCTGGTGAATGGGAGAAGCTTTGGTGGCCGAAGGCAATAGCAGATGGACTAGAGACGAAAGAAATAGAGAAAATATCTTTTAACGTAATAAGCAAACTTCACAAATATTGTAAATATGATATTGGAAGTTCAGAGTATGTAACTGTTAGTACGGATGTACAATCCGAAGTATTATATAACGATATGATCCTGGCCGTGTCGGCTGATTTAGTAAAGATATCATCAGAGAACATTCAGAACGAATTAACCATTATAGATTTTTCAAGAAAGAATATAACAAGCTTAGGCTTGAGTACAGATATTGAGGCCCTTGCAACAGCATCGGCATTTAGCGGATTCAAAAAGACTATTCAGTACATTACGGTAGACCTATCAGAAGACAAGAAAGATTTGGCAATCTCCTCCTGCAGCTTTGACTTGGATATGCTCAGGGCTGCAGAGAGGATGATTGATTATCTTTCTCTCGGCATCTCAAAAACGATTAACTTCAAATCGAGAGATTGCAGAACCTGTAACCTATGCTTGAACTGATTTCAACAAAAAAGTTTCCAATAGATCCAACTGGAGAAACTGGAATCCTATTGCCTTATTATCGTTACGAACACAGGGGAACTATTCGCTGGCACAAAAGAGAATTCGTTGCATTCCTTGATCATCTAAAAGGTGTAGCGTATATAGAAGAGGTAGACGGAGAGAAGAGATTCAAGAAGATAACAGATGATATCTTATTTGGCCGTCTACAAGAGTTTGCCGGAGAGCATCAACTGTTTCTTATGGGGCCGCCGCCACTAAGGAAGATTTTCTAATGAACGAGAATACTTTTAAAATAGAAATCCGGACGCTAGTTACAGATAAAATTATTGGATATGGGAAATGTATCGAATATACGACCAGCGAAGAAGCTAATGGGTATACGATAGGAGAGATTATCTTCGATCAGCTGACTTCAAGGGCAAAAGGCAGAAGCCAGAAGACCTTTAATGTCTCAGTTGAGACCTCAGAAGACGGGAAGACAGGCTATCTCCTTACTGACGTTGAATTATTTGGCGACTTAAGACTCAAAGATATCAAAGACTTAGACAAAGCATATACCTTTAGAGCTAGTGATGCCGTCCCATGGGTAACGTATTCAGAAGAGCAGCGGGATGAAGTCTTCTAAGCTTCCAATCCAGACAGCAAAGAATGCCAGTAAGCTACATAGGCTCGTAAAAGACATTCTTGTAGCTTCCAAAATCTTTAACGGCTACGAGATAAGGCAAGAGTATAGAGTTTCTGCCATTAATCCAAGCTTCAAGTCCAATAGAGAGAAGATAGATTTAGTGGTCCTTGGTTTGAACGTGGCAATTGAGCTACATGGAGAACAGCACTTTTCTCCTGTCTGCTTCGGCGGGATTTCAGAAGAAGAAGCCAGACATAACTTGATAGAAGTCCAGGAACGCGATAGGAAGAAGAAGGATGCGGTAGAAGAAGCTGGCTGGACTTATGTGTCTATCAAGTTTGACGAGGCCAAGACAATTACAGAAGAAGTCCTATGCGAACGTGTTCGGCTGGAAATGGAGAGGCAGATCCTTAGCCGATCCGAAAAGAAGATCCGAGAGATCGTTGTCCCAAAAACAAAGGTTCAGAAACCAAAGAAGTATAACTGGCCAAAAGGAAAGAAAATTCCTGGACGGAGATTCAATGGAGAACCAATCAGATAGATGCGATTGTTGTCTAAGAGAGAAAGGAATAGTTGGTGTATATGCAAATCCATTTATGCCAGTAAGCGAAGGCTACTGCCAAGAATGTGAATCTGTAGGAGCAACACCAATATGGTCTATCCCTTTTGGATACTTCAGAAATATATTTGGGTTTGAAGAATATAATTTTGAATCTCATGTATTATTTAGCAGAAAAACAAATCAGTACATCTCAGCAAAAACAGCGCTAGATGAATGTCTTTTTCTTTATAAGGACGGAGCCATAAAAGACAGAGAAACATTACAACTTGCACTATATAAGTATCTTGGATTTATAAATGAACAGCAATAAGCCGAGGAACAAATGAACTGTCCAAAATGTAATAGCGAACAGATAATAGAGTTTGACTCTACTCTTATTGCTTAATAAAATTACCCATGCTATAAAGAGGGTCTGGCATCACGAGCCAGAGAAAGGCAACTAGCAAATAGATGATCACAAAATTTATTGTCCCAAGCATGGTTATGGGAAATCCTTCCGAAATCTTCAAGACGCCAAAACCAATCTATATCTCCGGCACGATTGAAGATGAAGCCGTAAAGAAATTCCAGGAAGATCTAGATGAGGCGATGAAGGCAGAACAAACGTTCTTGCCTATTGTCATTAATTCTTCTGGCGGTTCCTGTATAGATGGATTTGCCATTGGAGATTTGATTAGAGGCTGCTCGATACCTGTCTTCACCATAGCACAAGGCAGAGCTGCATCAATAGCAGCCTTCTTGTTCTCTTTCGGAGAACGAAGATTCATTACGCCAAATAGCTATACTTTAGTTCATGAGGCCTCAAGTGCGAATTGGGGAAAGACAGCAGACATCGAACAAAATGCGCGGCAGACAAGAAAGATTAATGACAGATTGCTCTCTATCATGTCAGAGAATGTAGGACAAAACAAAGATTATTACAGCAAGATCATTGATCAGAATAAGCGAGTTGATATATATTGGGATGCCAAAGAAACTTTAAAGCATAAACTTGCTACTGACATTGGCGTACCGACAATGATTACAAAAGTCCAGCTTGAAACTACTCTAGAATAGGAGGAAAAACTATGAATTTTTCAATGAAGATTATCGCAATTCTATTTGCTATTATGTTTGGGGCTATAGGCTGCTCTAACAATAAGACTGTTCCTGTCTCTGAAGATGCGGGAACAACCGTTGTTCAGGATACTACAGATGCAGGAGTCGACGCCAGTTTAGAATGCGTACAGGAGTAGTTATGACTCGCCAAAGGAAAATCAAGTGTAGCGTATGTGGCAAGGCATTATTCTTCTTGCCCGCGAACTATACAATGTCATTCCCAGTTGTCTGTATCAATTGTGGCGAGGGGAAAGAAGCCAAGGAAGCAAAGAGCAAGGTACCAACGACAGCAGCTTCGCTCTATGCCAGAGTCAAGAAAGGAGTCAGGCAGGACGTTCATCCTACCTATTCCTTTCGCTCTGCAACAGAAGCAAACTTTGCCAGAATCATGAAGTATCTTGGTATTGGTTATAAGTTTGAAGAGCGAGTCTTTCCCTTTGATAGCAAGAATGCCCCACACCAGTACATTCCAGACTTTGAACTTACCTTCCGGCCAGACGTAACCGAGGATAATAGAGAGTTTGTCCCCGGCTGGTATGAAATCAAAGGATGGATGGACGGGACAAGCCGGAACAAGCTCAGAAAGTTTAAATCAAATTATCCAGGAGAAGCAGATAAGTTTACCGTTATTGTTTATCGGCGCGGGGATAAGACAGCAATAGACTTCTGTAAGAAAATGGGCTTTAGATATCTATGTTATGATGAACTAACTGAGAAATTCTCACATAGGATAAAAGGCTGGGAATAATGAAAGAAGAGAGAAGTCGGATTAATAGCATGATCGGTTGTTCCGTCTTTGATGGAGATACAAAGGTTGTTAAGGTAAAAGCTATTCAATTCGATTACAATATCCTTCCACAAGACTTGCCGATGAGTAAGGGCGAACTCTTGACAGAAGAAGCTGTTCCGTTTAATCCAAATAAGAAATACAATATTATGGTAATCCTTAGAGATGTACAAGAGACAGAGACGTATCAACTAACGATAAAGGATACAAAGATTTCTCTTAAAGAGCCGGGCACAAATGCCAAACACTATTGCTTCGAATCAAAGACATTGGAGGACTGGAAAGTTCTCTGATTCTATTAAATGGTTCTTGCCAGAAAAGCGCAAGGACCTAGTAAGAAACTATACTAAGGTTATTCAGTCGACAGAGTACCCTTTGTCTGTTCGTAGACAGGTATTCTATTCATTAATTCGGCCAACATTAGAATGGTTGATAGAGACCTTAGTCTCTTATGGACTAGAGAAAGACGAAGCGGAAAGCGAAGTGTTTCTCCTCTGCGCCCGAGTAATGAAAAACTTTGAGCCGGAGAGGTCCTCCTTCCTTGTATACACAGAACGAGCCATACCCTGGTATACAGCCGCCTTGATCAAGAAGATAGGCAGAGAGACCATAGAGGAAGGCCAGAGGCTTACAGAGGCTCCTGAGCGTTCCTATGAGATGCCAAATGAGATCTACCTAACCTGTCCGAAGTTTTTGTTCGAAACAAGATTTCTCGGCAAAGACTTGTCATACTCTGAGAAAACCCTTATACTTAGCATAATAACGGAGGACGATTATGATTGTCGCTCCTTAGGGGAAAAGAATAGTACTAGCAAGTCAACCATGAACAGCCGTCTGAAAGATTTGAAGCGGCTAATTAAAGAGAGGATGACACAAGATGGATCCAAACGAGAAATTCAACCCGCCTGATTCTGGTATCTATGTCCGCAATCCGAGTCATGTTATCGAGGCAAAGAATGCCGAAGATCAACGCGAGATTGTAAATGCAATTCGTGAGATTCGAGCTTCGCATATGAAAGCTATTTACGACTATAGTACATATGACCCAAAGATTCCTTCTACCTTCCCTGGTCTCCCTGGTCTTCTAAAGCTAAGGACGATGACAGAGAATGAGATAAGAGGATTTTGCGCAACTCTCATGCGGACAAAGCCCAATATCACTGGGATGCACCTTTACCTTGGGAAAGAATACACGACAAAGAAAGAATACTCTGGCATCCGGGTAAACGCTCTTAAGAGCAACAAGCCCAGGAATCCAACGGAGATCGCTGCGGATATGGCTGCGCTGCTTTCGGACAAGAGTCTATGTGTTATAGAAATCCAGTACATAGTTAATGCTGCGTCGCCAGGAAACTTTAATACAGACGCAAAAGTCTTTGTCTGTTCGGCAGAAGAGTATGCTGACGATAAGAAGTTCTGTCCCTACCTTGAAGTAGAATTCTTTTCTATCTAGTAAGAGCAATCCATGGGAAGGCTTTTCAAAGGGGTGATGGTCCCAGGACAAGACCCCAGACTTCCCAAATCAAGACTACTAAACGTTGGTTCCAAGAAGAGGACAGAGCCTCTTGTGCATAGTAATCTTGATGGATTACTAACCAAGACAACTCCAAAGATTTGTGTCTATAGAAGATTAGGTGGCATTGGCGACGTAATAATGTCGACCACTATGCTGAAGCACATAAAAAGACTTCTTCCAAATTGCCATCTTGTTTATGCCACAGATCTAACAACAGGTGGAGGTGTTCTCGCCGACTGTGTTAGGAATAATCCTTTTATCGACGAGCTAGTAGACTTTAGAAACATCACGGCAAGAGACTATGATCTCTTTACTGACATTACTGCTACGGGATTATCTCTAGAGAAGAGTGGGAAATTTCCACCAAACAGAATAGAGCTATTTGCCAACCAAATAGGACTGGACATCTCTAGCGACCCATTGCCAGTTTATATCGTAACCGAAGACGAACAAGAGTGGGCACAGAAAAGGATAGAAGAATATTGTGTCCCAGCGAAGAGAGAAGAAACTACTGTTATCGGCATCCAAATACAGAGCAATGACCATAGAAGAAGCTGGCCTGCTGATCATTCAGAAGCACTAATTACTCTTTTAACTAAAGATCCCAAGTTTAGAGTAATAGCTTTTACATGGAACGATGACAAGCGTTGGCACAAACCCCAGACATACGTTTGCGGGGAGAGCCTAAGATATACTGCTGCACTAGTAAATGAATGTGATGTTATTGTGTGCCCTGATTCGGGTATTCTCCATTTGGCTGGAGCGATGCAGAAGAAGATTGTTTCTCTATTTGGATCTGTGCCTCCACAAAGTCGGATTAACTTCTACCAAAATGCTACTGCTGTTACATCTGGGCTTCCATGCCTTTCGTGCTGGTATTCGAACAAATGTGGCAACAAAATCACTTGTATGCAAGAGATAAAGCCTGAAGTTGTTTATGGCGCAATAATAAATAAACTTTCAGAAGACGAGAAAGTACAACAAGTTATACAAACAAATGCAGGAACAGCAATGAAACCTCAGAATGCAATTTTAGTGAAGAGACACTTAGGAGGATTTGGAGATATTCTTATGACTCTTCCTGCAGTAGAAGCTCTTAGGAAGAAGTATCCGACAAAGAAAATTTATTACGCTGTTCCAGAAAAGTTTAAAGATGCTGTCCTCAATAACCCTATTATTGATGAAGTAATGAATGCTGATCTTCAAATTAGAAATAACCAGTACTCTATTGTTATAGACATTACTTCGCCCTGTGCCAATTATGAATGTAAGCAACTAAGAGAGAAAAAGAAAGTCGTTAAAAGTAGGGTAGAAGTCTTCGCTGAATCTTTAGGAGTGAAGTCTTATTTGCCAAACTTGATTCCAAAATACTATCCAACAGAAGAAGAGCTTTCTTGGGCAAAAACTTTCATTGGAGAAGCAGACAAACCAAAACTTGCTGTCGCTTTAAGATCAGCAGAAGAGTATCGCAGTTGGCCAATAGAACACTATCAGAAATTATTTGAGACTTTATCTGACTATTTTAAAATAATTATTCTTGACGTCTCAAGAGAATTTTCTTTCCCAAACACTGTAGATGGTTGTGGCTTTGGCTTCAGAAAATCTGCTGCTTTGGTCGCAATTTCTGACATGCTCCTCACTCCAGATACTGGGACTCTTCATATTGGTGCCGCACTTAATATCCCCACTGTGGCTTTATTTGGCCCAATTGATCCAGCGGCCAGATGTAAAGGATACAACAATATTAAGATTCTTACGTCTAGCGATGGATGTGTCCCCTGCTGGCGGAACGCGGACATGTCTTGTAAAAAATCTAAACAGATTAAAGGGTACTCCGAGTGTATGAAGAATCTATCTGTATCCGCTGTTTGTCAGGCAATTCTGGACTTACAGAAAGAGAAGAATAAATGTTAAGATTACAGCTAGCGGTAATAGAACTTTACTATTATGGGATTCCAGAGTTTGTCAATCTAATCCTTCCAATACTAGGAGTGCTTATACATGTCTGAAACAATAACGACTGCGCAAGAAGCACAGTTAGAAGAGCTGGAGAATACTGTTCTTGAGCTTAATACATTGCTTGATGGTGCGGCATCAAAAGATATGCTGAATAGGCTCTATGTGGTTTTCCAGAGAGAACTAACTAGAATGGATGCTTTAATTGTAGAAGTAAAAGCGATTAACGAAGAGATCCTCGCGCTCGTTAGGAAGGCACAGTAAGATTTTTCGCTAGCCTAGAAAGGTTTGTAGCAATGTCTATCCCTTTGTTGAAGGAACCTTCATAACCAATCCTGAGCTTCTTCATAGCCGCCTTAAGACTAAAGAGATTTTTATACTCGTTCTCTTCAGAGAATCTATTCTGTAAATCTATAGCCCCCAAGAAGAGGTTATCTTGCTCTGGTACTTCTTGCCTATCAAGTTCATTACAGAACATCCCCATAACAGCGTCGCCCCAATAGAAGATAGTTTTCTCTCCCTCAAAAAGCTCTAGCCAACTATGGAACATTTTAGTAGCGACACTGAAAGGCTGAGCCTCATCGATAGAGCTTTGATCTATCGAAGTAACTTGTTTGCACCAGTCAGAAAGCTTTGGATTCTTAGTCGGGCGAACAAATTGTTCGAAGGAACTTACTGGTTCTCCTGTTCCCTTGTCCACAAGCAAAGCCGAAAGCTCAATGATCTCAAGCCCCTCACTTGGTTCCCGCTCTGTTCTGTGGAAACAGGTTGTCTGAATCCCTATAAATACTGAGTATTCTTTCTTCGTCTCTTCCTTGGTCTCTTCTTCTTTTACCTTCTCTTCTTTAACTTCAATTGGCTTTTCTTTGAGGGTCTGAACAATTTCAGCAAGCCGTTTGGTGTCTTGCTCTAAACTGACAACTTCTATCTTTGTAACTTCTACAGTAGAAACTTCTGGAGGCGCCTTGGTTGAGAGTCTTTTACCGCCAAATCTTGGCTTAGCATCTTTCTTCATCGGCTGCCGAAAAAACATTATTACTCCTTGGCTGCAGCTAAAGCAAAAGAATCACAAACAATCCCAAGCTCGATTAGAGCGACCATGTCTTGGATAGCAATCGTTTTGGTATCGTCTGGATCTTCTGAACACGATCCTTGCTCATTCCACCCAGGAAGATTCTTTGCTTCAAGTTTATAAAAAGAGATATCTATCTCTTTGACCAAAAGCTCTTTCTCAGCAGAAAGGTAATCTTCGTAATCTTTATTAATATCGGGATACTGAACAAGCAACTCGTCCATCTCCGTCTTCTTCTCTTCGTCTGTTTTAGGGGACCTAATAATAGAAGCCTTCTTCTGCTCAAAAGCCCTAAGATTGTCTGTTATAGGAAGCGCCTTCTGGTAAGCTTCTATAAAAGGCTTAATGATTAACAGGTTTCTAGCCACACAGTAACGCCACTGGACAGAAGGTAGCTTTGCATATTTTCCTAAGATTTTATCAACTGCAAGTAACTGATTGTTTGTCACCATCGGACACCTCATTTTGGTTGTGGCACAGATATGCCAATACAATGCAGAATAATAATACCAGATATTGATTTTATCAACAACTTACAGTATCCTAATTTTTAGACCCTAACAAAAGGATTATACCCATGAGAAAACTAGAGATTGGCAGCGGAAGCAGGCCGCAAGATGGATATGAACACCTTGATCTAGATCCGAAATGTCCTCATCTAGAATACGTAGCTCCAATGGATAATATCCCCGTAGAAGATAATACTTTTTCAGAAGTATATTCTGTCCATGTTATCGAGCACCAATCCTGGCGGGACACAAAGAAAGTTTTAGAAGAATGGTATCGCGTCCTTGCAAAAGAGGGAACAGTTTATATCGCAACTCCAAATCTAAAATTTATAGCAGAGATGTATATAGACGGGATGAATGGCGGAGACCGTTGGATCAAAGATTACAATATTATGCACCCAGAGGAGCAGGCTCATATCCGAATCAATGGGATCCCAAATCTTGCTAAGTGGGCAAACTTTAAGCTCTATTCCAGTACAGGGAACGGGGATGTCCATTATGCCTGCCTAGACTCCAAATCAATAATAGAGATTATGAAAGAAATTGGGTTCCAAGAAATAATCATACAAAGCGATACAGATTCTCTCGTCGTCAGAGCAAAAAAATAATGCTTGTCAAGTTAGTAGATATGAGACATGCTCTTCTTGGAGACAAGATAGAAGCAACGACTGCCGAACAATTTTTTAGTCTCTCTGGTATTCCCTTCTGCGGTGGAGATGTTCATGAGTTACGTCAATCGAAAGAAGAAACCCCTTCTCATGTTATCCTTTGGGGCGGCGGAGGGTTACTATATGAGACAGCTGAAGAGACAGATGGCTTTTTAAATAAAGATACTTGGGACCTATTAGGTCTTCTAGAAGATAAGAATATTAAGCTGGCAATTATAGGAACAGGATATAACAGACACGGGTCAACTAAATTTATGTCCGTCTGGAAAGAACTTCTAGATAGAGCTACTTATATTTCATTAAGAGACGAACAAAGCATAAAGAAATGCAAAGAGCTTACAGAAGCAAAGACAACAGAGAAGTACTCTTTCGCTCCTTGTCCTGGTTTCTCGATTAGAAATCAGATAGACCGATCTCTCCCAAGAAGAATTGGTTTTGCTGCTTATTCAGTAGGGAAAGAAAAGATAAAGATAGGCATCCATCAATCTCTCTTATCGGCCCTAAGAAAACAAGGGATGTCGATTATCTTCTGCCCTCATGGTTTAGATGATGACCTCTTCTATAAAGAAAACAACTTTGTAACAGAAAACGATTACCTTGTTGATCTTAGAGAATCCCCTTTAGCAGCGCTCCAGTTACTTGCCAGCGCAGAAATTCATATCGCATCAAGGCTACATGCTCTTGTCGCTTCTGTAATAACGAATACCCCATTTATTCATGTTAGGTGGGACCTTGATAAAGTCTTTTGGCAGGCTTCTCAGATTGGGCTTAAAAATTATGAGTATGGCTTTTCAAGCGAGAAAGAAGATTATGAGAAAGAGATATTCTCTTTAAGAACGAGACGAATAAACATTCAAGAACAATTATCTTCTATCGCAGACGAAGCAGCGAGAAAAGCGGAACATCATTTCGAAATTGCAAATCTATTTTTAGGACGGGGAAAATGACCACAAAGATCTACGTTTCTACTGGGGGCGGGCTAGGGGACGCAATCTATGATTACTTTATTCGCGACACTTGGGGAATGATTGAGCCGGTTAAAAACAAGATTCCCGACTGCGAGGTAATTATTATCTCTCTTAGTCACTGCTCCTCTACGCCAGAGCTAATACAATTTCATCCTTATATAAGCGCAGTATTATCTTATCCATGGAATCCTCCTGGTAATCCGCGAGAACATCTTTGGAAAGAGTTTCTACATAAAGACTTTCACGAGATAAAACAATTTGCCGGGCCAAGGAATATTTCCCCAGCTCCTGTAAAATTATATCTCTCAAAGAGAGAGGAAGCAGAAGCCGCAGCAATCCTTGATAAACCTATTATTGTTGTTCATCCATTTGCCGGAGGTAGGCATCGATCTTTCTTAAAGCATAGCGACGGGATCCATCATTGTCTTCCAGAAAACAAGTGTGTTGAAATCTGTAACCAACTTGCAGAAGAAGGACATCGAGTAGTTGTTATTGGCAAATCTGAGATAATAGAGCATGGCCGAAATTACGAAGAAACCCTCTCTGGTTTAAGCCCGAAAGTAATCGATCTATCGAACAAGATCTCAGCAAGACTTGCTGTACATTTAACTAGATCTGCTAAAGCATTTTTTGGGACTCATAGCAGCATGCTTGTTGCCGCATGGACAGCAGATGTGCCATCCCTATGCTTCTACCCAAATATGAATGCTACAGGGAAAAATTTATCAATAGAAGAAAATGGTGGCCATACTGGTACTTTTGCCATGCATAAGCCAATACATATTAACTACCAATTATCATCAGAAGGATTTGCGAACCTAGACACACAGGAGATCTATAATAGATTTATCCCTCTTCTGGAGATGAAGAAGTAATGGAAGCCGCTGCTTTTTGCTTGCAAGATGAAAACTGCTGGCATTTTGGGGAAAGACTCAAAACTTCTTTTGAGTACTTCCACAAAGACATCCCCTTCTATTTGTGTCACCCCAATAAGGTACACGAACTTATTGGAGAGTCCTTTGTTTGGCCAACAAGGAATGGCTCTCCTTTAGGCTTAAACTCCGCCAGAATGGCTGTCTTGCTACAAATCAAAAAGAAATTTAATTATGACGCCATCATAATGTTTGATGCAGATACTCTTGTGACAGCTAGACTAGATGAGTTTTTGACAACTGATTACGATATTGCTGGTTCGTTAAACGTAGAAAGATTTCCCGGAGATAAGTTCTTAAATATGGGAGTTGTCTCCCTAGCCAATAATGATTTTATTGCCTATTGGGCGGATGCTATGACACAAGATCATTATTGGAATACTTATGGCAATGAACAGGAAATCCTTAACGTCCTTTGTGGAACGTTAGGAAGAGATGGTCATATCTTTAAAAGCAAGCCATGGGTAGTTAAGACAGTAGACAAGGAGAAGGTCTACTATAACGAGCGATCTAGAAATTATTGGGGAGAAATAGTTATAAAAGACGATAAGATGTTTTGTAACAATCGGCAACTTAAAGTAATGCATTGGGCGGGCGGCGGAAGTTTTGATGCTCGATGGTCTTGCAAAGTCTTCTCTCAAGAGACAAGACTGCACTTAAATAAGATTACCGGCACAACGGACTTTACAGATCATGAGGGCGCAGATGCTGGATGGTTCCACCACTAGAATCCTTATCACAGGAGCAAGCGGATTTCTGGGAGGAGCAATACTTGCTTTCCTCGCTAATGAATCCTATAGAAAAGATCTAAAAGGGCAACTTTGGTTTTTTAAACGGGGTGACTCCGTAGAGAAAACAATCTCTTCGTTTCGACCAGACATTATTATCCATTCAGCTGGTGAGATCTATGAAGAAGATAAAATGTTCTCTTCTAATATAGAACTAACCTATTCTTTGCTACGGGAAGCAGAAAAAGCAGGTACAAAGAAGTTCGTCTACTTTGGATCTTCTTCTGAATATGGAAGATACAACAGGGGGATGAGAGAAGACGACCAACTTAGACCAACAACCTTATATGAAGCAACGAAAGGAGGCGGAAGTCTTCTTTGTGAAGCGAGCAAACTAGACACTCTTATCGTAAGACCATTTAGCGTATATGGTCCTTTTGAACCAGAAAGAAGATTTATCCCAAAAATATATAGAGCATACAAAGATAAAACACTGCTATCTATCACCCCTGGAGTCCACGACTTTATTTACATAGATGATTTTGTTAAGATCGTTTGGGCTAGAATGCAGCATGAGGGGAAAGAGATCCTAAATGCTGGAACTGGTGTCGAATATACAAACGAAGCGGTTGTTAGAACTTTTGAAGAAGTCGTGGGTTCTACGATAAACAAAAAATTTACTCCAGCACCAGGACGTGTTTATGACTCTAATTGCTGGAAAAATGATTCTTCTTATCTCAAGAGCGTATACGAAGAACCTTTAACTACTCTTAAAGAAGGACTATCTCAATATGTCAGATTTAGAGAGAAGAATCCTGCAGCTAAGCGATAAGTATCATCTTGGCCATATAGGAAGCTGCCTCTCTTCTGTAGATTTGATTGACTTTATCTACACGAAGAAAAGGAAGAAAGACATCTTTGTTTTGTCCCCTGGTCATATGGCTTTAGCCTGGTATGTTGTTCTTGAAAAATATAACCATATAGACGCCGAGGCTCTTTTAATTAAACACGGAGGACATCCAAACAGAGACCCTGAAAATGGCATTGTCTGCTCGGCAGGAAGCCTTGGATTGGCCGCTACAATCGCCGTAGGAATGGCTATTGCTAATCCTAAGAAGACAGTATATTGTCTCATCTCAGATGGTGAATGCGCAGAGGGAAGCATTTGGGAAACTCTTAGATTCGCTTCTGATAAGCCAGTAAAGAATATCAAATTTTATGTTCTAATTAATGGATATTCAGCGACAACAGAAATAGACAAAGGTAATCTAATCCGACGATTAAAAGCATTTTCATCAAGGAATGTAAAGACATATTTTACAGACAGCGATATCCGAGGGGTCTGCTCGGGGGTCGAAGCCCATTATCATATACTAAAAGAAGGCGAATATGAGAAAGCACTTCAGTACTATCCTTCGTCAGTCGATGAAGGAAGACGATAAGATATATCTGATCGCCGCAGATCTTGGTTTTGGTCTCTTTGAATCAATTCAAAAAGACTTTCCAGGTAGATATATAAATCCTGGCGCAGCAGAACAACTAGCGATGGGAATTGCAACCGGCTTAGCCTTAGAAGGGAAGAAACCTTTCCTCTATTCAATTACTCCATTTGCAATCTTAAGACCCTTTGAGCTGATAAGAACTTATATAAAACATGAGAATATCCCAGTTCAAATAGTAGGTGCTGGAATAGACAAGGACTACTTGCACGATGGAATAAGTCATTGGGCAACAGACATACCAAAGATATTAAAGGCAATCGAGATTCCCTGCTTTTCTCCAACTGATTTAAAAGAACTTGAACAGAATTTTGAGAGAATAATAAGATTCAAAACTCCTTCTGTTCTACTCTTAAGGCGATAAGAAATGAGAATAAAGTTAGTTTCAGTAAAGCAAGGCGTCTCTTCTATTGGGTTTAGAAAGATTATTCCAATAGTAAGAGAAGCATACCCAGATGCTGAAATTTATTTTATTCCCCTACTAGTTGGACTATTAAAAGGGGCAGAGGAAGAAGATACTTTATGCGACAAAGAGATAGACAATATTGTCGACCGACTAAAAGACGCAGACACAGTTCTCTTCTCTTCTATGACTATTGGGGCAAAACACATAGAAAGAATAAGCCAAAAGCTTAAGAAAGACAACCCAAAAATATACTTATGCTGGGGTGGAGTCCATCCTACTCTTCTACCAGAAGAAGCTTTAACCTATGTAGACTCTGTTTGCGTAGGAGAGGGAGAAAAAGTAGTTCTTGAAATTATTAAGAATAGACCAAAAGGAATTGTAATCGGTCCTTTATTAACTTCAGAAGAACTAGAACAACAGCCATACGCATATAATGATTTTGATTGTTTTGTTTACCAAAAGGGACAGTTCAAACAACTAAACAAATATATTTATATTAAATATCATGGCTTGCTTTATAGAACTATTTGGGTAAGAGGATGCCCTTACTCTTGCTCTTATTGCGCAAACAGCTCTCTCTCTAAAGTTTCTAAACAGTACAACCATTCTAGATACCCCTCTGCTTCTTATGTAGTAGAAGAAACGAGAAAAGCTCTTCAAAAATATAGTTTTATAACAACTGTAAACTTTGACGATGATACTCTTATCGCCATTCCCATTGAAAAGATATCAGAGTTTGGCCGTCGATATAAAGAAAGGATTAATATTCCTTTTGCTGTTACGGGTATCCATCCTAACCCCATCACCAAAGAAAAAATAGAACTCCTTATGCAAGCGGGGATGATCCGAATGAGGATGGGAATCCAATCAGGGTCTAAGAAGACTCTTTCTTACTATAATAGACCAACCTCAATAGAAAAGATTATAGAAGCAACAGATATCCTTTCTACTCTTACGAATAAATACAAAACAGTTCCTCCTCTATATGACATTATTAGCGACAACAAAGAAGAATCAATTGAAGAGCAGTTTAAAACACTACAATTAGTAAATAATCTTAAAAGACCTTTTTATCTTACTCTATTCTCTCTTCGTATTATGAGGAAAACAAAGCTTGAAGATCTACTTGGATATAACGACAAGGAGAATTCCCCTTTAGGGACGAGGCCAACACTAATAAATATTCTCTTGTTTGCCTCCTCTATGGTAAAAATACCAGATAAACTATTAACTCTTCTTAAAGGAAAACTAGACAGAAAATACCCTTCTTTGTCTATAATAATAAAGAATATCTTTCTTCTTCGTATCTGGATAGGATATATCTTTCATTCAGATTTTTCTAAAATTCAAGGAAGATGGGCGATACTATTTAAAAGGAGAAAGGCGCTTCCAAAATGAAATCTACTATCTTTACAACTCATGTGAATAATATTGGATGGCTAGAGCAATTAGCCAAACCACTAGAACGATCTGCGAAATACTTTCATCCAGAAATTCCATTTAAAATATTCGGGCCAGAAGAATCAGCAGAACTACTATCTAACTATCCTGTAAAAACGCTACATCCTTGTAGCGGATTAAAAGCAATAATAGGGAAAGAATTATCTAAACAATATGAGAGAGTAGTAATCTTTGATGCCGACTCTTTGGTCGTTTCTACTTTGCCAGAGATCCTTAATCTAACCTATGATGTAGCCGGAGTTAGAGCTTTTTCTGATCATGGTGCATTGCAAAATTATCCTGCCAATCATATTGGTATAAAAAATTATGAAGCTCTAGTAGGAGATACGAAAAGATTTCTTAATGGTGGTTTTATTGCTGCCCAAAATTCACAGTTCTGGGACGACTGGCATAATATGAATATAGAAAAAGTATCGACAACTTTTAATATAGACGAAGGAACTTTCAATAAATTAGTTTTAGAGAAATATACTTCTTCCTATCAAATTTTAGATCCAGTAGAAGCTCCTTTCTATTATGGAACAGCTTCTACATGGGGGGAAAAGACCGCCTGGGAAAGCTGGAAGACAATCCAACTAGAAGACGAAAGGCTATATCTTAAAAATATTTATGGGATTAAAAAGCAAGTAAAAGTAATGCACGAAGCTGGACATGGTAATCCTAGTGAAGTACCAGGAGGAAGATTCAATTACGATAAACTTTTTCAACCTGACGTAGCCAACTTTTTAAAAAGGATATCTTAATGGAACCAATTATTTTTGCAACCTATGTAACAGATCAGAGATGGATGGACTATTGCGCAATCCCTTTGCAGAAATCGTTTCTCCGATTCCATCCAAATATTCCCTTTGTTATCTTCCAAGGAGACGAAGTAAACAATGTTTTTGATGGTGAGCCCACAAGAAACATTAGGTTTTTAAAGCCTTCCCTTGGAAAGAGACTTAGCCCTGGCTACGAGAAGGTTGTTCTAATGGATGCCGATCAATTGGTTGTTGGGCCTCTTATAGAACTATTAGAAGACAATAGTGGAGTGGCAGGGATTAGAAGTAACGACGATAATGGAGTATCTCTCCCCTGTGGAGCTTTTTGCACCCCTAAAATTCCATGGCAAATATATTTAAATTGTGGACTATGCGCTGTTTCTGATCATAGAGTATGGGGTCATTGGGATAATCTCAACAGGACTCAATCTTCGCATATGAACGATGCAGAGCAAGGATTATGGAATGAGGTCTTCTATTCCGGGCAATACACAACAAAGCTATTAGACCCAGTAGATAGCTCTGTCATCTATGGCACAGCTGCAAATTCACACCATTGGAGAAAACTATATCTAGAGAACGATAAGATTATGTTAAATCTTGCCGGAAAACCAAAGTGGGTAAAAATTCTTCACCGTGCAGGAGTAGGACATATTGGTCCTCCAGAAAACAAGTTTTCGGCAGATAACTTTAATCCTGCTGTAGCAGAATACATTAGAAAGGTAAGTGCTTAAATGCTTTGTAGATTATGCCAAAAAGAAGAGATTAAACCTTTGTTCGTAATTCCTAATGCCTGTCCAAATATCTCTTACTTGCCAACTGAACCAATAGAGATGGAGGCAAGAGATCTACCTATCTGGCAGTGTCCAAAATGTGGACTCGTACAGCTTTCAGAAGAGAATAAAGACTGTGTTGAATACGAGGACTACTTTATGGCGGCTTCCCTTTCAAAGCAAATGCAAGAATGCCAAGGACAACAAGCTCAGGTACTTAAAGATATCGCCGAAATGTTGCGACCTCAAACGTCTAAAGTTTTTGAAATCGGTTGTGGGGATGGCTCGTTCTTGCGCCATTTAATAGACAAAGGCTTTATCGTTTCTGCAATAGAACCATCTAAAAGATTTTATGAACACGCTATAAAAATATGTCCAGACATAAGAAATGAATACATGTCGGATAACATTCAGGGCGCACCGTATGATATTGTTGTGGCCAGAGAAGTCCTTGAACACGTCTATGACTTTAATACATTTTTGAAGCAGGCATTCAAAATTATTAATAATAATAGCGGCTTACTTATGATCCAAGTACCCAGGTTGGAGACCGCAATTGATGATTGCAGAATGCATACTTTTTTTACAGATCACGTAAACTATTTCTCAGAGCGTACCTTGTCTTTGGCATTAGAACTAAATGGATTTATTGTCTTGGATGTAAAGCCTTATATGGGCGGAGAATATACAGTTGCGATTGCCAGAAAGAGAACACTATCTGAGCACAATACGGGGATGACTGGATGGAGAATAAAGATTTGGAAACTTAAAGAATACCTAGACAAAAATCTTTCTATAGGAAAGAAAATCGTTTTCTGGGGTGCTGGCGGAAAAGGGTTATCTATCCTTTCTGCAATAGAAGCTAAGCCTTCTGAGACCCTCTCTCTTGTTGATTGTGACTCGATGAAGATTAACCGATATACTCCAGTTACAAATTTCTTAATTAATGATTCGGCAAAAATCTTAGATATTAATCCTGATATCATTATTATCCTTGCTGACGCCTATAGGGATGAAATTAAAGGAAAAATTGATAGAATGGGATACAAAGGGATTGTTACTTATCCAGGAGATGATTCCCAGTGAAACGGATATTAGTTACTGGAGGATGTGGATTTATCGGCTCTAATTTCTTGAATAAATATGTGCCGCTACACCCAGAACATAATTTTCTGAATGTTGATTGTCTTACTTATGCGGCAGACCCAAACAACTTAACAGTTTCTTCCTCTCCAAATTACTGGTTTTCAAAAATTGATATAAGAGACAAAGATTCTCTTGAAATAGTTTTTAGTCTCTTTAATCCAGACTGGATTCTTCACATGGCAGCAGAGTCCCATGTAGGGAATTCTCTTATAGAACCACGGAAAACGTTTGACACTAATACTATAGGAACCCTTAACCTCTTAGAATGCGCACATAAATATTGGAAAAACACAGAAGACAAAATCTTTTATTATATAAATACTGACGAGATCTACGGAGAAACTCTTGATGGGAAAAAGTTTACAGAAGAAACTCCTTATGCTCCTAATACGCCGTATTCCAGTTCAAAGGCATGTGGAGGACATCTAGTAAGAATCTATAACCGTACTTATGGCCTACCAATAAGGGTCTCTTGTTGCTCAAATAATTATGGACCAAATCAACATATAGAAAAGTTTTTCCCCCGCATGATGCACAGGATGATGAATGATCAGACTCTTACTGTGCACAAAGATGGAAGTCATATCAGAGATTGGCTCTACGTAGAAGACCATTGTGATGCTGTTTGGGATGTTTTAACGAAAGGGCAAGACGGAGAAGTCTACAACGTTGGTGGGAATAACGAACTCACTATTTTAGATACAGTAAAATTAATCGTAAAGTATTCTGCCGCAGAGCTAAGCGTTTCAGAAGATTCACTATTAAAGTTACTTGAGTTTGTTGAAGATCGATTAGCAAACGATAGGCATTATGCTATAGACTCAAGCAAGATTCAAAGAGAACTTGGTTGGCGGCCGAAGACAACAATAGAAGAAGGATTCGAAAAGACGGTAAGTCATTATATCCAGAAATTCAGAAATAATTAATTTATTGTCCGATGTAAGAGGAGGGGGAGGTCAACTCAATTAGGCTGCCTCGCATGCGCGCAGGAGCAGCCAATACGAGTGCCCGTTGATCGTTATAGCGAGCGCGCTGTCCTGCGCCTTGCTCGCGGTGATCACGGCGGACTCAGTGCACAACGCCAGCGACGCGAGATCGTCCGCCGAGTCGTAGGCACCACAGTTGAGCGAGTGGATATAGATTCCATCATCCGTGTGCGCGCTCGGGGCGGTGCCATTGCTCAGGAAAATCGTCTTCTCTGCCGTGGCGTCGATGACTTCCGCGCCCGCTGTGAACAGGCCCCAATTGTTGCCGAACACGGAGAGCACGCCGCTCTCGTCGCGAAGGTGCAGCGCCGACTTCCCAGCCGCCGCGTTGAAGTCCCTGCTCCACATCTGCACTGCGTCGGTGGGCGAGGTCGTGGGGGCCGTGCCGGATTTTATTCCCACAGTACCAGCTGCAGACCCTCCGGCAGAAGTAAGGCCACACAGGCCGATGTTCCCGGACGCATCTATTCTTATCCTTGTTCCTCCTGCCGTTTCATCATAGAGTAAAAACGTATTACTCTGTGAGCTTAACGAAAACAAACGATCTGAATTTCTTAAATCCAATCTTCCGTTGGTTACACCATATGATCTTATGACGCACGTTCCCGCATCGTAGGCTTCTATTTTGTACGCAGGATATCCGGACGTGCCAACACCGAGATAACCGGCACTGCTGATCTTGACTCTCTCCGACAGCGTCCCATCCAGCGACGTGCTGAACACCATCGCGGTGTCTTGCGTGCTCGCCGTCGAGGTGAGATCCTGCTCTGCGATGACTGCAATCCTGCCAGCGTCCACGCTCGTCGCGCCCGTGTCCTCCGTCAAGTTGAACAGGATGCCGCTTCCCGTGCCGTCCATGTCGGCGGCGTGCGCGGAGTTGTTGATCGTCAACACGTCGGTGACAGACTTCGCCACGCCCGCCGTCGTGAGCGTCGAACTCGCGCCCGTGATAGCTGCGGTCGCATCGAAGGACGTCGCGCTAACCGCGCCCCTCAGCACCGTGCTCGTTATC
>Ga0172380_10003423_pt1 | contig 21800 bp, 18 predicted proteins | sample Leawe162metaG_FD_119747 | JGI IMG/M metagenome (GOLD analysis project Ga0172380, IMG submission 119747) | Leachate microbial communities from a municipal landfill in Southern Ontario, Canada - Leachate well 162 metaG | ecosystem: Engineered > Solid waste > Landfill > Unclassified | place...
CCCACCGGCAGCACCACCAGGCCCAATCCCTTGCGCAAGCGAACGGCGAAACCGGCGAGGCCGGCGGGGCCACTTGAGTGGCCCCGCATCGCCGGCAGTCCGACCAGTATGTTCCCCCCGTCCAATTGCAGCGGCACATCCACATCGCACGCCTCGATCAGCGTCTGGCCCGCGGCGCGAATTCGGCGGTGATCCAGCACCGAATCGTAAATGAATGATCCTTCCAGCGCCACCCCGTCGCACACCGCCGCCCCGTGCAGAGGCGCGAAGCCGTAAGTTTGTGCCGTGCGATTGAGCGTGGCGATGTTGACCAGAAACTCGCGCGACGATCCGATGTGGAAAAAATCGCACCACGGCAGCACGTTCACCGCGAACTTGCAACCGCGCATCGCGCGATACAACGCCGTCAGCCGCCGCCGATGCGCCGTGTCGGCGTTCGGGCCGATCACCTCCCGGTCATACCTCGCCGCGGTCATCGCCTCCGGCATCGCCATCGTGAACTCTTCGTACAGGTCCAGCCCCCTGGACCGCCCGGCTTCCAGGTCCGCCAGCACGCCCCGCCGATCCGCGATCACACGCCGGCCCCGCGGCGACAGCCCCGCGTATTTCAGCATCTTTTCCGTGGTTTTCGGATCAAGCGACAGAATGCCCGTGTCGATCAGCACGCGGTTGACCGGGTCCACCGCGCCCGCCGCCCGCGCCTCCGCCTCATCGGGCTTCTGCAAAAAATCACGCACGGGTATCGTTCGCTCATTGGCCGTTCCGCTTCCTGAGACATACACCCCGTGGCGCGAACCGACATCCAGCGAACCGGGATACGCCACACCGACCACCCCCGCCCCCGGCAGCTCAAAGTCAACCGCGTTCGGATCAAACGTCAGCAGCACATCGCCCGTGTAGATCAGCACCTGGCCTTGCGAAGGGACCGGCAACTTTTCAACATTATCGAGTATCAGATCGAACAGCGCCGCCGGCTGACCCCGCCGCGACGTCGGCAGCGGCACGAAAATTTTGCCTTGCGCCGCATATGCCGGCAGGCGCCGCGAATCGCCGCCGCTGTGACAGATGAGAACGCGCTGATCGGCGAAAAGTTCCTCGAAGTTTTTGGCCGGTCGCTCGGCGATCAGTTGATCCGCCAGATGTCGCAGCACGCCCAGCGTCGCGCCCAGCGAGCCGACCCGCCTTCCGCCCGGATCGGCCACGACGTGGTATCGCGTCGCCGCGTCCAGCACGCCCTGTTTCAATCGCCAATCAATCTGCGCCCGATAGCCCCGCGCCTGCGCCTCGTTGGCGGCGGTGAGAATCACATGATCGAATCTCGCCATGACTGAACTCATCTTCAAAAAAGGGTAAGCGAATTCTAATAATGGCGATCCCCCCGGTGACGCCACGTTTCGTCCATTTATATCGGATAATATCGGCTGCGACATGCGTCAACCCGCGATCCGATCAAGTTGGCGAAGGTTCGGGACGATCAGTATAATCCGCCCCAAGTGCGATGGGGTCGTGAAAATTCGCATGAACGCCGGACACGTGCTTCCGAAGCGACGTTGAATAACGCATCGGATGATCGAGGAACTTATGATGGACCCCTCTCTGGAAATCATCGGCCGTCAGGGTGCCGGACTGTTCGCGCAAGACATCGCCGCCCATGCCTCGACGTTGTCCGAGCGAGTAGGTAACGGGCGATTTCTGGTGATCGGCGGGGCCGGCTCCATCGGGCAGGCCGTGGTCAAACAGATTCTGCTGCGAAGTCCCCGTGCCTGCCACGTCGTGGACCTCAGCGAAAACAACCTCGTCGAACTGGTGCGCGACGTGCGCAGTTCCATGATGAAAGTGACCCCTGATTTTCTGACGCTTCCGCTGGATTTCGCGTCGGTGGAGTTTCAGCGGTTCGTCGCGGCGCACGGCCCATATGATTACGTGCTGAACCTCGCGGCGATGAAGCACGTGCGCAGCGAAAAAGACCCTTATTCGCTGATGCGGATGATTCGCATCAACGTGCTGGACATCGAACCGCTGCTGCGGTGGGCCGCGGGCGCGTCCGTGAAAAAATACTTCGCCGTGTCCACCGACAAGGCCGCCAACCCCGCCAACCTGATGGGGGCGACCAAGCGGCTGATGGAACTGGCGCTGTATCGCGTCAGCGCCGACTTGCCCATCTCGACCGCGCGATTCGCCAACGTCGCCTTTTCCGACGGCAGTCTGCTGCACGGATTTCACCAGCGTCTGCTGAAACATCAGCCGATCGCCGCGCCGAACGATGTCCGGCGATACTTCGTGACCTTCGAGGAAGCCGGCCAGCTGTGCCTCATGTCCTGCATGTTGGGCGACAACCGCGACTTGTTCTTCCCCAAACTCGACGAACAGGTCCACATGATTACGTTCAGCGAAATCGCCGAGCGCTATCTGAAAATGCGCGGCTACACGCCCGCGCCGTGCGCCAGCGAAGCCGAGGCCATCCGTTCGGTGGACAAGCTCGCCGCCGAAAAACGCTGGCCGGTCTATTTCTTCAAGAGCGACACCACCGGCGAAAAGGCGTTTGAAGAGTTTTACACCGCCGACGAGCAACTGGACATGAACCGTTTCGCTGGCATCGGCGTGATTCAAAATCCGCGGGTGCCAGACACTTCCGCTCTTGATGCGTTTCGTGCGGGAATCGCCGCCCTGACCGGGCAGCCGACGTGGAAAAAGGAACAGTTTGTTCAACTTTTCCGAAATGCCCTGCCGAACCTCGAACATGAGGAAACCGGCAAAAACCTCGATCAGAAAATGTGATTCATATGTCCGACCCGCTTCCCAACCGTCCGATTTATCGGTTTTTCAAGCGCGTACTGGACCTGATACTGTCAGGTTTCGCCACGCTGATCTTTTTACCGTTCGGGCTGGTCATCGCCGTCATTCTGCGATTCAGCGGCGAGGGGGAAATCTTTTACCGGCAGACGCGCATGGGCAGGGGGCTGGTGAAAATCGGTCTGTTCAAATTCGTCACGATGCGCAAGGACAGCGAGAAAACCGGCACCATCACGATGCAGGGCGATCCGCGCGTGCTGCCCGTCGGCAAGTTCCTCCGCAAATCAAAACTCAACGAAGTCCCGCAGTTGCTGAACATTCTGCTCGGCGACATCTCGGTGATCGGCTGGCGCCCGTTGACCCCGGAAGTTTTCAACTACTATCCGCCGCAAGTCCAGCAAAAACTGGGACAGATCAAACCGGGCATGACGGGCATCGGGTCCATCGTGTTCCGCGATGAGGAATCGCTGCTGGCCGGCGTCGCCAAGCCGGACGTGCCCGATTTCTACCGGGCACACATCACCCCCTACAAGGGCGAACTGGAATGCTGGTACGCCGAACATGCGAGTTTCTTGCTGGATATCAAGCTGATCTTGCTGACGGCATGGGTGGTGCTGTTTTCCGAAAGCCGGTTGTATGAACGTCTGTTGCGTGATCTGCCCAAGCCGCCGGAACCGCTGGTCAAGCGGCGTGCGCAAATCGCCGCGGGCAAAACAAGCCCGTCGAACTGACCCCTTCTGGATCGACTATGCGCATCCGTATTTTTCATGCTTTCCTTCACCCGGACAAATCCGCCGTGTCGCAGATCATCAGCGATGTGGCGTTCGATCTGGTGAAACACGGCCACGAGGTGGAGGGCATATCCGGCACGGGGTTGTATGCCGGGGGCGACGCCAAGTTGCTTCGCCGCGAAACGGTGGAAGGCGTCCATTTTCGTCGTGTGCCGACGCCGCACTATCAAAGCCGCTCGCGTCTGACCCGTTTGTGGAGCATGACCAGCTACACGATCGGCAGCGTGGCGCTGGCGCTTTGCAGCCGGCGGGCGGATCGCACGATCGTGCTGACCAATCCGCCGGTGCTGCCATTGACCGGTACGCTGCTGTGGTTGCTGCGCCGGGAACGGTATGTGTATGTGGTGATGGATTTGTACCCGGACATCGTTACGGCGGCCGGCCATCTGCCGTCGGGCGGCTGGATCGCGCGGATCGGCCGGGGCGTGACGCGGTTGGCGCTGAACAAGGCGTGGCGCGTGGTCGTGTTGGGCGAGTGCATGGCGGACAAGATCGGGAATTACGGCATCAGCCGCGACAAAATCCGCATCATTCGCAACTGGAACGACGAACAGGCCGTGCGCCCCATCCCCCCGGCGGACAACCCGTTGCGGCGTGAACTGAACCTCGGCGACAAGTTCGTCGTGATGTATTCGGGCAACATGGGCGTCGGCCACCGGTTCGACGATATTCTCGAAGCCGCCCGGCGGTTGCGCGACCGCGATGATATTCACTTCTTGTTCGTCGGCGGAGGCAGCCGACGACCGCAGGTCGAACAATTCGCCGCTGAACATCAATTATCCAATGTGACCGTGCGGCCCTATTTCGACCGCGAACAACTGGGTCAGTCGCTTGCCATCGGTGATGCGCACTTCGTCAGCTTGCGTGAAGGTTTTGAGGGCCTGATCGTTCCGAGCAAGGCATATGGCGTGATGGCGGCGGGACGGGCGATGCTCTATCAGGGCCACCCCACCGGTGAAATCGCGCAGATGGTAACCCAGCATGAAGCCGGTCGCGTTGTGCGCGAAGGCGATGTCGAAGCGATGTGCCGGACCATTCGCGCATGGGCCGATGATCGAGCGTTTGTTGTGAAGCTGGGCGCCAACGCCCGGTGTGCTTTTGAAGAACATTACGCGATGGCGCAGGGCTTGAACGCCTATCGGCAAGTATTGGAAGAACAGGCATGAAGTATTTAATCACCGGCGCGAACGGATTTCTCGGACGCCACTTTCTGGCGACCCTGGCGCGGCGTGATACGCCCGTCCGCGCGATGTTGCAGCCCGGCACGTCCGCCGAGGGTTTGCCGGGACAACCGCAAGTCGTGTTCAGCGATCTGCTCGATCCGGCGGGGCTGGCGAAAGCCGTCGAAGGCGTGACGCATGTCGTGCATCTGGCGGCGCGCGTTCATCAGATGAACGACACGGCGGAGAACCCCGAGGCCGAGTTTTTCCGTGTGAACGTCGATGGCACACGATGCCTGCTGGACGCCGCGGTGAACGCCGGTGTGCGGCGGTTCCTGCTGATGAGCACCGTCAAGGCGATGGGCGAACAGGAAACCGGGCGATTCGATGAAACCCACGCGGCGGCCCCGACCGATCCCTACGGCAAAAGCAAACTCGCGGCGGAACAGGCGATGTTCGACCTGGCGTCGCAGCGGGGTTTGCACGCGGTGGCGCTGCGATTGCCGATGGTGTACGGCCCCGGCGCCAAGGGCAATGTTCTGGAATTATTGAAAGCGGCGGAAACAGGCCGAAAACTACCGATTGGGAAAATACGCAATCAACGCAGCATGATTTACGTGGGCAATGTGGTGCAGGCCGCGTTGCTGGCGGTCGAACATGATGCGTCGGCGGGGCAGGTGTATCTGGTATGCGACGATCGTCCGTACAGCACGCGGGAGGTTTACGCGGAAATCTGCAAGGCGTTCGGCAAGCCGGCGCTGTTGCGGAACGTGCCGGCGAGGTTGTTGAAATTCGCGGCGAATATCGGGGATTTGGCGCAGCGGATCACCGGTCGCACCATGCCGATCAACGGCGGCATCATCCGCCGGGTGGCCGGTGATTTGTGCTTCAGCGACCGGAAGATTGGTGAGCAATTAGGTTATGTGCCGGCCACCAAGCTGGCGGAGGGAATTGAGCGGACGGTGGCGTGGTATCGGCGGGGATGTCCGCCGATACCATCAACCACCGTGGACGATCAGCCGTAATGCACTTCTCGCACGGTCTTCTGCGACCCGAACCAATCAATGGTTCGGCGGAGGCCTTCCTCAAAACCGATTCGCGCTTTCCAGCCGAGCAGCTTTTCGGCGCGGCTGACGTCGAGGCAGCGGCGGGGCTGGCCGTCGGGCTGGGTGGCGTCCCACACGATTTCGCCGGTGAATCCCGTGAGTTTGGCGATCAATTCCACCAGGTCTTTGATTTTGATTTCGCTGTGGGTGCCGAGATTGATCGGAATGGGGTCGTCCATTTTTTCGGCGGCGACCAGGATGCCCTCGGCGGCGTCATCGACGTAGAGGAACTCGCGGGAAGCCGAACCAGTCCCCCAACACACAATCCGGGGGTCGCCGCGGTTCACGGCCTCGACGCATTTGCGGATCAGCGCGGGGATGACGTGGCTGGTGTGCAGGTCGAAGTTGTCGCCGGGGCCGTAGAGATTGACGGGCACGACCACGGCGGAGTTGAAGTTGTATTCGCGCTTGTAGGCGTCGAGCATGAGGAACAGGGCTTTTTTCGCCACGCCGTAGGGCGCGTTGGTCTCTTCGGGGAAGCCGTTCCAGAGTTCCTCTTCGCGGAAGGGAACGGGGGTGAACTTCGGATAGGCGCAGACCGTTCCTGTCTGAATGAATTTCTTTAACTTCCGGGGGCGGCCCTGTTCGATCAGGTGCATGCCCATCGCCATATTGGCGAAGAAGAATCGGCCGGGATGATCGCGGTTGGCGCCGATGCCGCCGACTTCCGCGGCCAGGTGAATGACGACATCGGGTTTGAAATCGTCATACATGCGGACGACGTCATGCTGTTGCGTGAGGTCGTAGTTTTTGCGGCGGGGGATGTCGATATGTTCGCAACCGCGATCTTTGAGTTTGCGGCAAAGCACCTGGCCGAGGAACCCGGCTCCGCCGGTGACGGTGACACGTTGTTGGGACCAGTCGAGCATGACGTTCTCACAGATTCCGTGGGGGTTGATTGCAGTTTCGGCGCGGATGCATAATGTATCGACTCATCCGATGAATGGAAAAGCGTCGAGTTAGAGTTTCGTTTTCTTGAAGAGGAACTCCGGCAGATTACGGATGAGGCACAGGATCGGACGCCAGAAGCCGGGCGTGTAAATCACATTGCGGCGACGGCGCATGGCGAGGTCGATTTGGCGGGCGACTTTGCCGGGGCTTGCCAGCAGGGGGGAATCGGGTTTGACCAAGCCGGCGGTCATCGGCGTATCGACGAATCCGGGCTTGATGGTCAGCACGTGTACGTTGCTGCGATACAGGCGATGGCGCAGGCCCTGAAGGTATGCGGAAAGACCGGCTTTCGAGGAGCCGTAGAGGTAATTGCTTTGCCGGCCGCGATCGCCGGCGACGGAACTGATGGCGGCAATCACGCCGCCCCTGCGCTGCTCGAAACGCGCGGCGAACCGCTCCAGCAATGACACCGCCGAGGTGAAGTTCACATCAATCGTGCGACGCGCCTCGGCGAAATCGCGCTGGCCAAGTTGCTGATCGACCATGTAGCCGTAACAGAGCACGACGCAGTGTGGGCCGCCGCTGAAATGCGCGAAGCAGCGATCGACGAACGCGGCATGATCGTCGAAGTTCAGTGCGTCAAAGGTTTCGACACCGGCGGCGATGTTGAAGCGCGCGCGGCAATCGGCGGCGAGGCGATTGAGTTCATCGGCGTCGCGGCCGGCGAGCAGCAGGTCGCAGCGGCGCGAGGCGAAGCGGCGAGCCAACGCTTTGGCGATGCCGGAGGTCGCGCCGAGGATGACGATGTTTTCGCTCATGGTTCCTCCACGATACCAAGTCGGCGGGCTTGCGAAGAATTGAAGAGGTTGCGGGGATCGTATTGCCGCTTGATTTGCCGGAAGCGTTCGAGGTTGGGATACATCGCGGCGAATGTGTCGCGGTGCATCAGCGCGTCTTTGGCCAGGTAGAGCCGTCCGGCGTGATCGAGTGTGATTTGATCGAGTTTCGCGGCCAAAACGCGGAGAGATTCGCCGGTGTTGGGCAGGTCCATCGCGAGGGTGTAGCCGGGTTGCATGAAAGAGAGCAGGCCCGGCCCTTGTCGTCCGCATTTTTTGAGTACGGTGAGAAAGGAGCCGATGCCCGACGCGGCGACGGCTTCGAGGATGCGCGTCAGGCCGATGCGGGCCTGTTCGGGCGGGAGAAGGACTTGATATTGCACGAAGCCGCGCTTGCCGTAGAGACGGTTCCAGTGCGCGATCGCATCGAGCGGATAGAAAAACTTGTCGTAATCGACGACGACTTGTTTGTCGCGGTGGGTGGCGTAGAACAGGCGATTGAACGCGGCGACGGTCCATCGGCCCAGGAGGTTGAACGGCGGATCACAGGGCACGGACTTGCGACGCCGCGCCGGCATTTGATAGGAGTGTCCCCCGCCCCCGGAAGCCGCTCCGGAAGCCGCCCCGGAATGGCCTTCGGCGTCGTTGCCGAGCATGACGACGCTTCGGCCGAGCGATTTACCGGTCGCCAATGTATCGACCCATGCGACGGAGTAGCGATAGTCAGCATCGGTTTGTTCGAGCAGCGACAGGGCCTGGTCGAGGTTGGCGGTGCGGCGATAGGTGACATCGCAGTAGGCCGAGGGAACGCGGGACAGGGCGAGTTGGACCGAGCGGATGATGCCGGTGAGGCCCATGCCGCCGAGGGTGGCGGCGAAAAGATCGGCGTTCTCGGTTGACGAGCAGGTGCGGATTTCACCATCGGCGGTGAGCAGTTCGAGGGAATGGACGTGGTTGCCGAAGGAGCCGTCGCGGTGGTGATTTTTACCGTGGACATCGGCGGCGACGGCCCCGCCGAGGGTGACGAATTTCGTGCCGGGGGTGGTGGGGACGAAGAAGCCGCGCGGCAGGAGATGGGTCATCAGATCGGCGAGGGATACGCCGGCCTCGGCGTGGAGCAGGCCGGTGGCGGGGTTGAAATCGAGGATGCGGTCGAAGTCCGTGCAGGGGGCGACGAACTGTTGATCGTTGAGCGCGGGATCGCCGTAGGAGCGACCCATGCCGCGGGGGATGAGGGTTTGCATTTCACCGAAGTGGGACAACCGATCGCGCAGGGCGTCGAAGTTGGCCGCGCGGATCAGCCGGCAGGTCAGCACGGGACACCGCCCCCACCCGCTGAGGGGAGCCGTATCCGGCATGGCGTTTTCAGCGGGTGAAATCGGCAAGGTGGTGTTTGGTTCCGCAAAGAGTGGTTGGATGATATCGGCTTCACGTGTGCGTTGGTCATCGGCTGGCGATGATGCCGATGCACAGCATGAGCAGCACGCAAATGTAGCTGACACGATCGCGGGCGGCGAAGGCGACCGGATCATCGGGGATGGCGCCGCGTTCGGCCAGCAACCACATGCGCGTGATCCAATACAGAAGCACCGGGCAGATCAGCCAGAGCCAGTGGGGTGATGGGTACAGCGCCAGCACTTTTTCGCTGCTGACATAGAGCGCCATGACCATCACGGCCACGTAGCCGCTGGTCGGGCCGATGACGCGCAGGATGTTCAGGTCTTGCAGTCCGTAGGCGCGTCCGGCCAGCGAGGAACTTTTGTTCGAGGCCTCCATCGCGTCCCGCTGAAGCTGGAGTTCGGAATAGCGCTTCAACACCGCCAAGGAAAGAAACAGGAACATGCTGAGCCCCAGAAGCCAGTGCGAGAGGTCCACCCTCGCCGCGGCCGACCCGACCAGCAGTCGCAATGTGTATAAGCCCGCCAGGACCAGCATGTCCGCGATCAACTTCTTCTTGAAATACAGCGAGTATGCGAAAGTGGTCGCCAGATACGCGCCCAGCCACTCGGAGACGGACCGCGGCAGCAAAAAGCAAAGCCCCGCGACGGTCGCCGCCAGGACGACCGCCGTCACCACCGCAGCACCCACCGACAATCGGCCCGACGCCAGCGGTCGGAACCGTTTGCGCGGATGAAGACGATCCGCCCCGGCATCTTTCAGATCATTGACGATGTAACCCAGGGACGCGACCAGGTTGAATGCGACAAACGCCAGTAAGGTGTCTTTGACCTTCGTCGTGTCGCCGGTCTGGTGCGCCAGCAGGAGGGGCACGAACACCAGCACGTTCTTCACCCACTGTTGCGGGCGAATCAACCGCAAAACCGATCGCGGGATCGACTCGTGCGAATGTTCATCTTGCGATAACACGGAGTCCGACATGGATACGGGTTCCAGGATGCTGGGAAAACGTGTGAGAAGGTCTTGCGTCTTGCGTCCTGCGGTTTGCGAGAGGCACGGTTTTCCGCAAGCCGCAAGCCGCAGGACGCAGGCCGCAAGACCTGCGATGGAGAACCGGCTTCTCCCGCGCTTTCTTACTGATCGTGGCCGACATTGGTCGGCAGTTCATGCCCGGCGTCGCGCAGGGTTTTTTCGCGGGCGGCCAGTTCCAGGTCGTTTTCGACCATCATTTTCGTCAGTTCTTTGAGCGAGACCTTCGGCGTCCAGCCGAGTTTCGCGCGGGCTTTGGTCGAATCGCCGAGCAGGATATCGACCTCGGTGGGGCGGAAATAGCGCGGGTCGATTTCAACGTAATCCTTGTAATCGAGATTGACCATGCCGAACGCCAGTTCGAGGAAACTGCGAACCGTGTGCGTTTCGCCGGTGGCCAGGACGTAATCGTCGGGCTGGTCCTGCTGGAGCATCCGCCACATGCCTTCGACGTAATCACCGGCGAAACCCCAGTCGCGCTGGGAGTCGAGATTGCCCATGAAGAGCTTGTCCTGCATGCCGTGTTTGATGCGGCCGACGGCGCGGGTGATTTTGCGTGTGACGAAAGTTTCACCGCGGCGAGGCGATTCGTGGTTGAACAGGATGCCGTTGCAGGCGAACAAGCCGTAGGCCTCGCGGTAGTTGACGGTGATCCAGTGGGCGTACACCTTGGCCACGCCGTAGGGCGAGCGGGGATAGAAGGGCGTGGTTTCCTTCTGCGGATTTTCCTGCACCTTGCCGAACATTTCGGAAGTGCCGGCCTGATAGAAGCGGACGCGGCGACGGGTGTAATCCTGGAACTCGCGGACGGCTTCGAGCAGTTTGAGCGTGCCCACGCCGTCGGTTTCGGCGGTGTAAACGGGCATGTCGAAACTGACGCGCACGTGGGATTGGGCGCCGAGGTTGTAAACTTCGTCCGGCTGCACTTCGTCGAGGATTCGACGAAGGTTATTGGCGTCGGTCAGATCGCCGTAGTGGAGTTTGAGTTTGACGTTGGGATTGTGCGGATCGCGGTACAGGTGGTCGATGCGATCGGTGTTCAAGCCGGAGGACCGGCGGATCAGGCCGTGAACGGAATAACCCTTGCCGAGCAGCAATTCCGAGAGATAGCTGCCGTCCTGTCCCGTGATGCCCGTGATGAGTGCGATTTTGCCGGCCATGCGATCTCCTGTGTTTTCGCGGTGAAACCCATTATATCGGCTGTTTGGGCGGCGGGCTTGGTATCCATCGAGGCGGAGATTTGAAGTTCGTTAATTCCGTCGTCCGGAAAGGACTCAAAGACAGGGTTCAAAACAACCGATATACTGACCACCCAAAACACTTACGCGATGTTTGTCCGAAGCCATTGTGTCCGGGCCGACGGATCGTGTGAATTGGAAGCAAAGCATTGCCCAATCGGAACCGAATGAGTTTCAGGATCGCATGAAAACCACAAGCTCTCAAACACGTGCCATGCAGCCAACATTGAGTCGCCCGATTCGCGTCGTGTTTTGCTGGAGCGACATCAGCGGCTACATGGCCGCGTGTTGGCGGGAATTGGCCCGGCGGCCCGATATGGATTTGGCGGTGCTGACGACATCTTCTTCATTCCCGTGGGGCGAAGAAACCCGCCGGGGCATTCCCAAGTATCTTCAGTTATCGCCGGAGCAGTTCAACGATGGAAAATCCGTTCAGGAATTTGTCGTCGGCCATCAACCCGACGTCGTGGTTCTGAGCGGATGGAGCCATCCGCAATACCTCCGTCTTGCCAAGCTGCCGGCGCTGCGGCAGGCCCGATGTATTCTGGCGATGGACACGCCGTGGCGTTGGGAACTGCGACAATGGCTGGCGCGGTACAAACTGGCCGGTTTTTTTCGACGCATGTCGGGCGTCGTGGTCACCGGCGAACGCTGCTGGCAATATGCCCGCCGGTTGGGGTTTGCCGAAGATCGCATTCTGCGCGGCGTGTACGGCGTGGATGACGACCTGCTGTCTTCCGCGATGACCACACGATGCGCGAATGCAAAACCCTGGCCCCACAGTTTTTTGTTTGCCGGGCAATACACGGACAGAAAAGCCGTCGGTGTCCTGACCGAAGCTTACAAACAGTATCGGCGTGACAATCCCGATCCGTGGAAGCTGATCTGCTGCGGGCAAGGTCCGCTCAAATCCAAGCTGTCGGGAATCGAGGGATTGGAAGACCGCGGGTTTCTGACCCCGAACGATTTGCCGAACACGATGGCCGAATCGGGATGTTTCGTTCTGCCCAGCCGCTACGATCCCTGGCCTCTGGTGATTGTCGAATCGTGCGCGGCGGGTCTGCCGGTCATCTGCTCCGGGGCCTGCGGCAGCCACATCGAACTGGTCCGCTCGTTTTATAATGGACGGGTGGTCGGCACGGGCGATGCCGGAGCGCTGGCCGAGGCGATGCGATGGATGCAGGATCACGCCGCTCAACTGCCCGAAATGGGCCGCCGAAGCCAGGTGCTGGGTGCCGCCTATTCCGCCCAGATGTGGGCCGAGCGGTGGAGCGACTTCATGAAGCGAATCCGCGAGGATGACAAACTCGTTTGATAACCTCAAGGATATCCCCCATGCCATTGCCGACACTCTCCATCGTCACCCCCAGTTACAACCAGGCGAAATACCTGGACGAAACCATCCGTTCCGTGCTTTGCCAGCGCGATCAGGTTCACGAATACTTCGTCATCGACGGCGGCAGCACCGACGAATCGGCTTCCGTCATCCAAAAATACGCCTCCCAAATCGACCACTGGGTTTCGGAAAAAGACAAGGGCCAGTCCGACGCCATCCAAAAGGGGTTCTCCCGCGCCACCGGCGACATCCTCTACTGGCTTAATTCCGATGACGTGTTGCTTCCCGGCGCACTGGCCAAAGTGCGACAGGCCTTCGCCGATCATCCGCGATGGGATGTGCTGACGGGTTACGGCTGCTGGATCGACGCCGATTCCCGCATCACCAAGGTCTTCCGCATGGGCCGCGAATCGGCCCGTCTGGCGCGGGGCGGGTGTATGCACGTCTGCCAGCAAACCTGTTTTTTCAAACGCGAAATCTACGAACGCGTGGGCGGATTGAACCTCGATCTGCACTGCATCATGGATGTCGAATTGTGGGCCAGGATGTTTGAAGCCGGCGCGGTCTGGGGGCTGGTCCCGCAATACCTGGCCGGGTTCCGCCGACACGACCTGGCCAAGGGCTCCGCCTGGAGCAAGGAATATGCCGATGAACATGTTTGGGCGGTCGAACATTATCCCGGATATTGGGATGGCGGCTCCCGCTCCATGCGTCTGCTGCACATGATGGACCAACTGCTCACCGGACGCCGCCTGCGTGCCTGGCTGGACGGACGCCGCTGGATCGGTCAAAAGATAACCGATGTGTTGGGTGAATGGAACGTGGATTTGGGGTAGAGGCCGGCCCCGCGCGCGTCAAAACCGCTCCCGCTCTTCCATGCTTCCGTGAGATCGCATCATGTTCATTCTCTACGCATTATTGATTACTTCGACCGTCCTGCCACAGAGTACTTGGCGTGCCTTGCGCGTCAACGTCGGCGTTCCGGTGGGCCTCACCGAAGGCCTGATCCTGCTGGGCTTGATCTGGGCGATGTTCCCCAGCAGAAAACGCCTCGAATGGGCCATGCCCGCGCAACATCCCCTGCTGACCCTTTTGCTGTTCTTGTTTCCGCTGGTCACGATCATGGCATTCGCGGTCGGTATCTCCAGCGGCAACGAAATGTATCGCGTCGTCAGCACCGCCAGGGACTTCATCCTTCTCCCCCTGGCCATGTTTGTCACCTATCGGCTCATCCATACCCCCGGCCAACTCAAGACGTTCCTCAAAGTCGCCGTCCTGTGCGCCATCGTCGGCGGGTTCTTCCTCCTGTTCAGCGTCGTTGTCCTCGGCCAGAAAGTCCAGGAAGTCGAAAGCGTCATCGAACTACGGGAAGGCAATCAATTCACCGCCGCCATCAATGTCGCCTCCCCCCTGGGCGTCACCTTCCTCTTCTTCGCCCTGATGAGCGATCGTATCCATCTCCTTCCCCGCAAATGGGCTTATGCCCTGGCCACCTATTGTCTCCTCATCGTGCTCTTCACCTTCTACCGCAGCAGTTGGGTCGCATGCGCCTTCAGCGCGTTCTGCCTCATCTTCATCCTGCCCCTCGGTTCACGATTCGAGCGAATGTTTCGTTCCGCCATCGTCGTCATGATCGCCGGCATCTTCCTCTACATGAGCATCGTGGCCGTAGGTGCGATCATTCATCACGACCTGATCGGCCCGATCAACAACCGTCTGCTCACCCTCGTGCCCGGCGCTCACACCAGCGAGGAATCTCATGCCTGGGATAGCCGCGCCGGCGGCATCCAGGCCGAACTGAAAATTTGGTCCGAATACCCCCTGACCGGCATGGGCTTCGGATACTGGGCCAACCCCCGTCTGCCCCAAGGCATCAGCTACGGCCACAATGTCTTCACCAGCGAACTGGCCACCGGCGGGCCCCTTTGCCTGCTCTGTATCCTGCTGGCGGTCGTCGGCCCCTGGGTGGTCTCCAAACGCGTGATTCAAACCGCCTCCTCCCCGACGATCCTGTTCACCGGCGTTTACGGATACGTGAATCAAGCCACGATATTCGCGCTGATGGGCGCCACCGCGTCCATCAACAACCTCATCGGAGCCGTCATCTGCGGAATGGTCGGCGGCATGATCCTGCGTGCTCGTGAACTCGCCCTGATCGAGGCCCATCGGGCGGGAATCGGCCCGCATTCCACCTATCAGGCCAATGCAGCGTTACCCGCCGATTTCTGAGGATATGAATCCTGTCGCAACCGTGAACCCTAACGCCGTCCTGACGACCAGCAGGGATGGGATAAGACGTGCAACAACACATGATGCGGATATTATTCGATCACAGCGCCTTTGTGGAATGGAGGTACGGCGGGGTATCTCGCTATTTCTCCGAACTGATTCCGCGCGTCGCTCAAAAAACGCCTGTGGAACTGTTCATGGGATTACACATCAACCGATACGGACTGGATCGGCATCGGCAAGCCATGGCGCGTTTCGCCGGTTGCCGTCGTCCGTTCATCCGCAAGACGCATCGTGCCGCGATGTTTTTGAGCAACCAGTGGTTTCAACGCTTCACCCGCCGAAGCCATGCTGACATCTACCACACGACATATGAAGCGATGCTGTGGCCGGACTTTCGCGGACGGCGGGTCATCACGATCCACGACCTGACTCCCGAAAAGTTTCCGCAGTTCTTCGCCTGTTCCTCCGCCTCACTGGCGCACAAACGGACACTGGCCCAAAGAGCCGACGGCATCATCTGCGTTTCGGAAAACACCCGCCGCGATGTCATCGAACTTCTGAATGTGCCGCCTGAAAAAACCTGCGTCGTGTACCACGGCAATTGTCTGAACATGCAAGTCACCGAACCTCGGGCCGTCGTCGAACCCTATCTGCTCTATGTCGGAATGCGGCGCGGCTATAAAAACTTCATCCGACTGGTCGAGGCATATGCGTCCGATCCCCGTATCCACCGGGAGTTTTCGCTCATATGTTTCGGGGGAGGATCTCTGACACCCGATGAAGTCCAACGGATTCAATCCCTGGGAGTTGCGGGTCGTATCCGTCAGTTCGGCGGGCCTGATACCCTGCTGGCCAATTTATACACCCACGCCACGGCTTTCATTTATCCCTCCCTCTATGAAGGGTTCGGCATCCCGCTGCTGGAAGCGATGCACTATAATTGCCCCATCATCGCCAGCAGAGCAAGCTGTTTCCCGGAAATCGCCGGCGATGCCGCCGTTTATTTTGATCCGGACAATACCGATGATATTGTAAGACAGATTGTTACCGTTATCGGCGATGGCCCAAAACGAGCTGAAATGGTCGAAATGGGTCGCATACAAGGTACGAAATATTCTTGGGATCGTTGCGCCGCTGAAACCGTAAATTATTATCGGGTGCTGCTAAGTTAGAGTAAATTTAGATGCCGTGTTATTTTTTGCCACATGATTCGAGAAAAACATGTTATACAGAAAGATCCTCAATATGGGTATTCTTCGGGAACTGTTTAAGCGCCGTCTGTTGCGTAAGAACATTGTTCTCAGCCGGCCTCCCGGACAATTCAGCGTCGGCGAGTACAAGTTGCGGCGCCTTCAACAGCGCGGCTTTGTGGTCGAGCGCGCGGTGGACGGCGGCGCGGCGGAGGGGGGGTGGACCGCCTCGCTGAAAGAGGTCTATCCCAACGCGGCGATTCTGGCCGTCGAACCGCGGGAAGACGCGCAAATCCACCTTCAGCAGCTAGGCCGTAACCTGTCCAAAGTAGTCATCGCACAGACGCTGCTTGGGGCCGAAACAGGTCAGGTTCCTTTTCACGTCTCAAAAGAACAAAGCTCCGTTCTTCTGAGCAATGAGTCGGGCCACGTGGGGAAAGTCCGGGACTGTCCGATCACGACCATGGACGAGTTGGTCGAACGACTAAACTTCGGATACCCCGACCTCATCAAGCTGGATTTGCAGGGTTATGAACTGACCGCGCTCAAGGGGGCGACCCGGTGCATGCGACACGCACAGGCCGTCCTTCTGGAAGTGTCCTTCCTTCCGTTCTATCAGGGCATGCCCCTGCTTTACGATGTGGTGACATTCATGCACGATCAGGGCTATGAGTTGTATGACGTTTGGGGCTTGTGGCACAGACCCCTGGACGGCGCGCTGGCGCAGGGCGATGTGCTTTTCCTCAAAGCGGATCACCCGCTGCGAAAAGACCATCGCTGGTCGCAAAATGGATAAGCAACGGGGGAAAGTAAGAGACATGCGACTTTTATAGCGACATCGCCTAATCACTTTCGCGATTATTGCCCGGCGTACCATGCCAATGCTGCCCCCGAATGGTTCTGAAATGTCTTGACGCAATTCAAAGTTGAGCCGTTCGCTTTCAACCGTTCCGACAACCACACCTGATCCAGGGGGGCGTGCAGTTCGACAACCATGTTGCGAACACATCCGATCCAATCCTTGCAATTTTCAAACAACTCTTTTTCCGATCCCTCGATATCACATTTCAACAAGTCGATTTGCTTCCAACCCGTCTTGGCCAGAACATCTGGAATCGTCCACACTTCGACTGAATCACTGCTCGCCTGATCTTCCGCGCCCAACCGCAATTCATTACTGCCCCCGGCGCTCGAGTCGATGGCGGCTCGCCGCCGGTGTCCGCCGATGAATCCCTCGGTCAGTGTCAGGTGTTTGGGATCCGACAAATCCGCATGGTTACGACGGATCATGGCCAGATTATCCGCCGAGGGTTCCACAACGGAAAACGTCGCGTCCGGCCAAAGCGACCGGAAGTACGCCACCGAGTATCCCACGTTGCCCCCCAAATCCAAAATCGTGCGAATCGGCTCCCGAACTGTTTGCCGGGCATGTTGATATTCCCCTGCTTGAAATAATTCGAGCAGCGTCATCAGGTCTGTTGTGCCGGGTCGGCAATACAATGGGAAGGAACATCCTCGTACCCGAAGCGGTATCGCATTATCAGCCGCGGTGCCGAGGCGTTGTCCGGCACTCCATGCCCGATACATGCGATAGGCCCGGAGAAGGGAAGACGTGTCGGCGAAAACGTGTCGCCATCGATTCAGAGTCCGAATTTTGTTCAACATCGGCATCGTTCTCCTGATCGGATTGGGCAAGGGCATCTGATATGCCATAGTTTATCTGATTGCCTCGAAACACGAAAGAAGTGTAATATATGCTGGCTGGATATAAGTTTGCCGAAGCATTCTGGAAGGAGACATGTCGTGAATGCTGGATACATAAAAATCTTCGCTGGATTGTTGCTTCTGACGGGATGGCAAGTGATGCCCGTCCGGGGACAAGCCCCGGCTCAATCGACTTCCGCCATGTCCGAAAGCGATGCGTTGCAACTCTTTTCGTCCCTGTTCGGCAAGCGTTACGCGGAGGTGCAGCGCACGCCGGACCCCAACGATGACGCCGAGTTGGCCAAGCTGATCGTCGATTCCGCCGATCAACTGAAAGACAATCCCGTGTTTCAGCGGTTTTGCTATGAGCGGGCGATCGCGCTGGCGGGGGACCGGCCGGAGGCGGTCGATTCGGCGATCACCGCGACGCAGCGGCTGGTCGATCTGAAAACCGATCCGGTGAAGTGGTCGCAGAAACTGGTGGAACTGTATCAGTTGAAATATCGCACCGCGGCGATCGGCGACCGATCCGCGGCGGCGGAGAAGTTGGTGCAGGCCGTGAAGGACGCGGGGCGGTTGCTGCAATCCCTGAGGCGAAGCACCGAGGCGATCACCCTCTACAAACTGGCGTTGCCATATGCCCGCGCGATCAGTTCGCCGGGTACCGATGAGATCGGCAACTGGATTTCCGATGCGCGGGCGCAGGCGCAGGTTGACGCCCAGGTGGCCGCGCTGGAAGCGAAGATGGCCTCCGATCCCACCGCCGAGACCGCCGGGCAATTGATCCATTTGTTGATCCGCAACTACGACGACGCGGCGGGCGCCCGCAAATGGCTCGCCGCGGCGAATGATCCGCAACTGACCCAACGGATCAATCTGCTGGGCATGGAGCCGGAAAAAGTTTCTTCGGAGGACTTGCTGGACTTGGGGCTTTGGTGGAAATCGCTCGCATCGGAAGTCACAGGCGTCAGGCAGCGCGCCTTGCTGGTCCATGCGCAGCAGGCGATCCAGACGGCGGTGGATCGCAAGGATTTGGCGGGAGTCAACCAGATCAAGGCCAACCTGACGATTCAGGAGGTCAACGCAACCATCGCCAAAATTGATGAAGCCAAGACACAAGCCGCCCCATGCCGCATTGTTATTTGGAATCAGCATAATGGCGACAGAAAGGATCGCGGAACCGAGAAGATCAATGTGCGAATGTATTTGCGCGATCGGGAAGTTTTTGCCCAGACCGATATTTCGATGCCTTGGTCACCCGACAAAGATGAGCAGGTGGTGATATTTCCACCTTCCAAAGCTTTCGACCGAGTCCGGGTGGAAGTGACTAAATGGGTACATTGGGGAGGCGGGTTTTCGGAAATCCAGGTGTATATAGGTTCAACTTTGATTTCTCAAGGCAAACCGGCCCGAAGCAGCGATACCTTTGTCGGTGGGCACTTTACGGCGGATCGCGTCACGGATGGAATAACGACATCCGAAAACTACAGAAATGGGTACTGGTTGCTCCCCGACAACACCGCCGGTTGGGTCGATGTTTATCTCAGCGGGCAACCTCCAAAGCCGTGAATGGGACGCGACGTCCCCAATGCGATATTCATGGGTAACTGGTAAAGTGTCGATGGGTTGAACGACACTCTGTTTTGAATACTCATGAATATCGGCAAAGGCCCCTATGCCTGACATATCAGGAACCGACATGATGAGTCGAATGCGGCAGGCCGCGAAGATGCTGCGCATTCGTCCTTTTGACATGACCACCGAACAGGGGCGGTCGATGGAGCGGTATCGGCGGATCGCGCTGTCCGCCGCCGGGTCGGCCGGGGGCAAAGTGGTGCAGATGGTCGTCATGCTCATCTCCGTTCCGCTGGCGGTGGAATATCTGGGCAGGGAGCGGTTCGGCCTGTGGTCCACGATCACGACCACGGTGGCGATGGCCAGTTTCGCGGACCTGGGCGTGGGCAACGGCATGATGACCCTGCTGTCGCACGCACAAGGACGGGAGGATCGTGACGCAAGCATTCGCTGCATTTCCAGCGCGTTTTTCATCCTGTGCCTGATCGCCTGCGTGGTTCTGCTGCTGTTCGGCGCGGCCTATTCATGGATCCCCTGGCCGGAGGTTTTCAACGTCACCGGGTCGGTCGCCAGGCGGGAAGCCGGGCCGGCCACCACGGCGCTGGTGATCGTATTCGCATTGAACATCGCACTGGGTGTCATCGGTCGCATCCACCAGTCCTTGCAGGAGGGCTACGTCAACAGTTTCTGGGGCATGCTCGGCAGCGCGCTGGGCCTGGTGGGATTGCTCGCGGCGATTCACGGTCAACTCGGGCTGGCGTGGCTGATCGCGTTGGTCAGCGGTACCACCGTATTATCAACGCTGTTCAACGGCGTGGTGCTGTGGGGCTGGCATCACACCTGGTCGCGCCCGCGGCTGTCCGCCTTTTCATGGAAGACCGCAAGGCGGGTCATGCACGTCGGCGGGTTGTTCCTGGTGCTGCAAATCTGCGGCGCGGTGGCATATCAGGCCGACAGCATGGTGATCGCCCAGGTGCTGGGCGCCGAATACGTCACCGAATACAACATTCCGTATCGACTGTTCATGATGGCTCCGACGGTGCTGGGTTTTCTGATCGGACCGTTGTGGCCCGCATATGCCGAGGCGCTGGGCAGAGGTGATGTGGCTTGGATTCGCAGAACCCTGCGACGCAGTTTATGGCTGGTGCTGATTGCCTCTGTACCGCCGTCACTGTTGTTGATGGTTTTCGGCAGGTCCATCCTTCACCTGTGGGTCGGCGATCAGGTGCATCCCACCTGGCGACTGCTGGTCGGCATGGGGTTGTGGGCCGTGCTGCTGGGCGTTTCCAGCGCGCTGGCGATGTTCTTGAACGCGATGAACGTCGTGAAACTTCAGGTGGTGTGTGCTGTTCTCATGACGATCTGCAACATCACGTTGTCTATTATCCTGACGCACTACATCGGCGTTTCAGGCGTCGTCTGGGGAAGCGTTATCGCGCAGACAGTCACCGTCCTGGTGCCCTTTGCCTTCGTGCTGCCGCGCCTGCTTCATCGGATTGTCCCGCCACACACTCCACCCGGCGAACCGCTTCAGGAGACGATTGAAAACGTCGAACCATGACCGGTCCGGCGGAATGATGCCAAACGCAAACACCGGGCGCATGCCGCGCCATCGGGCAAGAAAGCGGGACAGGCAAGAAAGCGGGACAGGTACGGTTTTACTTGCGTCTGCAAATCCGGTTTCTCACCACCCGTTCCATCCACGCCGCCTCCCCCATTGCCCGCCCCCGATTCACACATTCCCACAAAACCGTACCTGTCCCGCTTTCTTGCCTGGGGGACAGATTGTTTGGCGCAAGATCGTTGGGCCAACAGACTGGATAGACTCAGGATTTAGGACTCAGACCACCGAGGGTACCGATGCCTCGAATATACCCAATTGGGATAGTGGTGGCCGGTTCAAGTTCCTTGACCCAGGTGTCAATGGTTCACGTACTTACAAAGCACAATTGTATATGAAGTTTAAAGACACCACTACCCACACATGCTTTGTCCAGTTCAACGCCAAGAGCAGAATCGTATACTGCGTGTATCTTGCAACCTCGTTCGAGTGTTGGGGCAAGTGCTGGTTTTGGAAGCAGATGGGACTTACGGAGGACCAGACGCCTGCAGAAACGACCGATCCATCCCTCGACAGGAACAAGCTCTTGCTTCGCCTCACTGCTCAAGGCTGGTCGTTTGGTACTGCCTATGAATGCGTAACTCCTTATGGGAAGATGTATTTTATTGGTCACGGAAATACGGGCTATCTCAATATCTCTGGGACTGTTTATGCGGGGTTCAAAGGGCCTTCGTCCCAAGGGGGAACTGGATCGGGTGACCCTATTTATGATCTGAACAACCACTCGCTATCCCACAACACAATGGTTGATCTGTATGCGTGTCACACCGGAGACGCCCCTAGTGTTTTGTCATGTCTAATGTTTAGGATTGCCGATGAACCTGCTGTCCGGCGAGGGTCGCCGGGGAATCAGCAGGGAGGCACCGATGCGTAAGAAATATGTGGTTCGTTTGTCGCAAG
>Ga0172380_10003425_pt1 | contig 21784 bp, 55 predicted proteins | sample Leawe162metaG_FD_119747 | JGI IMG/M metagenome (GOLD analysis project Ga0172380, IMG submission 119747) | Leachate microbial communities from a municipal landfill in Southern Ontario, Canada - Leachate well 162 metaG | ecosystem: Engineered > Solid waste > Landfill > Unclassified | place...
ACGCCAAAGGGATTTTAGAAGAACAAACCGAACGTGCTTTAATAAAACTTCGGAGAGAGAAGGAGTATACCCCATGACTTCAAAACAGCCACAGCGAAAGGCACTAATTATCTTTGATGATGAATGCGAGCGCATTGAAACTATAGACGAACAGCTGCCTACCGATGAACTTGAAATGGAGATACGTGCAATCATAGCCGATGTTCGTGATCGTATAGTTCCAACCCCTTTTATGACTCCTAAGGACGCGCTAGAAGAACTGATTAACGCGGATAAGTTTGTATCTCAATGGGTTGGTGGGGAGTATGTGCCTCAGTTAGGTATAAGGAAATATTTGCGGAATCGGATTGCCGAACTTCGGAAAATACGGGAGCAAAAACTATGATAGGATCTGGAAGAATGCAAATTAAGAATCTTTCATTGGAAATGCTTTCTGGAAAAGAATTGAGGCAGAGTACATGTCATGTAAAGGATACAGATCGATATATTGTTATGATACAAAAAATCGATCGTGATCTTATACCGTTTACTGACGGATATACGGGCAATTGTCATGTTGATTTCCTTCACGAACCAGCGACAAAGAAGGAGCGGAAACCATGACATCAAAACACGATTCAGTCCGGCATACCATCTCCTTTGAGGACGCAATTCAGCGGCATTATTCAGCTATGGAGTACGCTTTGTTCTCGGCGGAAATACTGTGCCTGAAATTACCAGACCTACAATTTTGCAACAAACCCGAAACGTCATGCCCATTCAAAGGAAGAAAGATTTGCGAGCAACTTCCTTCCATCTGCAAACTTCATGCACTGAGGATTCTTTTCCCGGAGCAGAAACCATGACAGAGAAAACAAAGATCAGCGAGATCATAGCACTCTGTGAAAAGGCACTGAGTGATCCCCATGCCCGCCCCGCACAGAAAAACGGCCTGAAGTTTACAATCCTGAAATTCTATCCGGAAGATCAGAAAGAAGATGCTCACCGTTGCGCGGCCATGATTAAAACATTCACTACAATTAATTCAAGAATATCTAAAGATCTGATTGATGGGAAATGGGCGGTACTGATCCGGAAAGGAGAGCAAAGGAAAATGTATTCCGATCTTTTTCCCAAAAGAAGAGAGGGGATAACCGCGTGACGCAAGATCCCGCAATTAAAACGAAACGGTGTACTAAATGTGGAGAGGTTAAACCGATAGAGGAGTTCTCCTCCCACAAATTAAAAGGGCACATCTATAAACAAAGTTGGTGTAAAAAATGTGCAACTGATTGTGGGCGTAATAAATATCATACAGATCCCGAATTTAACAAACGTCGCCGCGCAATCTCGTATAGATACCAACAGAAACATAGGAAACAACACGTCTGTACATCCTGTGGGAAACCATTAGAACGATATCAGAAAAAATATTGTTTAACCTGCATTGCACTTAGAACGGGACGCCCCGCTTCTTGTTGCGATATCCTCTCCAAACATCACGACGATCTAGCCCACGATCCCGAACATCTCACAACAGACTTCATTAAGAAACTTTCGCGGTGCGAATGTGAAGAGGTACAAGAAAATGATTGATGACTCATACAAAGGTGACAAACCATGAACGTTCAACTCTCCAACGAATACCCAGAACTTGAAATCTCCGAAGTACTTAAAAGTAAAACATATCAAGCGCATGACTTGTATGAGTACTGCCTGAAACAATTCGGCCAGAAAAAAACAGAGGTGCTGTTCTTTTTCACCGTCAATAATAACCATCACATAATAAAAGGATATATCGGAAGTATCGGCGGCAGGGATCAGGCAACCGTATCAATAGAGGATATTTTAAGACAAGCCGTTGTGGATAATGCATCGTCTCTTGTAGTGGCACATAATCACCCCAAAGGAGTAACCACAATGTCAAACGGGGATCATAATTTTTATACAATTTTACAAACAAACGCGAAAATTCTAAACATATCACCCATTGAAAATATAATCTTTAATGAAACCGGTTATGAAAGTAATATATTTGCGCCGCCCGCCGATCCAACAACGCATCCCAAATCCAAATACATTGTGTTTTTAATTAAGAGTATGCAAGACGTGGGTGCAATGGTTAAATCCTTTGGATTACTTCTCACATTCATTGCTTTAATTTTTATGTATATCCAAATAAATTACGGGGCGGATGTAATAACGGTTGATTATTTCCTCTGGCTTTTCTTCTATCCGATTGGATGGGTATTAGAAAAATTCTCGAATGTACTTGAAAATATGTTTGGAGAGGAACGATGATAAACGAATCCCGTGAGCGCACGAATCAGTGGGCGGATTTTCTCAAGTCGCGATGCAGAAAACAATTATTAGAGATTGGAAGGGAATGGCCCCACCTTAGATCAATATATATAGACTATGGTGAAGTGATCCGGTTCGCCCGCATAATCCCCGGGACGACTGATGGAGAAGCAATTGGGGGGGAACTCGCAGATGAGATCCTTGATAATCCCGGGAAAGTAATTGAGGATATCCAGGACGCGATTACCAACAACAATCTGATCAAAAAGATGGATGGAAAAGAAATTAAAAAAGATGCAATTAACATCAGGTTTCGGGGGATCGGGAGAAAGGTATTACTGCGAGATTTGCGTGCGGATGATGTAGGGAAATGCATTGGTGTTGATGGTATAGTAACCCGGGCAACAGAGGTTCGACCGCGTCTCATAGAAGCCGTATTCAAATGTCCTGCGGGTCACTTCACCAAGAAGGCACAGGGCCCGGGGAAAATGGCAGAACCCGATGGTTGCGGAACAGACGGGTGCACGTTCAAGAAACTAGACCTGATCCCCAAACGATCAACATTCAGCAACCAGCAAAAACTTAGGATCCAAGAGAACGCAGACGGTTTACATCCCGGTCAGCAACCCCAAACGATGGATGTCGTGATATTAGACGATGCCTGCGATCAATTATATCCCGGGGATCGCGCAACCCTGAATTGCATTGTCAGATCAGCACAGAGAATTGTAAAGGGCGAAAAGTCTACGGTGTTTGATCTATACTTAGATCTCTCATCCGTTGAAGCAGAAGAGCGGGATTTTGAGGAAGTCACAATATCAGAAGAGGCGGAAGCCAAGATCAAGGAAATCGCCAAAAGCGGGAACGCACTGGATATGATCTCAGCGTCAATTGCCCCAAGCATCTATGGGTATACTGAAATTAAGAAGGGTGCGGCGCTCCAGATGTTCGGTGGAGTTACTGCTGAGAATGCAGATGGCAGTATCAACCGTGGCGACATCCACATTCTCCTGTTAGGCGATCCGGGTTCTGCGAAAAGCAAACTCATCAAGTATGTATCCCGTCAATCTCCAAGAGGTGTGTTCGTATCCTCTGTCACCAGTTCGGGGGTTGGGCTTACCGGCATGGCGTCGCGGGATGAGGATGGCCGCTGGACCATAGAAGCCGGCGCGCTCCCATTGGCAGATGGCGGTATCGCCGCCATTGATGAGATCGACAAAGCCGATCCGGAAACCCTCGACAGTCTCCTGAATATAATGGAGGATGGTGAAGTACGGATCACCAAAGCAGGACAGAACCGGCTTCTTAAGGCACGAGACTCCCTGATCTGCGCCGGCAATCCGAAAGACGAACGGTTCGATACCTTCGGGGATACCGGGATAGCCGACCAGATCACCCTCCCAGCCGCATTTCTCTCACGGTTTGATCTCATCTTCATAATGGTTGACCGGCCCGAAGCCGCACTCGATGAAGCCCGAAGCCGGCATGTTATCAAAACCCGATATATTGGAGAATGTCGGACGGCGGGGAAATTAGATCGCGTAACCGAAGCGGAACGAAAAGAGGTAGAACCCCAGATCCCGGCCGAGCTCCTCAAGCAGTATATCGCATATGCCCGTAGGAACGTGATTCCGATTATGAATCCACAGGTTCGGGAATACCTCACCAAACACTATGTAGAGATACGGGGGGCCACCAACAACCCAGATTCACCTTCACCGGCAACCATGCGACAACAAGAGGCATTGGTGAGGCTGGCAGAAGCGGTTGCGAAGATCCGGCTCTCCCCAGAAGTCGCGCTTAAAGATGCAGAGGCAGCGATTGGGATATTTGATTCCTGCATCCGTGCCATAGCCACAGATCCGCACACAAAGCAGGTAGATTGGGGTCGGGTTCCCGGGCAGGGAGTAGCCAACTCAAAAAAGAAACTGATTGAACGGATCCGGGAAACCATCAAGAATGAGATGAGTGGGGGTCCGGGGGGCGTCTCAATCGATCTGGTATATGCCAAGCTGGAACCGCAGGGATTCACCAACAAAAACGAGATAAAAGGTGTGATTGACGAAATGGCAAAAAACGGGGATCTCAGTCAGCCGAGGTTAAGTATTGAGGCGTATCGGGTCACATAATACCCACCAACACATACCAACATTTATATTGTTTTAATGCATATCATAAAGTGTATGGTTAAAATACGTAGATGCAAACGATGCTTACATGAATGGGCATTGAGAGGCACCGAAGAACCAAAAACCTGCCCACATTGCAGATCGCCATATTGGAATACTGAACGGAAGGTGAAAAAATAATGGTAGAATATTGCTCACGGTGCGGGTATCATGAGTTTTCAAGCAGTGTGCATATCCACCATATTGACAGGGATAGGGAAAACAATTCCAAAGAAAATCTCGTATTACTGTGCGCCAATTGCCATTATGGGTTACACCACCACCTTTGGGATATCGGCGAGTTAAATGGGAATTACAATCATCCAGGACGTGAGAGGATACACGTTCCATATGGCCCCAAAAAACAAACGGTGCCTACTCAGTCCCCCGTTGTATTCAAAACAAAATATGCCACAGTGCCGGAATATGCAGCCCACAACAAGGTCTCTCTCCGTACAGTAAGGAACGAGATCAAGAAAGGCAGGATCAAGGCAGAGAAGATCGGGCGCGAGTACCGGATACCGGTTGAGTGATTTAAACCATGACAGAACAACAACAGATAACGATCCTGAATGGAGATGTGCTATGACTCAAGTACTTCTTGTGGATATTGATAGCAAAATCCCAAATTTGGCTTTATGCCAGATCAGCGCATGGCACAAGCAACAAGGAGATATTGTTGGGTTCGATATTCAGAACCCGGATAAAGTCTATATCTCCTGTATCTTCACAAAGAATGCAGAGCAGGCGCGTGGAGTGGCGACCTATTATCCGAATGCCGAGATCGATATCGGAGGCACTGGGATCTCGCTCAAAAAAGAATTACCTGATGAAATGCGGTGGATTAAACCCGATTATGATCTATACCCCTCAACATATTCACAAGGATTTACAACTCGTGGATGCATTCGAAAATGCCCCTTCTGTGTGGTTCCGGAAAAAGAAGGCAAGATCCACGAAGCGCAGCACCCCAAAGATTTCTACGATCCCCGGTTTGATACGTGTATGATCATGGACAACAACCTTTTTGCGGCTCCTCCAAAATGGCAATGGGAAGTTTTCAAATGGTTTCACGATACTAAAACAAAAATGCTCTCCCCGCAAGGATGGGATATCAGATTACTGACCGAAGAACGAGCCGGTTTCCTTAAACTTGTTCGGCACGCAGGGAATATTCACTTCGCATGGGATAATCTGTCGGACGAAGATGCTGTAAAACGAGGGATAGAACTCCTGAAAGAAAGAGGTTTTAATCTAAAACACGACATCCAATTCTATGTTCTTACCGGATTTGATCATGAATTGGAAGAACTTCTCGCAATAAAATCACAGAACCGAACCCCTAACCAAAATGAAAGAATAGAAGAAATTTATGGAAGGTTATTTAGTGAGGCGTTATACCGGTGCGAAAAGTTGAAAGAATGGGGTACCAACGCCTTCGTGATGCCGTACCGGAAGACCCCGCAGATCAACGCTCTTGCACGATGGGCAAACAAAAAGTGGTTATACTGGTCAATTCCCTTTGAGAAATATTCTAGGAGAAAACGGTGAAATAATGTTAATTCCATACGACACAATTGAGATGGGAAATAGGGATTTTATAGTCTGGATTGTTATTCCCTGGTGCATTATTGGGTTGGACCTCCTTCTATGCAGGTGGTCTTGAATCATGATCCATCATACAATCATACAAGGAGATGTACTGAAACCATGAACGAACAGGACACACTCGTGGAGAACGAGGAAAAACCCGGGGCGATACCAAACCGCCCGCTTCGGTATAGTGAACTTGTAGAGATGAAAATCTATGCACAGAATCTCAATGAAATGTTATCTGCTATGGCAGGATTTCTCGAAACGTTTAATTTGGCAGATGATGATGGAGAATTTGAAGATCCAAAAATCCGACTTACGGATACCGGGATTCTCTGTGATGATATTGTAAAATTCTGTAACGAGAGGTTGAAAAAGATGGACGCAAAAAAGGCGGGAAAATTATGAAGGATTATATGACTTCAGATGGACGGATAAAAAGGAAGTGGATATGTATGGCTTTTCGCTGTCCGGGGATTGTTCTAATCGCAACTCCAAAACCCGGAGAGGATAAGGAAATTTTTTGCCCGTATTGTGGATCACCCATGATAAAAGAAACATTCTCTGGAGACATTCCCCTTTTTGTCGAACGGTTCTGAAATCCCCAATGTGTGAACAGTAAAGTATAATTACTTTTATCTATAATATATTGTTACAGGAGAGAACAGAGAATGACAGCAACAGGAAATAACAACGATGATCGGAACAACGAACTTTTGCCCTGTCCTTTTTGTGGCGGAAGAAATTTGGAAATACACCCAGATTTCGCAGAGGATGATAACAATCGAATCTATGCATACCATGTGCAGTGTAATCACTGTCAAGCTCGCGGAGGGAACGAATACCCGATTTGCTGGTGTGAGACCGAGCAACAAGCAATAGAAAGATGGAACGACAGGTATGTTCCGCCAGTGATACACGGAGAAGAAAAAGACAGGTTGCTTGTTTCGAGTACTGCCATGCTCAATATTTTTAATCATATCAGACGGATCCGAGTGCAGTTAGACGAACTCGGGATAGGAGATTATGAGGATAGCGAATCGTGATTACATGGGAGACCAGAGAATGAATCCGAACGAAGAATGGAAGTGGTTATATAATACGTGTGAGTGTAAACCACTTGAAGAGTTTGCGTGCGATTACGACAGAGGGTTTAATCAGGCAATGACTTTCGTAAGGGGATGGATTAAAGGAAAACACCCTGAGGTAGAGGAATGATTACAGGAGAGCGCAAATATATGAAAATTGTTTGCCCGAGATGCGGATGAAAACAAGAGGTTACCATATGGATGTGGATTTTTTCGAAACAAACATGGGGACACCCTCTCACATGTGGATCTGGCAAATGCCCCTCGCACACAGAAATGGTTGAGGATCAAACATGATCATCACATTTTCAGTATTCCGTGAAAAAATAGAAAGCGGTGAGGGATAATAATGAATTATATCCGTGATATGAAAGAGATTATGTATACCGAAGATAGAATATATGCGATTGCTGTTGCTTGTACTAAAAAAATAGGGATCCGATTAGCAACCATTGTGGATGTTGACAAAATTATATCATTTATAGATAGTACGGGAATGGTATTCCATTCAAAATATGAGGGCTCTTTGTTCTCGGAAAAGTTTATGGTGATCCGGTGGTTACCTCCGGTTGATTCTGATATTATGGATCAGATCGTGCGCGGGAAAAATGGCAAGAGTCGGGATTTTGAAGATGTAGCACGGGAGTTGAAGATATGAGTAACTTTATAGTAACAGTTTTTATACTATTTTGGGGCGTTGTATTGCCGATAGTGGTTGGGGGGATTTTCGCATACAGCTTCTACAAATCCAATGTGTCCGTCATACCGGAGATGATTGATATAATTATGGCATGCCTTATTGGCGTCACTTGCGGTCTGATACTTTTTGGTTGCGGCGCGTGGGTATGTGACGTGTCTGGTGTTCTGGCAACTGAAAACGACGATCTTTTCAATAGCATCCCACAACACTTCACTCTTAACGGAGTGAACTACACATTCACCGATCAGAGGTACATTGATGTTACAATCCCCGATGGGTTTTCTGGGAGGATCTCAATTCTAAACACTGAAACACAGCGCGCCTTGTTCTCGGTTTCAATAGCAAAAGGTGAAGTGTTCTCTAAAACCACAGACGCCCAAAAACAGTACCGGTGCGACACAGGATATACAGGTACTAATCAGATAACGATAGAAGTTGAAACCGCAGATAGGTATGAATCTCACGTCTATACCCTCAAAAAATATTTCGTGAGGCCGGAAGGATCGGGTATTGGCGCACCGAACAAGAATGCAATACAGATCGAGGTGTGATAATGACCGAAAAGAATGCACTAGATGAGATTTGGTATAGGATAAGCAAAGAGGATATTTCCTGCTTACAGGATTACATTGATGCTGCATTGCGCGGAGACGAATCAATTGAAGCGATCAAGCGGTTAGTGGAACAGGAATGGGGGATTATCAGGAGCCGTAAAGCACCAGCGGGTGTGTTGGAAGAGCTATCCAAATGGTTACATAATGAGGCAAAGATCGCATTTGAGCCTGAGACCAGAGCGTTCATGGTTCGGCTTAATCAAAAAATATACGATCTGTATAATGAGATACAGGAGCGGGAACCATGATCCCAAAACAGCGACCGGCGTATATCATATACGAGGACGAAATTGATGGGTTTGCCGACGGAACACTTTATTTCTCAAAAATAAGAGATGTGATTCGTTCCCGCCCCGCACTAGATACGCTAAAAACACTAGAAAACCTATTGAGGAAATGGAAAGCCCTAATGAAAACAGATACGTGGCTCACTGAGATGAACGCGATACCGCTTGATGATATTGAAGCCGACATTAACGATCTTCGGAGAACACAAGAGAAGGAACCATGAAAGAAGAAACAAAAAATCTGATTATTATTATCGTGTTTGGACTTGTATGTGGATTTATCGGGGCGGCCACGTGCACAGCAATTGAACTAGTATTTAAATAAGGGAGAACCAAAATGATCGACCACAACGGATATCCCACGGATGCTACGCTGGAAAAGATCGCGGCGTTTGATCCAAGGAAAGATGATGTATATGAGTTCGTCGAGTACCTCTGTGAGAACTGGGTAAACGGATTCCCGCCGAAATGGGATAAGAAACACGGCACGTTACAGCTTAGTACCGGCGGGTGGAGCGGGTGCGAGAGCGTGATCGGAGAATTAAAGCGAGGTAATGGAGACCTTCCGGGGATTTCGTGGTTCTGGGTAAAGTACTGGTATTCCTCACGAGTGGGGGGGCACTACGTGTTTAAGGGGATACGGAGGATGAAGAAATGAGCCGTCAATGCAAACCATGTATGCCAAACGACAGCCAAAAATGTGAGGATTGTCTTTGCGAAGAGCCACTTACTTTAGCAGAGCATTTCAGTATAATGCGAGAGAGAGCCGCAGAACTCGAACACGAGCAATGGGCGCACTGGACAGATTATATGTTGCAAACTTTGCTTAATGCGCATCCGGAGCTTGGGAAAGATGAGAATGTAATTAGGTGGTCTCGGCAAATCCTTACACAATACAAGGATCTATCCGAAAAAGAAAAAGAATCTGATCGAAAGTGGGCAGACCGTGGAATTGATATATATGCAAGTTTCGCGGAGGAAATATGATCCCAGAAACCAGATACATTATATCGGAAAACGATATTAAAAACTTAGAAATTTGGATGGGAATGAAATTTGATAATCTTAGATCTAACCCAATAAAAGAAAAGGAGATCCACGAATGAGCCGAAAAGTAGGAACACGAGACAAACCAAAGTTGTATAGTAAGATATTAGATCTCCTTGAGAAACATCAGGAAGGACTGAATGCTTATGCGATCCACAAGGCACTAAAAGCAAATGATAAGACCGTGCGCACGTATCTCATGGATCTGAAAGCGCAGGGGAAAGTATCGTCTGTACAGAAAACAAAGAGGATTGTATTGTGGGGGGTTTTATCGTGACCCCTGAAGAAGCAGCTAAAGTTGCCGCGCTTATCTATTCTGCGGCTGACGACAATGCCGACGCCCCTATATGGGCACTCGCGCGATCCCTGAAATATTTCCCCGAGTTGGAAGAACCGATTAAAAACCTAATTTCTTATGGTAATGGCGGGGATTATAAAGTGGGGTGTGCATCATGGGATGAAATCAAAAAAGAAGCATTAAGTATAGACTCAAATAACGGCAATGGGGATTATATTACGGATTCAATTAAGACTTTAATTGAGTGGGCAAAAGGAGTGTGTTATGATTAAAGAAAAGATAAAAGAGATCTTTAAGGCGGCGGATGAATTACGCGTGCTTTCAGGAATCAATGAGGTGGAGGTGTCAGAAGTTACGATTTCTTTATGGCAAGAAGGCACATGGAACGTATCGGTTCGCCCTGCCTTTTTATGTATAAGAGAGCATATGCATGTAATAAACCGCAATCACACCGGAAAAGATCTTAATAAGATTCTTGACGATGCGTTATCTGGTGCAGAAGAAGAACTTAAATTACTCAAAGAAGGAAAAACACGAGGTATTTGGAGATGATCAAGAGTCGTGAGGTTTGTTACAGTCCCAAATCCCAACAATAAATTATAAATACAAGTGCGATCCATATAGTATATGGTGAAAGTTTCAAGGATTAGATAACCTTGAAACCGGATAGGAGGAGGGCGATGGGCGGCGATCCCCGTGTGACCCCGATGAGGCCGAGTACAGATTTTAGTGTTCTACATGATGACGGTACGTGTACCGTCTGAGTACAGCGATATGACTAAGGCTCCCTCTAATGTATATCCGGCTCGTAACCGGGGGAGGGAATACCGGCAGGGTGCCGGGAAAACAGGAGTGAGAAAATCATGGCAACAACAACATTCCGTGGCGCGGACCGGGAAACTCGCGCAAAGGAGTTTATCGCGCGAGTGAAAGAGAATTCAAAGCATTTTCACGTCGAAATCGACACGCTCGTGCAGTTTGACAACGCTGATAACATTACGATCAACGTTGAAGCAGTGAACAGAGAAGAGACTGAATTTTTGGACTGCTGAGGCATTTTAATGATGTACATTTCGAATTCTTTTTCCCTCGCAATGCTGAGGGAGCTCGCAGGGATGGAAGTGCAAATTACCCCCATCTCGTTTGAGAGCGCGCAGCTAAAACTACAGACCACGTGCTATAGATCTGTCGTGGGACATTCCGATACTGCGCAGATTCTGTCGAAATTGCTAAACTGCAACATAGTATGCAACCGCGAGTCAATACAATTGCAGCTTGACGACGAACTTGTGGTTGCGCAGTACGCGGGAGCACGCCTCCCCGAAGGCACGACAGAGCTTCCCCCGGGAGCTACGTTTTCGTGGTGGCTAATAAAAATTAGAGTTGACGAAGAAAAAAGATCTAATATGGCACAGGATTACAAGCAACGTAACAAATACGATTATATTGACAATTTTCCGACCTGGCAACACGACTAATTTTCCCTCTTTTCTGCGCGTCGCCCCGGCTCGTGACCGGGGAAGGGAATCCGGATAATAACCGGAGGAGTAATGGCAAACATGAAAGAAAAAATTGAGAATTTCCAAATTAATTTCATACGTAACAATGAAGAACACACATTACGTTTATTCGGAGAGTGGAGTGAGATCAGAACGATCTATGAGGGATTGCCAGTTCCGAAATCGTTGTGGCTAGAGAACGAGTACGGGACGCACAACATTGATATTTTCGGGAGCGATGAGTGAGTATGTCAAACGAATCAGAAGTACTTGGAAAATTATGTAATGCACGTGTTATGGGTATCCGTACAGAAGGTACGAAGTATCTTACAGATGTCACGTTTGTAACTGAAACGGGAGAGATGATCACATTTACCGGAGTCATGTGGAGGAGATGAGTGAGTATGGTAGACGGAAACGCAAACTGTGAAAACTGTGTTGAGAGGGACGACTCAACGGAAATATTTGCCGGTCGAAAAATGATATATTGCCGTGCTGTTGATGGACTAGTGTTCCCTCATCTGATTGGTGATTGTCTCGTATGGAAGGAACGGGAGGATTGAGTATGGCAAGGATGCAATATGTTTGCAACGAGTGCGCTCGGAAATGTCAGATATCTATTGGTGCAACAGAATCGGATCATATGGATCGCTATCTGGTATGCCCCGACGTAACAATGCACTTACCACGCATTCAGATCGAGACGATCAAATACAACAAATCGCGGTGGTTACGATCATGAAGTGCATTCGTACAGGCTGTCACAACGCCGCCGTATGGCTTGTTGGCAGTCAATACCCTCTATGTGATGATCACGTAGATGAGGCGATGGAAGAACTCCGTGAGCACGTCGGCACAACAATCCTGAAAGAACCGATTGAAGATAACCCGCAGGAGAAGAGATCATGAAACCAAAAGACTTTCTAAAGTATATCTGTATGAAATGCCCAAAAAGTATTGATGAGGGAGATACATTCCCCTTTGGTTGCACGACATATGCAACACGCGATCACGCCCCTACATTGTGCCCATGCAGGGGAGAGCCCAATTGGGAGATAGAACGAGTTCTCTGGTCAGAGGGGAACGAACCATGAAACCCGAATGTGGATTTTTAAAATGGCTCCTCTTTACCGTCTTTACAAAAAGGATCTGGTATTGCGGATTGTGTAAATACTACTGGTATTATCCAGATCCCTGCATCGGAACAACGGGTATTTATCTATGCGACAAGGGAAGGGAGAGATCATGAGTGAGATAAATCATAGTAAATGGCGTTTCTGTGCATATTGTGGCAAACCCTTTTTGCCGGGGCATGAGGTAACCTCTAACGAAAATGAGGACGTGGTCCATATGGATTGTGAAGAGGACACACGCACACCAGAAGAGCGCAAACGAGATGCTATGGAGAACGAAGGCGACAGGAAATGTCACTTAGCGCGGGAAGGTGAATTATGATCAATACTACCCCGCTTAAATTAACACTCGCTCAGAACCAAATCGCGCACGATCTGATAGAGCGGCTCAAATCTACACGACCAGCGTATTCCAGCCAAACCGATGGAGTATGTGTGTGTGTTGCTCTCAGAGATTTCGTTATTCGGCTTGAAGACGAGAGCGTGAAAAATGAACGTTTGTAACTAATGCGGCCGGGCAATGACGCGATTATTTACTAGTTGCTGAGCTCCCTTTGCCACTCCACGGCTGTAACAGGCTCATGACCTGCCGGCCGTGTCACAATTTATTTATACCAGTGTATCATATGATTACCTATGGAAAAGAAGGAGAGAAACAAAACCATGAAATTCAAAGTAACGGTAACAACGATAAAATATTTTGAAACGACAATGGAAGATTACCTCAGTTTAAAGACAGAAGATGAGGCACTGGAATATGAACAGAAGGCGGCAAACGACGATCCTTACCTCTCAACAGAGGGCGGGGATACAACCGTGAACGTAGTAAGGATTGATTGAAATGACACTGTGGTTAAACAAGAAAGAACAGCAATACTTGATGGCGGTAATCTGGAATGACGGGCTGGAATTTCCTACTGGAGATGAAATCCTGTCAGAGGGAGAACGCGACAAACTCTATGAAAAGATTAAGGCGGTGAAAGCATGAGTCGTGAATTTGAGGGATATGTAGGGCGATTTTTAAAAATTACTTGCCCACGGTGTGGATCTAATCAGATCCACGAAAGCGACTGCGACTATATCTGCGATAAGTGCAATTGTGTATTTACCGCGCGGATAACCAAAAAGATTGTTGCGGGAAGTGTTGAAACAAATGACTGAGGAATATTGCGGGAAGTATCAAGTACGGGCTCCTACGAAAGCAGGAGGAGAGCAGTTGATCCACGTGCCGTCAACAGTATACGGCGATTATCTGCTCTACCTGTCTGAAGATGGAACGATGGTTTTCAAACCTCTTGGAGTGAGGAAAGTATGATGTCTAAAATTATTGACGAGGAGCGCGTGTCTCATTTCGATGATGCAGAAATCGAGGCACTTGTTTCCCGCAGAGACACACTTGCAAAAAAATATCCCTCAAGATACCCGGTGTTTATATTTGGTGCCGGATGGTTAACGATTGAAGAAGCAATACGGGTTCTGAAGGTGAAACCATGACAACAGATAAGCAGAAAGGAACGTGCGTGCATTCTAGAGTATGCCGGTTCAGATTCGTAAGCGATCCGGATTGTACAAACACAGAGTGCCCCTCGTTCACAACAACATATAATAAAGGGATTATAAAGCGCATCCGGAAGTGTGCATTTACCACAGAATATATGACGCCTCCCGGAATGATGGTTGTTGAACTCAAAGATGTAATCACGGAACTTAAAGAGGCAAGAACATGATCCCTCTTGACGAACAAAAAAGCCTTGAGAAGTATCCGCTTCCGGAACAGAAACTTACCAAACAGGAGGGGGATAATCTCTTACCGTCTCGGATCTACAAACTTGACCGTCAAGCAGAGAATATACAGAAGACGTTCGCGCTGAACCGTGAAGCCCGACAAGCACTTCTTGATCGCGCAGTTGAACGTAAGATCGGTGAGGACAACGAAGCGGTTATCATCGTTAAGGAAAAGAATTTGCCGCGTGAAATTAATATCCCCCTGTTGAAAGAGAAGTTCCCCACAATGCACAAACGGGCTGTCGATATGGAGATCCAGAACGCGAAGGAAGCCGCACAGAAGAAGATTGATGCCATCGATGAAGCCGGAACCACAATCCACATCGGCACCTTACAGGCGCTCAAGATGGATGAAGAGAAGATTGATTCGGCTTGCTATCCGCATAAAATCACAAGAACATATGAAGTGGTAAGTAAAGCATTACCGTTGCCAAAAGGAGTTAAACGATTAACGGAGGAATAAAAATTATGGAACCACAAGAATGTAAAACAGAGTATGTTCTCGATATGGAGAACCGCATTGCAAGTCTGACATTTGATCACATCGTTGAGTTGCTTAGACCGTGTAACATCAAGAAACCTCGTGTTTTCAAGGATGGCGATCAGTGGTGTGCGTTACTCGGAGAAAACCTGATGGAAGGAGTATGCGGATTCGGGGATACACCTGAGTTGGCCTGTGTTGCCTTCGATAAAGAATGGAGGGGTGAAAAAGGAGTAAAGAGATTAACTGAGGTAACATGAGAATCATAAGCATGGATAAAAACAACGAATGCCTCTCTATAGATCCGGTTGGAGAACCGCGTATTATGATTGACGTTGAAGAGGTATTCGAGATTGTAGATTGGATCAAAATACACAATCCTAAATCTTATAAAAAACATATCGTGATGGAGTGGTAAGTAAAGCAGTACCGTTGATGAAGGGAGTAAAGAGATTAACGGAGGCAAAAGAATGAGATTCGAACTGGAAATTAGAGACAAAAAATCCTTTCTTCTTGGAAAAAGGAATGCCAGCATCACTCTTGGTACCAAACTCGAATACGACCGCATGATCGATGCGCTTGAGTGGGTTTTAGGTGAGCGGGACATACTTGATGGATCATTATGTGGGGATCCCACAGAGGCAAAAGAATGAGTAAAAGCGCAGAACAAGCAGCGGAAGAATTACAGAACATTCTTTCTGGAATATCGACAAAGGATCTTGTTGATGAACTCTCAAAACGCGAAGGTGTGTCCGAATGGACTATTCTATCAAGTCAAGCCTTTAATGCAAGACGCGGTGTAGCCGATGATACGAGTATCTATTGGTCGGACATTATGCGTGGGGATGGACCTACCCGCATTCTGGTGGTGACTGACGATGACAACAGTTAAAGAGCTTATTGAGATCCTAAAAAAGTATGATGGGGATTACACCGTTTCGATACGCGATTGTCCGCCGTTTCTTCTTGATATATACGACGAAAACGGAAGATATCTTGACGGTATCGGGTTGGGTGATTGACGATGACAAAACCCTGTAACAGATGTGGTACACCGATCAACGTTAAACCAGTTGGTGACAAGTGGGTAGCGACGAACGAAGATGGCACCCCCCATAGGTGCAAAGATGGTGTAAACATTCCCGCAGTGGGGAAAGTGCCGGCACTCGTCGGGAGACTGGATTCATACACACCCTTTTCTGTTACGTTCACCATGAAAACGGGAAAGGTCACATATGCGCAGTCAAGAGAGAGAGCGGCGGAAATGGACAAGGCAGCGTTCATGATGCCAAAAGACAATCATCCTGACGTGTGGCTATCATTCTCAGTTGACAAGCAGGGATTCTTACTTCCCGGATATAAGCAGATCCCAGCGCCCGATTGGGCAACTACAACAACCACAACAAAACCCACGACCAACCCCGGCAAACAGATCCTACAGGACAACCTCGATGCCAAACTAGCAGAGACAAAGAAAGCAGATGCGGCCCTTAACACGATCAATGCAGAGGAAAGTGCAAAGAGTGCCGAAACCGCCCCACAAACCCCTACAGAACCCATGCAAGAGGTATCTGATGAGGATCGCGTTAAAGCAGTAGTGCTCATGCCTTCTGATAAGGTAGGGATGCGTATCAGCTTAGCCGGTATGGTGAACAGCGTGATCGCGCTTAAGACTATTAGTACCGACGCACCAAAAACGTATCAGGAACTGGAGGCGGAAGTCAAGCGGGATGCAGTACGCTTATTTATCTGGTGCGATCAGATGACTACTAAAAACATAAAAGAGGTGAAATGAATTATGCGCAAAATAATCCGTCTTAAAGATGAAAAATTTGAAATTGTTCCGTATTGTAAGAACTGTCCCATTAGGGATCACGAATATGCATCATGCAATTTAAATGACCGCCCAACAACTCCTTTTATCATATCGCCGCAGCAGCAAGATTTTCCAGATTGGTGTCCATTGGAGGAGGTAAAATAATGTGCAGCAAAAAGATTATGGAAGCATCAGAACTCTTCTGTTTCAAAGTCACAGGAGACGATGGGACATTCAGGTATGTTGTAGCCGTCAGTATGCAAGATGCGATCACGCACGAGTCTGAGATTCAGGGTGTGAAATCTTGTGAGTATGTCGGACTCGGAGCAATTGCGGATGTGGAATGATGGCAGCTGGACGCAAATGGGTATATTGGCACCGCGTTATTGAGACATTCGACGAAAAAAACTATCCGTTGGGATCATTACTAGGCCTTAACGGAAAAGAGACCGAAGTGGCCGGATTTGTAGAGATTGGTGAAGGCAAACAATTTCATCTTGATCTCAAAATGCGTGCAAAAGTAAAATATTTAGGACGGATGCTACGAACAACGACGGCAAAAGAAGTTCATGATGCATTTGCGGATGTGGATTAATGTCTCAAAAGTGTGATTGTGCACCCGCCCCGCACGAGGGTATCTATACCTTTATGGATTGCCCGGATTTCAAAGTTGCGACGGTTTGTTATCAGGATGCGTGCAATCAAATGATTGGCGCAGATGCTCACCACGACCCGTGTCTTTTCCGTAGAATGGATGGCAAATGCCCGCGAGGTTATCCAGCATGAAACAATGTGATTGTGTATATAGTGTGAGGTGTTTTCCGCTCTTGAACTGGTGTGTACGGCACGGGCTCTATACCTGCCGGCAGAACCGGAAACACGCCGTAATCCCTGTGAAATCAATTAAGGAAGTGGTAGAGAAAAGAGAATATCAGGGAAACAAGGAGGAACAAAATGAAACTCACAAAAGTTGAACTGTATGTATGGGGATTTAACGACGAAAAGGACGTAGATCCATTAGAGGCATTACCAGAAATACGAAACACCGCGCGCAGAGATATCGCATTAGTAATTGGAGAGACACGTACCGCAACACTCCCCGATCCCGAAGATGACGATTATCCCTTAAATTTAAAAGATCAGAATTTGAAGTTCTGCCGCGACGTTTTCGGGAACAAAGGGTTGTGAGGAAAAACAATTGAACAACCGAGGAAAAAGAATGACTTTAACTCTCAAGAAAGTAACAGGGAAATGCCGTGTGAACTGGTATAAACCCTATCAAGCGGGTACCATCTGTAATTACGTTACGGAAAGAGGATACTGTACGCAAACGGATTGGAAACGATGCCCGTGTGGGGGGCTCGTTCGAATTCCTATATTCAAAAAGGAGAGTGTATGATCCCGCCCGCACACATCGGATGTACATTAGTAATATTCGGTTTCAGTATGATCTTTTCCTCTATTTTTATCCTCTCAATGTCGGTATCCGAACAACGTACTAAACTTGATGATTATTGTTTCTGGTATTATTGCGCCGGAGTGTGGATATTGATTATCGGGATTGCCGCATCTATTATATGTGGAGCATTAGGAATATGAGGTAGATGAGAAATGCCGGATCTAAACAAAGCAATTAAAGGACGTCGAAAGAATCTCAATAAAATCTGGTCGGGTAAGGAATGGAAAGAAAAGAAAGCGGCGTTCCTTCTTAAAAATCCCGAGTGCCAGATGCACAAGTCGGTAGGAAAGACCGTCCCTGCGACAATCCCCCACCATCCTTACCGAGACAGCTACAAGGGACATTATACCGATCTGGAACTATCCGGATGTGTAGCGTATTGTAACAGGTGCCATTTTGCCCTGCACAAAGGATTACGACTCTGTCCGATATGCGGCGAACATTATATGAGGTGGGATCAGGAGAGGTGTCGACCCTGCTTTGAGAAAGCGCATCCGGAAGTTGTAGAAGCACAGAAAAAGTATAAGGAGGATCTAAAACAGAGATCTAAAACACAACGTAAAATGGCATGCCAGTCCTTCCCCTGTCGGTTCCGTCTCCAGGATCAAAAGTGCCGGAAGGGAAAGATATGTGATAAGAACAATAAGAATTGTACTGAGTGCCGGCAGTATGAAAGCAGATCGGCTAAACCCAAACAATCAGTGCGACTGTAACAAAACAAAAACATTTATTACTTTAAAGGTATACTAATGATTAGAGCAACCATAGATCGGTCGGGTAGATCATTTCCTCCATGCATTGCGGGGGAAAAGGCAGCGAGTTCAAATCTCGCCGGTTGCGTCCAACACGTGGAAAAGCATTGCAGAGACGCATTCATACTGGACTGAAAGATGAGTCTAGAGTATATCTGAAACGGTATGAATTTTAGCCGGTGACTGGCCTCTGCCTTCGTGAACACTGACGACACCTCTGTTGGAAATAATGCACTCATAGCTTAGTCCGGTAGAGCAGCGTTCTGATACAGCGTTGGTTGAAGGTTCAAATCCTTCTGGGTGCAGTCCCCGAAAGGGGTATAAGTCAGCACTCCTATGATCTAGTGGTCAATGATACTGGCCTCTGGAGCCGGTAGCGGTGGTTCGAATCCACCTAGGAGTACTAAACTTCCGTGGGGTAGTGGTCAAGCCTAAGAGACCTTGAATCTCATGACGACAGTTCGAATCTGTCCGGAAGTATCCAAGAGGGATGATGAACACGACGCACAGGGCGTTCTATGGGCGACCCCGCTCACCATAGAGTCACTGCCTTAAAGTCGATATGTAAGGCATACAGGGGCCTGTGAGCATTCATCGAAGAATCCTTGGACGGCGAACCCCACAATGGGGATCTATGCCAGCGAAGCACCTGTTGGTTTGGTGCGTCCAGCCTGTACTGAGAGACAAACGGGGAAGAGGTTCCTAAGTACCCGCTCTCAAAGGAATCTGGAAGGGCGCAGGTTCGATTCCTGCCTCCGGCTCTTCGGATGTAATCAAGGATCGCGTCCCTTGCATCCGGACGGGTGGCGTTACCTCGTTAACTAACCAGCCAGTCCTTTCCCTTGATCACGGAAAGGTGGATAAAGTATCACCGACGTTATGCAATCCGCGCAATATCCACGGTTACCGTGGTTGCGGACCTTCTTGCATGATACGGTGCAGGTAAGTCCTATGAGAAAAGGATGAGGCTACCTTGAGGCAGTATGACGAAGTATCATAGGGTCTGGCGTCCGAATCGCATACACTGGCTTTGTGTCAAATTTTCCCCAACAGCAACCTTTATGTTACATCCTGTCACAATTGATAGTGTATGATGAAGATCGGAAAATACGGCCGGACCGTTCGGCTCTCAAAACTAACTCTTGAATCGTTACTACCCTACGATAGCAATCCGGATATTGCCGTTGAGAAGATGATCGCGATGACGGCAAAAAAGATCTCCGAATCCGCCGGAAGCGAGTTTACAACCGGCGCGGGAAAGCCCTCTCCTATACCCAGTGCGCATGTGTGTAAGTTTGATGAAACCAATCTGAAGAAGATTATGAAAGAAGCAGTTGAAGAAGTGATATTGCCTCTTGCGGGAAACTGATCTGCATGTGCGAAAAGAAATATTATCAATCTGACAAAACAGCACAACGCATTGACTGGGATAATATAATGCTGCTTGAACGTTCTGCTGGAGGTCACGACAATCAAATGCGGCGTCTCCTAAAAAATATCACTGTCCTTGGACACTGGAACGAAGGTGATTATCAGGGATCTGTTGCAACGTGCGTACAATTCAACGACACCAAAGAAGTTGTAATATACCACGATTATTATGGATCGTGTTCTGGGTGTGATGTATGGGAAGGTGCTACTGATAATGATGTACGACAGATGTGTTATCAGTTGGCATGTGGAGCATACGTATTTAAGAACTTAGAAGATTGTCGAATATTCCTTAACACCGTAACAAAAGAAGAAGATTTTGCTTGGGCCGGTTATGGGGATATAGCCCACGCTCTGCTTCATGCCATTGACCTCCATGGGATATGAGGGAAAAGAAAATGAGTACAGGAATTGGGATTGAATGTCAATGCTGTCACCGCCAACTTAACTATGACGACGGGTTTGATGCCACGACAAAACTTTGTAATACTTGTCGAAAAGAAACTATCCCTATGGTATTGGCCTATCTCCGTGAAAAAGAAGAGGGGTAATTACCATGATCAGCACAACCGAACTATCTTTGGCAAACGCGATAACGCACGGGCAAGAAATCGGATACCGGGTTTCGTTCCACTGCGAGAACTGCGGGCACGATATGTTTCTTCTTGAACACAGGGAAGAAAAGATCGGGAACCGTAATGAAGACATAATTATTGAGAGAACATTTTATCTGCGGTGTACCCAGTGTGGCTCTGAAGAAGCAAATCATAATATAACAATTATCCCGTCGTGGTCGGGGCCGCGTATTGATCGGGATAAATTACCAAAATGGGAATGTGATAAATAAATGAGTTATCAAGTTCGGGATACGGATACTATTGTATCGTGGAGGGTTTTCTATTCTCTGCTTAATGGGCAGCAAGTGATGATAAACACATCGTGGCCCCCAGATCAGAAAAAGGCAGCAGAGGAAGAGGCGGTCCGACTCCCGGGGGGAAAAGTCTCTCCGCATTATGGGTGGAAAACCGTGGAAACGCATTACCCAACATGTCCGAAATGCGGGCATCAGGGTGAGTCAACCGGAATGCGGGATTATAACTACAATGGCGGAGGCGAGTATTTCCGCTGTCAGAATCCCGAATGCAAGCATAAATGGTGTTGGTCATGAAACTCGCAATACTAGTAAGAAAGGATCTTGAGATGGGATGTGGGAAGATTGCCGGGCAGGTAGGGCACGCTTGCGTACTGGCATATCATTACGGCGATAAATATAAGATTAGGATGTGGATGATTGGAGGCGTTCAGAAAAAGATCGTATTGAAAGTACCTGATAAGCTTACATTGTGGGCGCGT
>Ga0172380_10003426_pt1 | contig 21778 bp, 22 predicted proteins | sample Leawe162metaG_FD_119747 | JGI IMG/M metagenome (GOLD analysis project Ga0172380, IMG submission 119747) | Leachate microbial communities from a municipal landfill in Southern Ontario, Canada - Leachate well 162 metaG | ecosystem: Engineered > Solid waste > Landfill > Unclassified | place...
GCCTTCCCCACGTTTGGAACCTGAGCTGTTCCGGTCTTTCCTGCGATATAGTAGCCCGGAACCTTTGCTTTACTTGCCACTCCCTTATCAACCGCAGAGACAAGCATAGCTGTCAGCTGGGAACAAGTGTTCTGAGTTAGGATGCCGTCGCGAATGATTTTAGGTTCAGTTACCACTTCTTCCTTTTGGTTATTTATAATCTTTTCTACAATGTAAGGCCGCACAAGCTTTCCGCAATTGGCGATAACAGAGAAAGCCCGAACATATTGAATGAGCGTCAAATCAATTCCCTGCCCGTAGCTTGCAGTCGCAAAATTGATTTCTCTTCCATTCCTTAAGTTATCGTTTCTTGAATAAACCTCGCCCTGCAAATCTATGTCTGTTTTCTCTCCTAGCCCGAGTTTATCAAGATAGCTTAAATACACGCTATGCGGAATTAGATTTGAGACGAATACGGCTCCAGTGTTTAAGGACTTTTCCAAAACCTGCGTCATTGTCTGGACCCCGTACTTTTTATCTCCAAAGTTGCAGATCTTATGCTTTTGTATTTCTACGCACCCAGGATCATCGTAGGTTGTATCTGGAGTTACCTTGCCCTCATTTAGCCCTATAGCCATGGTTATTGGCTTTAAAATGGATCCTAGTTCGAATATTTTCTGGACCGCTGAATCTTGAAAAATTTCAAGATCATTTTCTTTTGAGTATTGGTTGGGATCAAAACTTGGAAAATTCGCCAAGGCAATAATCCTGCCCGTCTGTGGGTCCATTACTATTATCTGGCCAGAATCTATGGCAAAGTCTTTCTTTGCCTCTTTGAGCAGGCTTTCTGCCTCATACTGAACGTTGTAGTCTATCGTCAGGTAGAGGTCCGAGCCGTCAAAGCTCGTGGGCTCCAACTTATCCGGGTCAAAAAAGATAAGACTGCGGGGCTCTTCAGTAAAAGTCTTTTTCCCCTCAAGAATTTTATCGTAATACCCCTCTATCCCGTATTGCCCGGTCTGGTCTCCCCCCACAAATCCGATTACCTGAGATGCCATCTCTTCCTGAGGATAATATCTTCCTGGCTGGCGTTCAAAGTTAACGCCTTTTAACTTCAACGCGCTGATGCTGTCTACATCTTCATCGGTTAGCTTGTTGTCGATTAGAACATACGAGTCGCCAGCATCGATTTTCGCGTTAATTTCATCTGCTGTCTTTTTGATAACCGTGGCCAAGCCATCAACAAGGGCCTGCCTATCTTTTACCTCGACTGTGCTTATGTATAGGGACCACTTATCGTTGTTGATTGCAAGGCTCTTTGTATTGTCCTTAAAAAACACTTCCCCTCTGTCTCCCTGCACTTCTTGGAATATGGCCTGCTGGCCCAATGCCTGAGCCTGATAAAACTTATGATTTATAACTTGAAGAAAAAACAGGCGGCCGATAATAGCTGCCCCGAATATAATAAAGCCTATAAATATAAAAACAATTCGCCCGTTTTTCATTTATCTGGAAGCCAAAGAACTTTCTAGGACTTGGATATATTTTATCTTCTGCACCTTTTGGAAATTCAATTCTTGGGTCTGTGCTTTTATATTATCCAGGTAGCTTATTTGAGCGAGATTTATTTCTAAATTTTTATTCTCTTTAATAAGTTGATTTACTTGATCTTGATAGCTTTTAATGACATAGCCGCTCCTCATCATGCGATTAATTTGGAAAACGTACAGAACGGATAATGACAGCACTATACAAAAACCAATCAAGAGAAAGGCCTTCCAGTTTAGCTTAGGCAGCCTTATTGATGATATCCTATCCAAGGAAAGCGCGTGAGTTATTGTCTGTGTTGTCATGGTTTTTAATTATTTTTTATTACTGCTCTTAATTTAGCTGATCTTGATCTTGGATTCTGGCTTTGCTCCTCGATTGAAGCTATCAGCGGCTTCTTTGTTATGATCTTTATTCCTCCTTCTTTTGCCCTTTCTCGAAAGAAATTCTTAACTATTCTGTCTTCTAACGAATGAAAGGAAATGACTACTAATCTTCCTTGTGGGGCTAGGATCTGGATCGCTTCAGGCAAGACCATCTTTAAGTTTTCCAGCTCCTGATTTACTTGAATCCTTAATGCTTGAAATGTTCTTGTTGCAGGATTAATCCTTCCGCCCTGGAACCTTTTTGGCATTGCTCTTTTAACGACCTCTATCAGCTGCAGCGTATCCGTTATTCTTGCCACCTTTCTTTCCTCAACGATTCTCCTGGCGATCATCCTTGAAAATCTTTCTTCGCCGTACTCTCTTAAGATTGATTCCAGGTCGTCCTCGTTCCATCTGTTCACTATCTCTTCTGCGGTCTCGAGCTCGTCGTTGGGATTATACCGCATGTCTAAGGGTTCTGATTTCAAAAATGAGAATCCCCTACCCGACTCCTCCAAGTGCCAGCTGGACATTCCAAGGTCTAAGAGGATTCCGTTGACTGGTTTAAAATTATTATCCTCTGTAATCTTTTTTAAATTTATGTAAGAACCATTAGCTAGAGTCACTCTTTCTTTAAATCCCTTAAGCTGCTCTCGACAAATTTCTATTTGCTTTGGGTCTTGGTCGATTCCCAACAACTTTCCTTCTGGTCCTGTCTTTTCAAGTATTAATTTTGCATGGCCTCCATGCCCCACTGTGCCGTCAACGAAATTTTCATTCTGTCGTGGATCAAGATTTTCTAAAACTTCCTTTGGAAGAACTGGAACGTGAATCATTCTTTTAAATCCCGAGCTCCTTTAATTTCTCGGCTAAATTCCCGACGTCCTTCTCAACCTTTGTCTTATAAGTATCCCACTTGGCGTCATCCCAAATTTCTAATCTGTTGAATAATCCGCAAACAACAATATCTTTTTTTAAATCAGCGTATTGCTTTAAATATTCTGGGATCAATATCCTTCCTAGGTTGTCCAAATCCACCAGCATTGCTCCCCCCAATAATATGCGCGCAAATCCCCTTGCCTCTGGCTGGCTTGCTGGAAGCTTCCCTAGCTTATCTGACATTACCTGCCACTCTTTCTCAGGATACACAACTAAACAATTATCTAGCCAGCGAGTAATAACAACGGAAGATCCCAATTCTTTTCTGAACTTTGCAGGCAATGCTAAGCGCTTTTTGGTATCTATTGTGTGTTTATATTCGCCTATGAACATGGTTTTGTTTATCCCCAGATTCCTTTAGTTTTCCCACTCTTATCCACATTTATCCACTACATATCCTTTATACTCCACTTTACAGGGTTCGGTCAACACTTAGCATTTTAACCTTATTTTGTGCTTAAACGCTCTTAGTTATCCACAGGAAACCCACACAATTAAAATCCAAAAAGGAAAAAGGCTGCAAATTATCATTTTTTCTACATAAAAAGCCCCTTGATACTATCTTGGGGTTTTTGAGGCTTATTACTTAATTATAACGTCTTTTTCAGACACAATCGCCATGCAATTGGCGCACCACACAGTTAGACTGCCGTCGCGCCTTTTGCCTTGGCGTAAATCGCCCTTGCACTTTGCGTGGAAGAAATGGAGTACACGTTGATAATAATCAAATCCCTGTTTTCTTAGCACTCCGATCCCGGGGACCAATCCAAAATCCGTTACTCCAGCCTTGTCGGCTTTGATACCGATTGCATCTTTTTCTTCTAGTAATCTTTGATTTCTTCTTGTTGAGGCTCTCATAACCTGCCTTTCTTCTATCAAGGAACTGTAGTTTTAGATTACTATTTGGGATACAAATGTCAATCATAAGCCGCCCTCAAATGGCGGCTTATGATTTCTTTGCGAAGCGCTATAGTTTTCCCGGCATCAATGGCTGTTGCGGAAATACTTCGTCGAAAGTTTTGAAGGTTGACGGGACTAAAACCGCAACCGGCACGTTGTAGTTAGAATAGGAAGTCTCAAAAGATATATCTGCGCTTCCAGTCATACCAGGATCAACGCTGCTTAAATTGAGACTCTTTTCCATTTTTACTCCGTAGAGCAGATAATCTGTCTGACCGATAAAAAACTCGACATCGATCTGACCTATCTTTTCAAGAGCTTGCGATACAATTCCCTGTATTGCTCCTGACCCAAATAGCTCCGTCAGCATCGACGTTGAGGGATCATTGCCACCAGATATATCTTGCTGCACTGTCGGGCTTTTCATTGCTTCCGCCACCATGTCCCCCATCAGCTTGGCTAACTTCTCATTATCAAGCGTAAGTAGGTAGTGGTACATCTTCTGACCAGAAATAGTTTCGTCGGCTAATTGCTCCTTGAGATTATACACGCTGCTAGCTGCAACCATGTCTTGCAGTTTTTTCGTCAGCGCATTTACATCTGGAGAGCTTGCCTGAGCCAGCTCTTCTTGAGCCGGGGCCTTCACCCAAACTCCCTTAATGGCGTCTAAATCGATTCCTGTCATTGCTAGCATCAAAGCCAGCGGCGGCAAATTTGCTTCCGAAATGTTAAAGTATAATTCCTTTCCGATCATTTTTGCCATCACTGTGGCTGACATGCTTTCGGCAGGAGTTGCTCCAGTTAAAGAAACTCTAAAGGTGAATTCTCCTACGGGATTAGTTATGTCGCTAATGTCAGAATTTCCATCGAGCATTAAAGATAATTTTGCGTTCATCGGGGCTTTTACCTCGACTCCCATATTTGCAATAGTATGAGAAGTTTTAACATTCTTCATGTTCTCCATCATCATAGCCATTACTTTTTCTGGGCTAGGCCTGAAGGGACTCCAAAGCGGATCCCATACTCTTGCTCCAAGCAGCGCGCCGCCGGCGATTATTCCTAACAAAACAACTATTCCGATGACCTTAATAAGCATGCCTGAACCTTTTGCGCCCTGAACGACTGGGGCCATATTTGGCATAGGGCTTGGCACCGGATTTTGCATTGGTGTTTGTTCCATAAATATATTTTGTTCTTTATTTTATATTTTTATTTCTCGACCTTTGTTAAGTTAAAATCATCAGATATCTCAAATTTGTCGCCTTTTGTTATCTTATCCTCAAGTAGCGCCTGAGCGACAACGCTTTCAACTCTATCTTGAATAACCCTTCTCATCTCTCTTGCCCCGAAGGCTGGCTTATATGAGAGATCCACGATCTTCTCTTTAAGTCCCTCGGTAATCACAAATTCTATATCTTTTTCCCTAAGACTCTTCTGCAGTGATTTTAAGGAAAGCTGACATATCGCCAAAAGATTTTCCTTTGTCAGGGGCTTGAAGATCACAGTAGCATCGAAACGGTTGATAAACTCCGGCCTGAATATCTTTTGGTTAAATAGGTCCTCCAGAAGCCCCTCTTTATCGACGGGCTCGTTCTTTTCGGTCGCTTTAAATATTTTCTCTGCGCCAGCGTTAGAGGTGCAGATTATGATCGTATTAGTGAAGCTGGTTTTTCTTCCCTGTCCGTCGTTAATAGTTCCCTCATCCAATATCTGTAAGAATAAATTCAAAATGTTGCGATGGGCCTTTTCAATTTCGTCGATCAAGACTAATGAGAACGGATTCTCGCGGACAGGCGTGGTAAGCAGCCCTTCTTCGCCTCGAGCGCCCAAAAGCCGAGGTATATCGGCTATCGCTTGAAATTCTGACATATCCAACCTTATCATTTTCTTTTCTCCGCCAAAATATATCTCGGCTAAGGCTTTGGAGGTTTCGGTCTTTCCGACTCCAGTCGGGCCAAGAAACAAGAAAGAGCCCATTGGCCTTTTCTTGGATGCGATTCCCGCCCTGGCCCTGCGCATTGCAATTGATATCTCTTTGACTGCCTCTTCTTGATTTACTATCCGGTCGTGTATTAATTTTTCGAGGTTCAATAAAGTCTCTTTCTCCTTCTTCTCAACAGAACCTACGGGAATCTCTGTCTTTGTTGAGATAACTTTTGATACGTGCTCGGGAAGTATAACCCTTTGCTTCATGGATCTTGCAACATAAACAACTACGTCCTGGAGTAGATCAATCCCCTTTTGGGGAAATGGCTGGTTAGGAATGTACCTTGCAGCCAGGCTCACTAATTCTCTTATTGCAGGATACGTCACAAAGACCTTATATTTATACTCAAGCTCCAAAGCAAGATTCTGTAAAATTCTTATGGTCTCTTGCTCGGAGACTTCTGCTACTTCTATTTTTTCGAACAACGAAAGCAAAGAAGAGTTTTTTTCGATTCTTTGATGCAAGCCCGCATAATCAGTGAGCCCTATAAATTTAAATGCTTGGATCTTTAGATACTTGCCAATGATGCCGGCAATATCAATACTTCCAGGTTGAGGATTTTCAATCCCGATATAGTTCTGCAGCTCCTTAATAACAAGTATTATATTCCCGGCGGTTACCGCTTCCTGAAATATCCTATCCAAGACATTCTCTACTTGATTATTGTCTGTCATCTGTGAAAGGAGAGCCGTCATATCAAGCTCCACAACGCGATAATAGTTTATCTCCTCCAAACTCTTGCCCAGGTACACCCTTCGGGCTAAGCCCTCGATAATACTGTCCCTTCCTGTTCCTGGCTCTCCGATTAAAAGAACATTGTTTACTTCCGGCCTCACGAGAGCGGCCTGAAGCTTTTCAATCTCATCCTCGTGCCCTATAATCGCCTTGTATAGCCACCTTCTGACCTCTCTTCTTAGGTCTATCGAATATTGATCAAGCGTTATTGTGTAGCCCGTAGCCCAGTCCTTTCCAAGAGACCCAGTTATGGCTAAATTCTCCTTGCTCCAGAATTGCTTGCTCTCTTTGATCTTTCTTGTAAAATAGTCAAACCACAAAGTCAGATTCTCAAAATCATCAAGCTTTAAAGATGCGTTTACCAAAATCTTCTTGAAAAACTCAGCCTTGGAAATTCCAACTAGAATATCCATGGGCTCGATCCTTTCGTGCTTGTGCATCACAGCCTCATTTAGTGAATCTATGATGGCCAAATTAAAGTCTTCCGAGAATGATAGGGCAAAACTTCCGTCCCTCTTGGACTTTTCCAGGGAGTTCTTAAGGTCCTGCTTTAAATCAGCCGAGGAAACATTGAGGCGCGAAAATATGACGTTTATATCCCGATCGGCATCCAGCGCCGCGTAAAGCAAAGCCATGCTCGATACCTCGGATATTCTTCTTCTCTTGCAATACCTCAAGGCGCCATAAACGATCAAGGCCGAAGAAAAACTTAAAAATTCTGCCAAATTGTAATCCCCTGGAGCTTTTGCGACTTCCTCAATATTTTTTGAAATCTGGGGACTCTGGATCCTATTTTTCAAAAATAGGTCAGCCTCCCAAAAGAAAATAAATAATATTACAAAAAAGATCACTATCCTTACGGCAAGGCCAAACTGAAACCCCCCGAGGAAAGAAAGCCCGACAAAAAATAATGAAAGAACCGCTAAAGTCAAAAAGAAGTTAGCAAAGAATCTTGCGAATCTGAAAATGGGCATCCTGCCCCACTTTATAGACTGCAGGATAGAAGTGTTGTTTAAATTAAATTTTCCCATCATATGCTGTATAGGCCAAAACAAAATAATAATCCCATCAAAACAGCCAAAGGAAGAGCAATCCATCCCAAAAATACAACCGCGCCGGCAATGACAATAAATATCTGGAAGACTATTCCCACAATTATTAAGACAAACCTAGAAATCGCTCCCACTATTCGCGAAAGGATATTTGAGGTTAATGTTTCAAAGAATTTACCGACGTCAAAGCCACGAGGATAACCCCAATTATATCTTCTCCATGGAGAAAACAAGGTTTTCAAAAGCAGAGGGGTGGAAAAGAAATCTATAGAGAATTGGATGTAATTTCTCCAAACCTGCAATAAAAACCTTGGCTCTTCGTAAAAGTGCCACAAAAACCAAGAAGCTAATATGTTATTTGACATGCTAATTTTCTTTTATTGCAACTAATTTTATTCCTAGTCCCGCCAGCTGTCCTCCACCCAAAATCAGGATTCCCGCCAACATTGACCAACTGAATAGATTTAACATCTTAGAGATAGAGTCATAAGGAATTAAGTTTCCAAGCTGCTGATTCAACGCATCTGCTATTTGTTTTTGAATATCGAGTCCCGATCCCGATGGAGACGCTGGTTGCGGACTTGCACGGAAGATCTCTGGCAGAGACGCGCTCCCTGTAAAAATATTATACGAGCTCCAAACAGCACCGATGATTATAATCAGCCCTATGGCTAAAATAACGTAACCCAAAAATTTGTTTACCATAATATTAAAGCTGTTCTCAGTGGACGGTGCAGGGATCGGACCTGCGACCTCTTCGATGTGAACGAAGCGCTCTACCACTGAGCCAACCGTCCTAATTACATATTTATATATTTTAACATTTCTAACGCGATACGCAATAAAAAAAGAACCCCTCGTCGCAGACTGCGTCGAGGGGGTTTGAGTTGCCGCCTTTTTTGTTGTGGCGGGTCTAGTGGTGGTCGGAGCCGTTGTCGGGAAGTAGTTTGCCACTTTGATCTCATTGACCATAGTGAGAAATACTACTGCGCCTACAAGGGCGACGAACACCAAGCCGGTGATCCTTGGGTAGCGGCGGCCGCTTGAAGCTACGGCGCGTCCGACCCATCGAAGGATTTCAGACAGTATCCGTAGCAGGAAGGCTCCGAGCCAGGCACACATGCGCCTGATCCGGTCATTCAGTACTCTCGGGCCGCCAAAGGTCCAGGAGCACATGAAGGCCAACCCGTAGACGGACACAACCAGAATCAGCAAATCGCGAATAATGGAGTTCATCTGCGTCTCCTTTTTGTAATGTGCAAATCCGCACAGTGCGGTATTAGAGCATGTTACCCTAACACCTATATTATGACACGATATATTCCACATGTCAATATTACTTCTAACTAAAAAGCGCACCGATAAAGGTGCGCTCCCTAGATACTGTTGGAATTATTTTAAGTCTACTTTTGCTCCAACTGCTTCGAATTTCTTCTTTAAATCCTCAGCCTCTTCCTTCTTGCAGTTCTCCTTTACCATTTGAGGAGCTGCGGCTGCTGCGTCAACTAGATCCTTGGATTCCTTTAATCCCTTGCCAGTTATATCTCTGACAACCTTGATGACGTCGATTTTCTTAGCTCCCACCTCCTTTAATTCTACATTGAAGGAAGTCTTTTCTTCTGCTGGAGCTGCTGCGGCTGCTGGTGCTGCGGCTGCTGCTGGAGCTGCTGCAGATACTCCGAACTTCTTTTCTAGGACTTTTACCAACTCGGCCAAGTCTAGAACTGACATCTTCTCTATTTCTGCAACTAAATCCTTGAATTTAGCTGGTACCTCAATTATTTCGTCTGCCATGTTTTTTATTTAATTTAATTATTTAATTTATTATTTTTTGATTGCACTTAAAGCGTACAATAGACCTTTAATGTTTCCTTGTAAAACATTTTCAAAACCTGAGATTGGAGCAGCTAGGCTTCCAACCAATTTTGCCAATAATTCATCCCTTGAAGGAATTGTAGATAATGCAAAAATCATTTCTCTGTTGGCAAATTTCTTTTCAAACACTCCTCCTAAAACCTTCACATTCTCGCTCTGCTTAGTGAATTGGAATGAAACTTTGGCTGGGGCGACTTCGTCCTCCATCCCGAATACAACCGCTAGCTGTCCAGGAATGTTCTTCTTAGCCTCTTCCCATAACTCGGCGTTCTTCTTACCAAAGGCTATGCCAAGCAAGGTTTTCTTTGAAACCTTAAGGTCGCATCCGGCATCTTTTAGCTTCTTTCTGAATGCAAAGATGTCCTTGGAATTGACTTTGGAAAAATCAATAAAAACTATTGATTTTTGCTTCTCAATCTTTTCCTCCAAGCTCTTTATCGCTTTCTTTTTCTCGTCTTTTGTTAATGCCATGTTTGTTTTTTTAGTTAAAAAAAATCTGTGACAAGCCACAGACAAGATAAAAACCTCAAATGAGATGGTTTTTCCTCGGCAGGGCTTATGGACGCCTGCTGTCTGTGGAACACTTTTTAATTATATTGCTATATTAATATACCAATCGAGCCCTGTCAAGGCTTCTCCCCGCCGCTCTTCACGTCTGGTCCTGAAAGATTCTTGGTCTCTTCGCCTAATTTTCTGAATGCACCCTTGCCGTAAGTCTTTTCGATTAGCCTAGCAATTTTCACTTTTTTACCAGTAAAATATGCTTCCTCAAAAACATTAAAAACATCCTCTCGTGTTTTAAATTTTTCCGGATTTCCTTTCTGAATCCCCTCCATTATTTCCTTTAATTTCCGCCTTTCTTTAGCGTACGAGTAATTCACTGGAATTATTCTATCCGCTCCCGACTCACCCCTCGCTACGACAAAATTGCTAACAACCCCGGAGTTACCCTTTAGTCCTTTCTGAGTCCGCTCAGCGAGCCAATCGGCCCGGACCTTTTCTCTGGCGCTTAATTCCTCAGCTAGCCCGGGGATTGATCCGAAACACTCCTTATCGAACCTTTTCACAAGCTCCTCAGTTATCGCCTCGTCAAACGCCCGAAAATATAACCGCCCTTCCTCCCCCTCCTTCGTTTTTATCGCAAGCCCCCGCGTCCTGACGGAGATTATTTCTTCTTTCGGGTTAAAACTAGCGGACTGGAAAGCATTAAAATGGACCATTTCGTGTGCTGTTTCGTGAGCAAGCTGCAATTTATTCTCTTCTGTTTTGCCGCGTACAAGAAAAATCCTCTGCTTCTGTGGCGAGTACGAGCTCCATCCACGCGCCCTTACAGATGCCTTCTCTTCATCTGTTAATTTATCGGGATCGATAATATGAATGTGCTCAAGCTTTATTGGCACCGGGGAGCCCCCATGTTTTCTTACGAAAGCGGGCATAGCAGCCAAAACCCCGCTTATTATCTCAACCTCTTCGGGAGTTTTTTCCCTTTCTTTTTTATCGATCTCCTGCACGTCAAAATCTTGCTCCTTTATTTCATGTAAAATCTCCCCCTCCTTTTCGGGACTCACGCCAGCTATCCTTATTATCCCAGAAGTCCTTGCTGCTTCTTGCTTTTCCTCCTCTGAATCAGGCGATGAAAATTGTTCTGGATTTCTCATATTCTATCTATACTTATCTAATTGCCTCTGATGCTCGGCATAAGTTTTACTAAATATGGTCTTTCCACTTCTTGCTGTAAAATAGTACAGATAGTCGCTCATTGTCGGGTATATTGCAGCCTCAATGCTTTCTAGTCCAGGATTTGATATCGGCCCCAAAGGAAGACCGTAATACTTATATGTATTATACGGCGAATCAATCTCAAGGTCAGAAAAGGATACGGCGGCTCTGCCTGTAATATATGTTATTGTCGCATCGATCTGAAGCGGCATGCTTATTGCCAGCCTCTTTAGCAGAATTCCTGAGACAACCTTCTTGTCTTCTTGAGACTTTACCTCCTTCTCAATCAAAGAAGCAGCGGTGATAATATCAAAGATCGATCTTTTCTGCTTTTCAATTTCAGCCCTCAACTCAGGCCTTAGCTTCTCGTCGAAGTTCGAAAGAATCTTTTTAATGATGTCTTCCGCCCCTGTTCCGGGAGCAACCTCATAGGTATCTGGAAATACATAACCTTCTATGGTTACGGTTTTGGGCTTATCCTGCAGGATAGTTAAGCCGTCGGTAAAATCTTTTTTGGCTAAATCCAAAAACTGTTCCTTGGTGCTTATTCCCTGCTCCTCAAAGTATTCTGCTATATCCCTAAGATCCCAACCCTCAATTATTGTTACTATCTCCCGCTTAACATCCCCTCTTGCCATCTTATCTACCATTTGGGAGCTGCTCATAGACAAAGACAACTCATATTGCCCTGCTTGTAGCTTATGGGATTTGCCAGAGAGCAAGGCATATATTCTGAAAGTCGAGGTATGTTTTATCAATCCCTCATTTTTTAAGCTTATAGATATCTCCTTGGCTCCTTGGCCTTTTTGAACCGTAAATTCAACTACTTTGTTTGTTCCGGGATGAACAGGCAAATATATGTCGCTCCACAAAAAAACGCCTACTATTAAAAGTAGCAGCAGAACTAGTTTTGCTATTAATTTTATCTCCAGCATTATTTTGAAATTAAAGGCACAAAAACAAATCCGGGATGATCAAGCTCCTCAAACTCTGTTTGTGCTTTCTTAAATATAGTTTTAATGGAATTCCCCACCGGGGCAACGATTTTTCCTCCAACCTTCAACTGCTCCTTCCAAACCTCAGGAACCGCCTCGCAGGCGGCTGAAACCAATATCTTGTCATAAGGAGCCGCTGCCAAAAACCCTTTAGATCCGTCTGCGGATATAAAGGTTGCGATCTTCTTTTCTATAAATCCGTATTTTGCAACATTCTTTTCACCCAACTCCTTGAGCTCCGGGACAATTTCTAGGGCAATGACCTTCCCCTTCTCCCCCACAATCTCAGAGAGCAAAGCTGTCGTCCAGCCGGAGCCAGCACCAATATCTAGGATCTTCTCCCCTTCCTTTGGTTGCAACTGCTCAAGCATAAAGGCAACTACAGCAGGTTGAGATATTGTCTGCTCAAAGCCTATGGGAAGAGCTTCGTTTAATTCAACTAAGCTTTTAAACTCATCGGAAACAAAATCCTCTCTCTTTATCTTTTCAAAAGCTTCTTTAATAGATTCGGTCTTTAGCCATCCGTCTTCAATTATTTTTTCTATAAAACCCATAAATTAAAAATCACCCTGTGGGGCGAATATGTTTATAGCAGCTTTCCCTGCCTTAAAGTTTTAGCGATAGCTTCTGCCTTAACCTTTCCTTCTTTGGTAAGTAAAAAACTCTTCTTTGGGTGTCCGGTTATAAACTTGCATGATCTTAGGCTGCGGAGCGGCCTGTCTAGCTTCCTTGTATCTGGCCATGCCGGATACCTCTGAAATCCAAATACATGCGGGAATAGGATAAAAGATTCGTTCACTAGCCTTTCAAAGCTGCAATCCTCCTTATTCCCCACAACTGAGTAAACGCTAAAAAGAATCAGATCGTTGATTGAGGTCTTGTAGTAAGTAAGATTTTTTTCGTCTATTTTCTTTGCCATGGCTTGTCTATCCCTACCTCAAATTTAATACAAATTGGCATAAAATTCAAGCAAAAACCCTGAAAATTAAAAACCGCCCACGTCGCGGGCGGTTTCTAAGATATTTAGGGCTATCGACTAAACAGCTTAACAAACCAGCCGAATAAACTGAACTTACTCTCGTTAGTTCTTAGAAGATCATCCAGCTTTTGCTGTTCTTGGTCCAATAATTGGATCTGCGCTTCAAGCTCCACCCTGCTCTCTGCGTTTGATGTTCTATCCAGCAAACCCGTCAACTGATTAATCTGATTTTCCGTCTTAACCATTGTGCTTCTTAATTGACCGATGTTCTTGTAGTCAGCCCCTATTAAGAATATTATTATGCCATTTCTTTTCTGGATTTTATCTATGGCAGTTGCGATGTTGTCCTTGTCATCATTTTGCTCTTGAGCAACTGTTCTAATCTTCTCACCTATTTCCCCTTTTTCGCGGTCGGCCACATCCAAGAGACCTTGAACAAATTCACCTACGACGCCCCTATGATCATCCCCGCTAATTTCTCTTTCATCGTCCGAGGATGACTCCTCTTCGTCACGATCCCTACTTGCGTCTGAATCATCGTTTCCTCCGCTAGTTACTTTATCTTCCTCTGACGCATCATCTCCCTCCTCATTATTATCTACATCGTCTTGTGAGTCGTCTCCTGAGAGCGCCTCTCCTTCAGCCACGCCTCCCCTGTCTTCATCTTCTCTCCCAAGAGTACTCTGGGGTGCAAGAAGAAATCCGAGCAGAGAGAAAGCAGCTATTAACGGTATTACGAAGATAGCTATTTTCTTCATATATTTTAGCCCCGTAGGGCTTTATTAATAATAAAACTTACTACTATCTATATTATACACCAAACATATTAAAAGAGCCCCTTTGATATTATCTCGGGGGCCATTGTTCTTCGTAGGCATAATTGGCGTTCTACGCCGACGCTAGTCGCCCAGCGATTCGAGCAACTTCATGAAGGCAACAAAAAACGAGGGCCACCCCTCGAATCTTTACGCTATTCTTCCGTAGTCGTCCTCGTATCGCACAATATCCTCCTCGTCAAAAAATCCAAAAGAAATTTCCATAACTTTCCCTTGCTTCTCCGTGCCAATTAACCTGTGCTTTGCGCCCATCGGGATAAATATCCCCTGCCCTTCTTCTAAATTATAGCTAATATCTTCGACAATAGCCTGAACGCTTCCGTTTATGCACCTCCAGAATTCCTCTCGCTTTGAGTGGCTTTGATAAGAAAGACGGCTTTTGGGCTCGACAGTTAAAATCTTAACTGTCGATTGTTCGTTTAAGGTAAACTGCTCAAAGTTTCCCCAAGGCTTTTTAACTATTAAGTTTTTGCGATTTGACTGATTTTCCATTTATAGGGTTGTTATCGGACGAGACTGAGTAATATAAAATTTCTTTTTCTCGTATGCCCATTCTATATCGCAAGGAAACCCATAATGCTTCTCAATATTAATACAGATATTCGCCAACTGCTTAATCTGCTTCTCATTAAGCTTTTGTTTATCCCTTTTTGTGGTGGGCACTGGTTTTTCTTCGGAATACTCTTTTGCCTTTAAAATCTGTTTTTCTTGGCTATTTACATTAATATCAACCAGGCTCAAGCTGCTCTTTTCGACAACATAACTGTCGGGAGTAATAATTCCCTGAACTATTGCCTCTCCAAGCCCCCACCCAGCTTCGATAATCATCTGATCTCTATCTCGAGTAACAGGATGAACCGTGAAACAAACGCCAGAGATCTCAGAATTTACCATTTTTTGGACAACAACCGCGACAGAGACGTTCGTTTTTATCATTCCCCTCTCAACTCTGTAAAAAAGAGCTCGCGGAGTAAAAAGCGATGCCCAACACTTTTGAACGCTCTTTAATAAATTCTTCCTTGTAACATAAAGATAACTTTCTAATTGCCCGGCCCATGCATCTAATTTAGAATCCTCAGCAGTGGCAGAGGATCTTACGGCTACGAATTTAGTTCCCAATTTATCAAAATCAGCTAGAATTTCTTTTGCTAAAGATTTTGGGAATTCCTTTTCCAGAATCACTTCCTGGATAATGTGGGCGTTCTCCTCAAGGTTATCCGTGTTCTTTATATCCAACCTATCCCACATTGAATCAATCTCAACGTCGGTATCGGTTTCTTTCAGAAACTTATCAAAAGCGGTTGATAGAATAACAAACCCGGGCGGGACTGGAATCTTTGCTTTTGTCATTTCGCCCAGGGAAGCTCCCTTTCCACCGGCAATTCCTACGTCTTCTTTTGCTAGTTGTTTAAAGTTTTTCGTAAGCATATTACTTTATAACTTCTACTATTCCTGTTATTAGATCCATCCGCACCCTATCTCCATTCTTTAAATTCTTTGTGGCAATTTTCGTCCCTATTATGCATGGGATCCCAAGCTCTCGCGAGACGATTGCTGCGTGACACGCTATTCCCCCCTCGTTGGTTATAATCGCCTTCGCCCTCCTCATCAAGGGAACAAACTCTACTCTCGTCATCGATGTAACCAAGATTGTCCCATCAATGAATTTTTCCTTTGCGGGGTCCAAAACAACGCTGACGGTCCCCGAGACTATTCTTTCGCTGCCCCTGCTTGCCACAGCCCCTTTTATTCCTATTGAATGTTGTTTCTTATTAACTTCACCTAAAAGCTCTTTTGCATCCGCGCCGTAAAAGTATTGAGCCTCTCTGCCCTTTTCGCTTACTACAAATATGTCCTCCTGCCTTTTCTTAATCTCTCCCGCATCAACTTTTTCATTCCCACCCATTAACTTATACATCTCGGAAATTGTATAGCAGGAGAAATCGGCATATTTTAAATTATGCATTTTCGCCGCATCCTCAAGGGCGGAAAAAAGATAGAAGCAGTCCTTCATCATCCCAAATTTCCTCTGATCCGCCCATTCAATAATATATTTTGAAAAAGCTATGTCTTTTTTATCTTCCTTGGAAATTTTTATTTGTTTTTTCAATTCTTCCTTTTTTAGGTGCAATTTCTGAAAGTTATCTTCGATTTTAAAAATCTCCGCAATAATTCCCTCCTTTCCTATATTATTTATCGTCTCTTTTGCTTTCTTAATAACGGATTCTGCCGTTATTTCCTGCTTGCGGTAAAAATCTGTTTCTGCCCAAAAGAATTTTTTGATATAAGCCTTAACCTTTTTATCTATGTCGTTGCCACCATCTGCTAAGGCGAGGCAAATATTTAAAAAACTGCTTCTCTCTAAATTCAATACGGTCGGCTTTTCCGGATGCGCCAAGCCGCTTAATATTTCACTCGCTTGACCCAAGCCCAAATTATGCCTTTTTGCAAAAACTGGCGCCACTTCAGTGTTAATTACCTCGCCCTTATCTTCTCCGATCGACGCATAATACCACCACTTCTTGGAAGTTTCGATTAGCTTTTTAAAAAATACTTTGAGATCCCCCTTCTTCCTATATTCGGCCCAAGCCTCGTCTAATTTCTTCTCTAGCGTTAGGTGTTTTTGGATTCTATTCTTTAGACTGCCTGAATCTTTAAGATAATCCTTATATATCTTAGCGCCTATTCTCCTCAACGTGTTTATATTTATTAATTGATGGCCGTAGAAGAAGTCTTCCCTCTGCAGGACAAAGTGAGAAAACATTGGCCCAAAATCCACGCCGTGGGCGGATTTTGAATTAACGTAGCTTTGATAGACCAACTCTGCGGCAAACAACGACGCGTTCGCATTCTGAACGTCAAAGCTATTGTTTTGTATGTATTCTATGACCTCTTTCTTATTCATTTAATTATTTTAACTATTCCTTTATCGGCGTCAACTTCGATCAAATCTCCGTCTCTTAGAATCTTAGTTGCTATTTTCGTGCTCATTATACATGGCACCTTTAATTCTCTGGAGGTTATTGCCACATGCGAAAGTATTCCTCCTTCATCAGTCACTATAGCACTAAAATTCTTCAGGGAAAGATTATCTTGCGGCCTGGTCATTGGAGTAACCAATATCTCTCCCGCCCCCTCGCCCCTAAGGCCGTGGAACGTTTTTGAGACCCTGCCAATGACCTTTCCGGGGAAGACAGATATCCCTTTGATAATATTTTCGTCGTTGCCCCCAATAATTAATTTTCTGTATATTTCAACGAATATATCTTTTCTAGCTGTAATGTGGTCCTTATTTTTCGTAAATATGTACACGTAATGCCTTCTTCTGTTCGCTAAATCTAATGCTTGTTTTTTTGACAATATTTTATCTTTAATATAATCTTTTGACTCTCTCAACGTCATATACCTGAGCAAATCGCCATCAAATCCTTTGTTTTTTCCAATCCCAAGTGCACATTTTTTAAGCAGTGGCTCAATTTTAGAATATATTAAATCTGCGATCTCATTTTTATTTTTAATAGCCAACGCCGTGGCTTTGCCAATCTTCTTGGCTCTTCCCTTATCGTTCTCAACGTATCTCATTATCGAATTATAAAATCCGATTATAAATAGGATGTCTGGATATGTCTTAGTTATTTCCTTCAATATAAAAAAGCAATCATTTTCCTTTCGCGATTCTTGTAAACGTTTCTTGTCTTGCAAGAACCTTTTTTGCAAGGCTCCTATTATTAACTTGATGTCCCTTTTGCCAAAAATTCTAATGAAATCCGTCCCTATCTTCTCTTCGTTTATTAAAGAATAAAATTTATCTTTCATACCTAACCCTCCAATCGCTCCGTAAGAATAACCCAGTTCCTTTTGCATAATATTGCAATAACCAAACGCTATGCAACTTACGGCAAATAATGGAAGCTTTCTTGAGCTTGCATGAATTAACCCAGCAGATTCTATAATTTTTTGATACTTATTCATCTATTTTTACCACCTTAACTATTCCTTTATCTACGTCAACCTAATTATATATATTTTCCCAAAAATATCTATTTTGACAAATATGCGGCCCAGTGGTACTATCTTGTATTGAACCTAAACAATATAAAAAGAGAAAGGAGCCGATAGATGGCCAAAATCTACCTAATAACCCACGGAGACAGACAAAACGGTCCTGATCCTGGGCATACCAGAGCCGGCATCGAGAAGATCCGATCCCTTCCTCTTCCAGAGGGAGTGGGCCTGGTCGTCTCGGGCACAGGCAAGCGTTTTCTGGAAACTCTTGATGTAGTGCTAAAGAAGTTCCCTTGGAACATTAACCCGGCAGTACGATACTCTACCTTCTGCGGTGGCTGCGAAGGGTTTGACGGGGACGAAGTCGTCCTTTCCGACCGGAGAGTCAACTACGCAGAAATGTACATCGGCTTGTCACACGGCCCCTTTGACCTGTGGCAATTCGTCGCGGTTTTTGCAGACATGCCCTGCGACGTGATCCTCTGCGCCGGACAGGAGCTTATGAGCGCCCTTGGCCTCAAAGCCATTCACAAGCGAGGCAGCCTCTATGAGCTGGACCTTGCCGGCAGAACCGGCGAGCTTATCTCCTAATCCCCTCTCTACAAAAAAAGCCCTAGCAAAAAGCCAGGGCTCTTTCTTTACGAATTATTCATACCTTAAGGCCTCGACAGGATCCATCTTTGCTGCGCTGCGAGCAGGCAAGACCCCAAAGGAAATCCCGATTGCTCCCGAAACTCCGACTGCAATGATTATGGAATAAAACGGAACTGAGAAGGTCCAGGCAAGTCCGCTTGAGATTGCTATAAAAGAGACCACCCAGCCAAGAAGAGACCCGAGTATGATTCCAATTATTCCGCCTAAAACCGTAACCAAAACCGATTCAATTAAAAACTCGCTTAAGATATCTGAGTTTTTAGCTCCCAATGATTTTTTAAGGCCTATCTCGCTGGTTCTTTCTGTGACAACCACATACATAATATTCATAATTCCCACTCCCCCGACTATCAAAGAAATTGCCGCAATGGCAATTAAAAGAAGCGTGATGCCCCCAAATATTACATTGAATGTTTCCATGGCCTGGGCCTGAGTAGTTACCGTAAAGTCGTCTTTGGCAGGATCTGTGATGTTGTGGTTCGAACGCATAATTTTTCTAATCGCATCTGCCGTTGATTCTGAAAGCTTCTCATCCTTCATCTCAACAACCCCAACCGTAATATAGTTTATGCCCAGCATCTTTTTTTGAGCAGTTACTAGGGGCATATATAGCCCATCATCTGATCCTGAGCCCAAAGACCCTTGCGGAGCATAAATTCCGACAACCTGAAAGTTAAGGCTCCCGATCTTAACTAATTTTCCTATCGGGTCATTCTGCCCGAATAGGTCGTTTGCCAAATTGCTGCCAAGAATTACTACCTGCGCCCCTCCCCCGTCTTCGGATTTGCTGTAAAAGCGGCCCGCCTTCAGCGCGTGCTTATCTATGGTGAATCTCTCGGCCGAGGCGCCGTAGTATATTATGCTCTTTGCATTGTCTCCATAGCTTGCAATGGCAAGACCGGTTGCTAGGCCATAAAATCCCTCGATATTCGGAAGCTTTCTTATGCTCTCTAAGTCCGACATCTTAAAGCTAGTAATAGGGACTGCGGACCCTGCCCGGCTAAAATCAGCCGATGTCGCGGTGTTTGCTTTGTTTTTGGTAGTCGGCGGAACCCTTGTTTCAATAAACAGTGATTTTGTTCCCCAGGACGCAAGCTCAGAATCAATCAAACTTCTAAATCCCGCTCCTGCCGACAGAACAAGAATTACTGTGGCAATTCCAATTACGATGCCCAATGTTGTGAGCACCGTTCGTACTGGGTTTGCAGACAGAACCTTTATTGCTTGTTGAAATGCTTTATTCATATCTTAAAGCTTCTATCGGGTCCAGCCTCGATGCCTTTAAGGCTGGGTATAGCCCGAAGATCACGCCCGTTAATATTGATACTGAAACAGCAAGCAGTATTGATCGTATGGATATCACAAAAGCCCAATCATATCCCAGGTAGCGCATTAAAAGCGTAATCAAAAAGGAAATTATTATGCCAATGATAATTCCGACGACTCCGCCCATAAAGGTCAAAACTCCGGCTTCCAGCAAAAACTGGCTCATTATGGTTTTTTTAGTCGCGCCCACCGCTTTTCTTAAACCGATCTCCCGCGTACGTTCGGCGACAGTTGCCATCATGATATTTAAAATCCCGATTCCTCCGACAATCAAGGCGATTGCAGCCATTGAGGTCAAAAACAAGCGAAGCGCGTCCGTTATCGTCCCCAATATGCTGACTGCGTCGGCAATGTTTCGTACTGTAAAATCAACGTCTACGTCTTTTTGGATTCTATGCCTCTGCTTTAAAACACTCGTAGCGTCCGCGATTGTCTGCTGAATATTTTCCGCAGAATCAACCTTGATGTTTATAGCTTGAAGATAATGTATCCCGAGTATCTGCTGCTGGCCTATGCTTAAAGGAACGAATATCTGATCGTCTTGATCCTGGAAGAATGTAGTCCCCCGGGAAGCCACGACGCCGATAACTCGGAGGGGCACTCCGCCCGCCTCTTCCTGGGCCGAGCTTCTTACTTTAACCACTTGCCCTATTGGGCTGACGCCCGAGGCGGCAAAAAGCTGCTCAGCGACCGAGCTCCCCAGCACCGCCACGCTTGCATTGCCCTGTTCTTGCTGTTTATCAAAGAATTGACCGGCCGACATATCAATATGCACGACGCTAGGATAAGCATAGTCGGAACCGGTGACGTTTGTATCTACGGTTTTATTCTGCCAGACAACAGTTACCCCGCCCTGGACCAGGGCGTTTACAGCTTTGGCGTGGGGCACCCGCCCCTCGTTTCTCAAAGCCTCGGCATCTTCATTTACCAAAGTAGTTATTACAATGCCAAAGAGTTGAGCCGGCGGACCTTTTTCATTTGTTTTCCCTGGCTGGATGGATAAAAGATCTGAACCTAATTTCGTAATTTGCCCAAGAATTAAACTCTGAGCGCCCGAACCAAGAGATATTATTATAATTACGCCCGAAACTCCTATAATAATCCCGAGTATAGTTAAAATAGACCTGCCTTTTCTGGCAAGCAGAACTCTTAATACTAGTTTTATCGTGCTAAAATCCATAACTACTTTGCCAGATCCCTCTCTGGATGAGCTAAGGTTCTTGAGTTTACTTTTTCGTCAGACATAATCATTCCGTCTTTTATGCGGATGATTCTCTTGGCGTGGTTTGCTGTATCTGTCTCGTGAGTGACTAGGATAATAGTATGCCCCTGGTCATTTAGGTGCTGCAATATATTCATGACTGCGTTCCCTGATTTTGAATCGAGATTTCCGGTTGGCTCGTCGGCAAATATCACCGCAGGATCGCACACCAAAGCCCGAGCGATAGCAACCCTCTGTTTTTCTCCCCCGGATATTTGATTGGTAAAATAGTGTAGGCGATGAGAAAGCCCGACTGAGTCCAGGGCTTTCTTTGCCAATTCGTCGTGATTCTTCTTATGGCTGTAGACAAGAGGAAGTTTTACATTATCCAAAACCGTGGTCCTGGCAAGAAGGTTAAAAGACTGAAAGACAAATCCGACTCTTTCGTTTCTCAGCTTTGCAAGGTAGTTATCTGAGAAATCCTTAGTATCTTTACCCTCAAATTCATACAGTCCAGACGAAGGCCGGTCCAAAAAACTCAATATGTGCATCAAGGTAGATTTTCCCGATCCGGAAGGACCCATGATTGCGACAAACTCTCCTTGTTTTATGCTAAAGCTCACATTGTGAAGCACATGTGTAACCACTCCCTCGTTGGAATAGTCTTTTACCAGTTTTTCAAC
>Ga0172380_10003427_pt1 | contig 21777 bp, 19 predicted proteins | sample Leawe162metaG_FD_119747 | JGI IMG/M metagenome (GOLD analysis project Ga0172380, IMG submission 119747) | Leachate microbial communities from a municipal landfill in Southern Ontario, Canada - Leachate well 162 metaG | ecosystem: Engineered > Solid waste > Landfill > Unclassified | place...
AGCAAAGGCCGGGCCGCAGAGACCAGCGAAAAATTCGTAAAAAAGGCTGGCAGTAAATCTGAACCACAGTATTTTGGGACTGACATTCACCAGGTAATTTTTGGGCTGATTCCCTGAATACATGCCAATATTAAGCGTTGGAATGCTCGGCCAGATAGGTAAGCCAGTACAGATAGTACCGTCAGCAGAGGTTGATATCCGTGTTTCTGCAATTGTTGCCATGAGCAGACTCCTTTAAATGGGCAGGCCGACAACAACGGCACTGGTCTGGTTGGTGTAGTCGCCAATTAATACGAGGCGCCCTTTTGCGTCTACCTGCGCGTTCATCGCCCCGAATATGAACCGTAACATGGTGTTGTAGTTGTCGTTGGGCATGATATCGCCGCTGCCAAGGACTGTTACCACCAAGCTGCCGTTATAAATGCACAGTTCCACGCCGGCATTGGTGAAGAGGGAAAAATAGATCAAGCCATCATCACCTACCACTGCCGGAGAAATACTCCAGATGACATTGCCGCGCGGTGAAATATCGCCCGAGGAGATAACGCGAGAATTTTCATAGTAGAGCGTCATATCATCATCAGAGGTATGGACAACATGGGCAATATTACCGCTTGTCCCCAGGCGCGGACCCATGATGACCTCTCCACTAACGGACCCGGCCGCCTTGGAAACGCTCATTGAAGGCGATGCGGCAAGCAATGCACGAGATCCTGGTTTGTATACATTCCCGGTGAGTAATGCCGTAGCAAGTACAGGCTGCTTGAAAGCAGTTGCTGATTTACCTACTGCCGTTGTTGTGTCCAGCTGCACAACCGCCTGGGTAACAAAATTTCCGCCATCATTACGGTCGATCAGACCAAAGGACTTAACAATCCCACCTGCATTGGGAACAAGGTCTTCCGAAGAAGCAACAAGGATGGAATTACTGCTTACGACTCCACCGGGGATGTGAAAAAGGCCAACCTGTGGCCGCCCCTTTTGCTTGTTACCAAAATGGGCAACAAATAAGATATCTTTGTTGTCATGAAGATCGACATCTCCCATATGCTGGGCAATATGACCATCAACACCCGGACTTGCATCCTGATACCCCAACACCCTCTGCATACTGCTTTGGGGATTGGCAAGGTACAAACCCGTATCACTGCCACTGTTCAGCCTCAGTACGGAAGCGTAAGAACCACCATTGTTGATATCACCACCTGAGACCTTTGCCACGGTCTGGCCATCAGGCAAAACATCTCCATCACGCACCACTTTCCTGATACCTGTTACCACAGGGCTCAGTCCCCCGAAATCAACAGACAGTTCATAGCAGCCCATGGCCCCGGCGCTGTCCTTGGCATGGAAAAATACCGTATTCACCGAACTGATCATTGCTGACCCTGGCAGATCAGTTATGGTTGCACCGCCTGGCAGAGAATCACCCACATTGACTAGCCGATAGAACAGATATCCATTCGGCACTGGTCTTGCTATTTGGCGGGTTGAACTGCCGCATGAGGAGAGAATAACTCCTCCGAAAGCCAGTCCTGCCATCTTGATAAATTCTCTCCGACTTTGCATTGGTACCTCCTGAATTACCCCGCCGCAAGCAGTGGGATGTCTTTATACTTAGCCATCATTAAGAAAACATTGAATTGCCGATTCTCAGTAGCCCGTCACCCTGTATGACCACCTTTCCGGAGGAGGCGGTTATCGGCTGCGAAATCGCGGATTGGCCCGGCAAAGACCCGGATTGAGCCGGCCAGCGAGCTCTGCAATGCCACATACATCAAAATCCGACAAGAGGCGTAACTCTTCTGCTGTCAAACTGTACCCTTCCTGCCGACAGGCAAGCTCAAAAGAATCGGCCGCCAGCCGCCGGAACCTCTCATCGGTGATCAGTCGCCCCAGTACCCGCTCAACCGCTTCCTGTGACATGGCAAGCTCCTTACCCTGATAAACAGTAGAAATGCGTTAACTGCCCGTGTGCCCTGTTCCAAATTGTATTTCAGCTCCCATTGCAACCCTCCTACATCGACGCACTGTCCAAAACGGGACAGTTGTAGCTTGATAAGAATCCATAGCAATGATAAGGAGCCAAATCCGTGCCATGAATTAATTTTATGTCATTTCAGGTAGTTGCGTGCATGCGTCAATAGAAAGTTGTCCCAAAAAGGACAGACTGTCCCAATAGGGACAATTGCTGGTGGGGTATGGGATTTTCAGAACTGCTCGCGGGAGATTGACGTTAAGAAGACGTAATTTTGAAACCCTTGTATCGAGGCATGATTTTAGGTACTCTACCCGCATGTTAATGAGAAAGATGTCCCCACTGTGCATCCCGCTTGCCTGCCTGGTTTGTTTTTCCTTGGGCCCTGCCACGGCAAACGCCATAAACCTGGGCGCAGCCTATAGGTCGGGTCCTGGCTACAAGCTTAAGCTCTATTCTTTATACTATGGTGCCGAAACCCACACCAACAAGGATGGCAAACCTGACGTTAATGATCTGGGGCTGAGGAAATACGGTGTCTCCATCGGCAATAGCTATCAAACCGGTAACTTTCAATTTGACGTCATAATTCCGGTCAGCAAAATCGAGGTTAACAAACTTAAAGACCAGGATGCCGGTCTCGGTGACATTCTAGTGGCCGCTGGCTGGTTTCTCCCCGTTGAATGGGCGAATATCCTGCCGGCTGTGGGGGTCAAGATCCCGACCGGCAGCTTTGATAAGGATAAATCGGTTAACAATGGTGACGGCCAGACCGATCTGGTCATGGGAGTGTATCTTTTCAAACTGATGCAACCGCTCTCCTTCGATGCCGTTGTCAAATACAACGTCCGCTTCCGCAATCCGGACTCTGACTTTACCCCCGGTAACGAATTCTCCGCCGAGGGGTTGGTGACTTTGCGTCTGGTGGAAGGGGTCCGCATCGGGCCGGCCGTAAATTTCGTAATCGGTGAAGACAACAAAAAAGGGGGCAAGACCTTGCCGGATAGCGGCTTAATGCGGCTTTCCGCCGGAGGCGAGGTCTACTTCGGCAGGCTGGATCGTGTAAAAATATCGCTGGCCGCCTACCGGGACGTGCTGACCCGCAACACCTTTGAAGGGATCATGGTGTTGAGCCGCATCATCTTCGTTTTCTAGGAAATGCCTGGATAAGACTTTTAATAGAACAGCTTGCGGGAGGCTTTCAACAGGCGTGCAGCAGAGGATTTGTTGTTGTCGCACTTCTCCAGGGCCCATGCCATCAACTGGTTGTTGACAGCATCCAGCGAAAATTCTTCGCCGGAGAAGTTGAACGTGAGGGAGATCCGGTCGTTGGCCAATTCATCGTGGCAGGCGCCGCCCGATGGTTGCAGGCGCAAATGTTCGGGGCGGATCAGGTCGCCGTTGGTGACTATGGTGGCATATTCAAGCAGGTTACGCAGTTCCCGTACGTTGCCGGGCCAGCCATTGGCCATCATCAGGTCCAAGGCCTTTTGTGAGAGGCCCGGAAGCTGTTTGCCCTGGTGCTGCCGGAAGCTGTTCAGAAAAAGTTCGGCAAGCTGCGGAATATCCTCGCGGCGTTCGCGCAAGGGCGGGATGGTGATCGGGAAGATATTCAGGCGATGAAAGAGGTCACGCCGAAAGGTGCCCTGGCTGCAGCATTCATCAAGATTGCGGTGGGTGGCGGCGATGATCCTGAAATCAGCGGTCACCTGCCGGTCGGAACCGACCTTTTCATAAACCCGCTCTTCCAACAGGCGCAGCAGTTTTGGTTGGAGCGACAGCGGCATGTCGCCGATCTCGTCCAGAAAAAGGGTGCCGCCTTGAGCCCGGCTGCACTTCCCCTCCCGTTCGTGGTCAGCGCCGGTGAAAGCCCCTTTCACATGGCCGAACAATTCGCTTTCCAGCAGGGCTTCCGGTATGGCGGCACAGTTGACCGCCACAAAACTGGTCATGTTTTCCCCGGAGGCAATATGGATGGCCCGGGCCAGAACCTCTTTCCCCACCCCGCTTTCACCGTAGATGGCAACAGTGGTACGGAGAGAAGCGGCCACTTGCCGTGCCGCAGCCAGAGCCTTCCCCATGGCCGGCGAGTTGCTGGTAATGTTCTGAAAGCTGAATTTTTCCCGCTCGGAATCCAGCATCCTTTCGTAACTGACCCGCACCCGGGCAAGTTTTAACAGCCGTTCCATCACCAACAGCAACTCTTCACGGTTGAGCGGCTTCAGCAGGTAGTCGTCAGCTCCCTCTTTCATGGCTGCCACGGCGCTGTCCACGCTGCCGTGGGCTGTGACCAGCACGAACGGAAGCTGGGGATGGCTGCTGCGCACTTGATGCAACAATGCCATGCCATCCATGCCCGACATAACCATGTCGGACATCACCAGATCAAAGCTTGAGCGTTCAAGTTCCGCCAAGGCTTCAGTCCCGCCAGTGACACAGGTTGTCTGGTATCCGGCATCCTCCAGGTAGCCCTTGATCATAAAACGAAAACTCTGCTTGTCGTCAACCACCAGTATCCGTGCCGCACAACTCATGGATTGTTCTCCTGTGTCAACTTGGCTTGCATCTGTTCGATCACCGGCCGCATCTCTTCATATCCGGCAGATTGGGCATTGGTCTGCAGCCATGCCGCCTGTTCAGCCGGCTCGCTGTTTGCCAGATGGCCGCACAGACCTTTCAGGGTGTGGGCGGCGCGGCAAAGACCGGTGCGATCATCACCCGCAAAGGCGGTCTGCAGGGCCTGCAATTCATCGTCAATATCAGCCAGCAGCATCTCCCGATACTGCCGGGCACGTTCAGGGTTGTTGCCCAGATCGTTGTTGGTCTGCAGATTCAACAGCAACTCCCCACCTGATGATACCATCAAGGATTCTCCGCACTGTTCAGCGATGGCCCTGGCCAACTGCCCGGGGATGACCGGCTTTGCCAACACCCCGTTGATGCCGGCCTTCAGGCAGGCTTCCCGGGTGGCTGTGTCGGCATCGGCCGTAATGGCTATGATCGGAACGGGCGTTTCTGACAACCCGCGCTCCCGGAGCCTGATCCGGCGGGCAACCTCAATGCCGTCGATGTCCGGCATGCGGATATCCAGCATGATCATATCGAAACGTTGCTGTTCGATGAGCTGAAGGGCTTTCCTGCCATCTTCCGCCGGCGTTACCCGATGACCGCAGGCTGTCAGGACATCCTCCAGCAGGCGACGGTTATAGGCATTGTCCTCGACTACCAGTGCCGAGCCTGACGCCATGACCATGGGTTGCGCAGGGTCATCCGGCACCGCTTCAGTCTCCTTAAGCGGCAGCTCCACGACAAAGCAGCTCCCCAGACCTTCCCGGCTGTCAACGGCAACATTACCCCCCATCATCGTTGCCAGACTATGGACGATGGCCAGTCCAAGACCGGTGCCGCCGAAGGTACGGGTTATGCTCGGATCAAGTTGGCGGAATGGTTGGAAGAGTTGGGCTTGCCAGTTTTCCGGGATGCCGATGCCGGTGTCCTTGACCTCAAAACGGATCAACGGGGCCCCTGAGTCCCGGGCAATGCCGGACAGACCAATGATACAGGAAATTGTACCGCTTTCGGTAAACTTGACGGCATTGGCAAGCAGGTTGGCGAGAATCTGGCGCAGGCGAACCGGGTCACCGAGGACCCAGTCAGGTACGTTGTCGGCTACGTCAACCTGAAATGCCAGTTTTTTCTGCTCTGCCAGTGAACGATACTGATCTTCCAGGCCGACGACGAGCTGCCGCAGGTTGAACGGCACGGTTTCAACCTCCAGCCGGCCGGCCTCGATCTTGCTCATGTCCAGGATGTCATTGACCAGCTCCATCAGGGAGCGTGCCGATTGTTCAAGGATGGTGTGGTACTGATCAAGCTTCACAGGATCTGTCGCACTGCGGGCCAGGGCGCTGAATCCGACCAAGGCGTTAAGCGGGGTGCGTATCTCGTGACTGACCAGGGCCAGAAAATCGGATTTGGCTCGCAGTTCCAGTGCGGACTGTTGTGCCTCCTGCAGCAATCTGCGTGAACGTGCATTGAGAATCATGGCAAAAATGCCGCCGATAATAAGCCCGTTGGCAATCAGTATCTGCCGGCCTATATTGATGTTAATGCCCCTGCTGCTTACAAACCAGAACACGGTAAATACAAGCGTAATGGTAACAAAAAAGATTTGCAGCACACGTCGGCTTGGCGACTGTTCCTTGCGCAGAGTAAAGGTCACGGCAACAAAATACCACCACGTGACTTTTATCAGGATGGCATTGATGATTACAGCAACATTGGTGTAGCCGATCGCCATTGCTGCCATTTGAAGGGGAAACACCAGCAGGAACAGGTTGAACCCGCGCATCAGCACTGTCGGAGGATTATATGGCTTGAACAGCTCTCGGCAGAAAAGCAGCGTGGTGAAACTGACCGCGCAGTAGGGAATTGCGGTGGACAGATCCACCAATCTGGGATAGCCCGCAGGAAGGAAGGGCGCCAAATAGCCCGTAATCGCTATCCCGAAAAGGGTATAAACGGCTTGGTGGAGGGCAAACAGGCCCACAATGGGCAGCCGGTCCAGCAGATAACTGAGAGTTGCCCAGAGCAGCAATAACACCATGGAGGTCACGAAAAACATCTCCAGAAGGTCGAACAGATCGTCCTCGTGTTCTGCAGCGGCCGGCTCCAGAGCTTCCACACTCATCTGCAACTGGGTCGTGGTCTTTAGGCGAAGATAAAGCGTTGCTTCGGGAGCCCCTACATTGACGAGAAAGCCAAGGGTCTTCCGGGCGCGATCGCGCTCGTTGTAAGGGTAGTAGTTACCGGTTACGCGGGTCTTCCAGTGCAACGGGTTGCCGGCGTCGTGCTCATAAAGGCGAATTTCATTGAGAAAAGGCTGGCGAATTAACAGCACCACCTCGCTTCCTTTGGGAGGCGCCTTGATCTGCAAGCGCAGCCAATATACCGAGTTGGTGAATCCCTTGGAAAGAATATGCCCGGATGGCTTGAACTCCATCCTCGCCACATCGGTGATCGACAGGGTGCCGTTCACGTCTTCCAGCGCGGCACGGGAAACAATCAGATCACCGGCAACGGCCAGTGGAGCAATGATGTATCCGGCAATCAGGATCAGGAAGGCGAGAAGGCGATGCATTAGGTTCCTTTTGCCCTGGGATGGTATAGAGAGAAGGGGTCCCGTTGATCTGCGGTGCGCATACAAGTTAGAAGTTATTTTCCGCGCATTTCCGACAGGAAATATCCTCATTAACCGCTTTTCCTATTTATCAGGGTATGGAGACAGAGGCAATCATATTTTAATGGGCGGGTCTGTACCGGCCACGATCCTGCCGCCGCCCAGGACCTCGTCCCCCTGGTAGAGTACAACGGCCTGACCCGGAGTGACCGCTTTCTGCGGCTCGTCAAAGCTGACCTCACAATGATTGTCGGCTAGCAAGCGGACCCGGCAACTGACTGGCTGGTGGCGGTAACGGATCTTGCAGGCAGCTGAGAATTCCGCCGCCGGAGGGGTGATGATCCAGCTGACATCCATGGCCCGTAGCCCTGCGGCATAGACCTGGGGCGCCTCCGCAACCATCACGGCATTTTGTTCCATGTCGATTCCCACCACATAGAGCGGTTCGCTCCAGGCGATGCCCAGCCCCTTGCGTTGGCCGATGGTGTAGCGGTGCGTGCCCTGGTGCCGGCCCAGCACCTTGCCGCTAACATGGATGATGTTGCCCGGAGAGCCGCCCACCGCGCCGCTTTCTTCCAGAAAGGCGACGTAATCGTCATCGGGTATGAAGCAGACTTCCTGGCTGTCCCCCTTGTCCGCCACCGGCAGGCCGAACTCCCGGGCCAGGCGGCGCACCTCGTCCTTGCTCTCGATTTCGCCCAACGGGAAGAGCACCCACTGCAGGCGCTCCTGGGTGAGGGTGTAGAGGAAATAGGACTGATCCTTGGCTCGGCAACTGGCCATGCGCAGGTGGCAGGTGCCGTCCGGATCAGTGGTCTTTCTCACGTAATGCCCGGTGGCCAGCAGGTCGGCCCCCAGCTCGCGAGCCTTTTCCAGCAGCAGGCCGAATTTGACGAAGCGGTTGCAGCGGACGCAGGGATTGGGAGTATGCCCGCAGCGGTACTCGGCGATAAAGTCGTTGATGATCAGGTCGCGGAATTCCGGCTCAAAGTCCACCAGGTGGTGGGGTATTCCCAGGTGCTGCGCCACGACTGCGGCATCGTGGCCGGCCGTGCCGCTTCCTTGGCTGCGGGGCGCAAACAGGCGCATGGTGATGCCGATCACCTCGTGTCCCTGCTTCTTGAGAAGGGCCGCGGTGACCGAGGAATCCACCCCGCCGCTCATGGCAACCGCTATGGTCTTTTTGTCGATCGGTTGCATCAGAGTTCTTCTTCCCCCAATATGATCCGCACCACCTGATTGGCCTGGTGGCTGGCGGCGATGCCCACCCGCGGGGCCATCAGGCCGTTGCCCGGACTGGCCTCGGAGACCCCGTCACCCACCAGGAAGAGCCTGTCGCCGATCCTGCGGGTGACAATGGCATTGTTGGCGCCGTACCCGGCCATGCCGGAAGCCGCAACAACCGTGACCCCAGGCATGCACTCCATGACCGCATCCACCAGCATGGCCTTCATGTCGGCCCGGTCAAAGGCCTCCACCAGGATCGTGCATGACGAGAATATGGCCGGGATGTTGTCCAATCCCAGCACCACCCGATGGGTATCAACGGCCACATAGGGATTGATGCGGCGCAGGTTGTCCGCCAGGGCATCGACCTTGAACAGGCCGATCTGATCCACAAAAAACTGTTGGCGATTGAGATTGGAGGGCTCCACCACGTCGAAGTCGGCAATTACCAGCCGGCCGATGCCGACCCGCGCCAGGGCCACCGCTGCCGCCGAACCCAGCCCCCCCACGCCGGCAATACCCACCACCGCCTGCTTGAGCCGGGCGTGCACACCGGGAGTGTGGCGGGAAGCCAGCAGGTATTCCAGTTCCTCCTCATCGGGCTGCTCGCCCCGTTGGATCAGGAACACGGCGTCACCCTCGCGCAGCACGGTGTCAAGGGGCGCGGGAAAGCCGTTCAGGATCACCACGTCCGCCCCCGGCTTGTGGCGTTGGACCAGTAGCGCCAGGGTCAAGCCGTCTTCGATCCCGATCTTTTTTTCGTTCAGGCTGATCTGCAAAATAACATCCCCATGAGTCGTATTCATTTGACATGAGTTGGTGTGGCTGGACGAGGCAGGAATTTTCGTGTCCGCCAAATCTAACCCATCAGAGCGGTAAGTCAATCATTTTCAAATTCCCCGGCTTTCAGCCGAGATAATCGTTTATCAATCCCCTGATTTTCTCCATCTCAACCCCCAACGTGACTGGCTCCGTGGTGGCTGTTTCCACCAGTTTTCCCAGCCGCATCAACGTATCGGCCTCCTGGTGGACAAACTTCATGCCGGCCAGGGAATGGGTAGCATGCACGACCTCCACGTGGAATCGAAAGTAATCGATGTCACCCTCAAGGAAAATAGTCAACATACACTCCCAGCCGAGGGGTACAATTACGTCCTGGTCAAAGCGGATCAACGCGCCGTTGATGGAGATGTTTTCCAGATGCCCTAGAATGTTAATATCATGGTAGCCCAATTTGCTCTTTGTGCTGAGCCGGACCCTGTGGAACCGCCTTTTTTCAATCATTGCAAAACTCCATGCTTTTCCAGCGAGACATAAACGCTGCTTCAATTTTAATGAATATCATAGCAGATCAAACAAATAAACTAAATCCCAGTAACGCCCCGCAATGATTATTTTATTTTCAAGTTCTCGCCTTGGCGCACTCCGCTTGGGACACGGAACCTGCTGATACTTCGGCTGTATTTTTTATAGATATCCAGTTCGATCCAGTGCAGGGTCTGATGCACGCGGATATGGGTGCCGGGCGCGAGCTGTTTGCAGATAAAAAAAGGCCGGGGCATGCCCTTTTGATGGAACATGGCACCCCGGCCTCCGGTTTTCCGGTCAGCACTCGTATGGTTATTGAGACCCTATTTCAGATCAGATTCCCTCGAAAAGCGCGGTGGAGAGATAGCGCTCGGCGCCGTCGGGCAGGATCACCACGATGGTCTTGCCGGCAAACTCGTCCAGCTTGGCCAGCCTCACGGCAGCTGCCGCCGCAGCGCCGCAGGAGATACCGACCAGCATGCCTTCCTCTCTTGCCAGGCGTTTGGCGAATTCTATGGCCTCGTTGCTTTCCACCAGCTCGACCCGGTCGATGAGTGTGAGATCAAGGGTATCGGGGATGAATCCGGCGCCAATGCCCTGGATCTTGTGGGGGCCGGGCTGGAGGGGCTGGCCGGCCAACTGCTGGGTGATCACCGGGCTTTCCAGGGGCTCCACGGCAACCGAAATGATCTGTTTGCCTCTTGTTTGTTTTATGTAGCGGGAGATGCCGGTAATGGTGCCGCCGGTGCCAACGCCGGACACGATCACATCAACACCGCCGTCGGTGTCGTCCCAGATCTCCGGGCCGGTGGTCTTTTCATGGATGGCCGGGTTGGCGGGATTCTTGAACTGTTGCGGCAGGAAATATCTCTTGGGATCAGAAGCTGCCAACTCCTCGGCCCGGACAATGGCGCCCTTCATCCCTTCTGACCCAGGGGTCAGGATCAGGTTGGCGCCCAGAGCAGCCAGCACCCGGCGACGCTCGATGCTCATGGTCTCCGGCATGGTCAGGCTCAGCTTGTAACCCCGGGCCGCGGCCACGTAGGCAAGTGCGATGCCGGTGTTGCCGCTGGTGGGCTCGATGATCTCCACACCCGGCTTGAGTATGCCGCGCTGCTCCGCATCCCAGATCATGCTGGCGCCAATGCGGCACTTGACCGAGTAAGCCGGATTACGCCCTTCCACCTTGCCCAGCACGGTAGCCCGTGCGCCATCAATGACGCGGTTGAGTTTTACCAGCGGTGTGTTGCCGATGGATTGCGAGTTGTCAGCAAAGATGCGAGCCATGGTGCCCCCTTTTGTCGGCTTTATATTTTTTCTTCCGAAGTATGCACTTCATTTTTACGTTAATACATTTTATATGTCAAGAATCATTTTATCTATTCTACACTAAATTTATGTCAAATGCTGCGGAAATGTCCGCGATCAACTCCTCGGCAGCCACTGTGACTGCTCAGGAACTTGGTGCCGCCGTGGAGCACGATGTCGCAGCCCAGTTCCAACGGGCGTTGCAGATAGGGGGTCATGAAGGTGTTGTCCACCAGGGTAATGATACCACGGGTATGGGCGAGCGCCACCACCCGGCGCAGGTCGGTGACCTTGAGCAGAGGATTGGAGGGAGTTTCCAGGTAGATCCCTTTGGTTGCCGGGCGGATGGCGGCTTCGATGGCCGCCATGCCCGAAGCAAAGGCAAAGCCGCGGCTCCCCCCTCCAACAGGGTGATCGCCTCTTCCAGGGCCTCGCGGCTCGGGTTGCCGGAACGGGCATAGTCGATCAGCTTCAGGTCACGTTCACGGCAAAGTACTGATGTTCATCTCATACCTCCAATAAACCTAGAAAAAGCTGTTGTCCACGAAGAGCACGAAGAAACACTAAGAAAATCAAGATAATCTGGTTAAACCTTCCACCATCTTTTGGGTGAACACCATATTGTTTGTAACGCATTGATTCTTCGTGAAACTTCGTGTCCTTCGTGGATCCAAATGCCGGATTTAGGATAAAAAATCCCCTTCCGGGGTGCGGAAGAGGATTCCTTGCTAGAGGTTTCTCTTCCTTATCTCCCGGTACCTTGCGATACCGCTGGAATTGGCACCTTCCCCTGGGGGAGGTTGCCGCGACGTCAAAGGGCCAGTCCCTCGATCGCTCTTGATAAGAAATGTGTATTCAGTTTTATTTACCAGTAAACTATTTTTTACGGATACCACCTTGCAACCAATATAGTCCTGAACTTTTCCCGGAATTCATTGATACTACCCTGACATACCGTAAATTGCCGTATAAGTTCCACGGCAACACGCAGCCCGAGCTGCATAACATCAAACAATCCCGCCCATGCAGAGATATTTCACCTCAATAAACTCTTCGATGCCAAATTTTGAGCCTTCCCTGCCGATACCAGACTCCTTCACACCGCCAAAGGGGGCCACCTCGCTGGAGATCAAACCGGTGTTGATGCCCACCATGCCATACTCCAGCGCCTCAGCCACCTTCCAGACCCTATTGATATCGCGGCTGTAAAAATAGGACGCCAGGCCGAATTCAGTATCATTGGCCATCCGGATTGCCTCTTCATCGGTTTTGAACTTGAACAGCGGCGCCACCGGGCCGAAGGTTTCTTCCCGTGCGATAAGCATCCCTGGAGTCACCCCGGTCAGGATAGTGGGTTCAAAAAATGTGCCCCCCAACTCGTGGCGTTTGCCTCCCAGGGCGATCTTTGCCCCTTTGCCCACGGCATCGGTAATATGTTCCTCAACCTTTTCGACAGATGCCATGTCAATCAACGGCCCCTGCTGGACTTCGCCTTTCAGGCCATCCCCCACCTTCATCTTTGCAACCGCAGTTGCCAGTTTCTCCGCAAAGACGTCATAGACCCCTTCCTGAACGAGCAGGCGGTTGGTGCAGACGCAGGTCTGGCCGGTATTGCGGTACTTGGAGGCAATCGCGCCCTCCACCGCCGCATCCAGGTCGGCATCGTCGAAGACGATAAAAGGCGCATTGCCGCCCAATTCGAGCGACACCTTTTTGACCGTGCCGCTGCATTGGGCCATCAGTTCCTTGCCGATCTCGGTCGAACCGGTGAAGGTCAGTTTGCGCACGATCGGATTGCGAGTCATCTCGCTGCCGATGGCCCCGGACGCGCCGGTGATCACGCTAAAGACTCCGGCAGGGATGCCGGCCCGCTCGCCCAGTTCGGCCAACGCCAGGGCCGAATACGGCGTTGCGGTGGCGGGCTTGACCACCATGGTACAACCGGCAGCCAGGGCCGGACCCGCCTTGCGTGTGATCATGGCGGCAGGGAAGTTCCAGGGGGTAATGGCGACACAGACCCCGATCGGCTCCTTGACGACCACGATCCGTTTATCCTGGGTATAACCGGGAATGACGTCGCCGTAAACCCGCTTGGCCTCTTCGGCAAACCATTCTATGAAAGAGGCGGCATAGGCGATCTCCCCCTTGGACTCTGCCAGCGGCTTGCCCTGCTCGGCTGTCATGATAATGGCAAGGTCATCCTGATTGGCCATAATCAGCTCATACCATTTTCTCAGTATTACCGAACGCTCCTTGGCGGTCTTTGCCCGCCAGGCAGGCAAGGCAGCATTGGCGGCCTCAATGGCGCGCCTGGTTTCATCCGTTGCCATCTTCGGGATGGTGCCCAGTTTTTCATTGCTGGCCGGATTGGTAACATCGATGGTTGCCCCGCTGTCGGCATCCAGCCAGCATCCGTTCAGATAGCACTGCTGCCGCAACAACGACGGGTCTTTAAGATTCAACATGGAATCCTCCTTCGCGATCTGATTTGGGGAGACTATAGCACCATTCCGTGAGACTTGTCACGAATCTGTAATGAGCCGGGACCAATCTGATTCAGTCTCATCAACCGGGCAATTGTACCCGGTATTTACGGACCGGCAATAAAAAAAGGCCTCGCGGGAATTATCCCGGGAGGCCTTTTCATTGCAACTGGCGACTGCTTATTTCAGCAGGATCTCAACGGAAGCGCTCTTTCTTGCTTCAGTCAAAAAGTCATTTACAGCCGCGCCAACCTTCTGATTTTTCAAAAATTCTTCGATACGGGGACGGGCATCCTTGAAGGCAACGGTTTCCGCCGCCTTCTTATCAGTTACCTTGATGATGTGATAGCCGAATTGAGTTTCCACAACATCACTGACTTCCCCTGGCTTGAGGGCAAAGGCTACCTTTTCGAATTCAGGCACCATCTGGCCCTTGCCAAAATAGCCGAGATCGCCCCCTTGCTGGCTGCTGGGGCAGGTGGAATTGGACTTGGCCAAGGTGGCAAAATCGGCTCCGCCAGCCAGTTCCTTCTTCAGCTGTTCCGCCTTTTCGCGGGCCTTTTTCTTCTCCTCGGCAGTTGCCTTGGCATCCACGCCACAGAGAATATGGCTGGCCCGGACCGTTTCGCTGCGGATAAACTTATCGGGATTCTGGTCGTAGAACTTCTTGCTGTCCTCCTCGGTGACCATGATCTTCGGAACAATGGTCTTATCGATGAAATTGGAGATGATCATGTCCCGACGAGTGTACTCGCGCAGGTCGTTATCATCCATATCCAGTTCCTTGATAGCCTTGGCATAATCCTGCGGGTTGCTGAAACGGGCCTTGCTCTCGGCAAGCTTGGCATCAACCTGCTTGTCGATATCCTTGGTATCCAGTTTCTGGCCGGCTTGATAAAGGAGTTCCGCGGAGATGAGCTGTGAAAGGGCCTGCTGGTCAAATTCCTTCTGGCGATCCGGCGGGATCTGCATGCCTGGCTGTCCCGACAGGATCACCTTTTTTGCCCGCTGCAGATCGATGGCCTTGATGGCAATGCCATTGACCTTGGCAATAATTTCCGCGTTGTTTTGAACCGGCGCGGCCACCTTTGCCGGCTCTGTTTTCTGGTCGGCGTCCGCTGCCAGGGCAACCGTCCCGAAAGCAAAAACCGCCGCGACGATGAACGACGAGACGCGTTTCACGTAGTTAAATTGGTACATCGTAATTTCTCCTTGCAAGTTGAAATAATATATTTTGATAGCATATATTTTCCGGCATGAAAAGGTAAACATAATTTTGACTTTTCGATGGGTTTCCTATAAAGTTCGGCCATATTCTCAAGGTCATGGAACGCCGTTGAATGACTGGATCAGATCAATCGTTTCGAGTGTCAAGGAGGAGACAACTGATGAAAAAAGTCCTGGTAGTTGATGACAGCCTGTCCGTGGCCCGTCAACTCGAGAAGATCATTAATGAGTCCGGAGAGTTCACCTGCGTTGGGCACGCAAAAAACGGGGCGGAAGCCATCAAGATGAATCACCTGGAAAACCCGGACATCATCTGCATGGACATGAACATGCCCGGCATGGATGGCCTGACCGCCCTGCGCAGCCTGGTGGTGCTGGACAAAGAGGTCAAGGTAGTCATGGTAACCTCGCTGGGCGGAGTTGGTGATAAATTCACCGAGGCCCTGAAACTCGGGGCCAAAAATGTCATATCCAAGCCGTTCGAGTCTGACAACGTGCTGCAGATATTGCGGGAACTTTGATTCTCCGTCACCATTAATCACGATACAAGGGGATTTGAAATGGCTGTTAAATTCTTTGGGCAGTTTTTGGTGGAAAAAGGGATCGTTTCCCGGGAAGCCCTTCTCAAGGCGATCGATCTGCAAGATCAGAAAAACCTGAAACTTGGTGAAATGGCGGTATCAATGGGCTACATCACCCAGATCGACATCGACCGCGCCCATAACGCTCAATTTTCAAAAGACATGAAGTTGGGGGATCTGCTGGTTGAGATGGGCATCCTGACCATTAACCAGCTAAATGAAGTCATCACCCGCCAGAAGAACACCCACCTTTACATCGGCGAGGCACTGGTGCTGGTCGGAGCCATGTCAAGCGATCAGTTGCTGCAACATCTGGAGGAATTCAAGATCGATCAGGCTCCTTATGTATCGGACAAGATCGAGCTCCCCCCTGGAGTGGCAAACAACCGGATCTGGGAGATGACTGCTGACCTGACATACAAAATGATAACCCGCGTACTTGATCTTCAGTTTCGCCCCGGAAAATGCCTGGCCGTCAATAGCCTGGAAGCCAATTTCATGATGGCGGCACTTGAACTGAGCGGCAATGTGGAGGCCCGCTACATCCTGTCGGTGTCGGAAGGGCTCCAGAAGACAGTGGCCAAGGCCATTCTGCGGGAAGAGTCCGTTGAGGGCGAATCAGCGGAGATATTGGAAGACACGGTCATGGAATTCATCAATGTCGTTTGCGGCAACGTGGCTGCCAAGGCATCACAGATGGGCGAGATCATCAATATCACCCCGCCGGTCACGATTCCTTCGCCAGCAGCCGGCCTGCCGGTACCAGATGGGCACATGGCCCTCCGTTTCCCGATCCACGTCAGCGACAATGAAAAAATGGATCTGTTCCTGGTAATCAAACAGTGATGATGCCTCAATAACCAACAGCAAAAGGGCGCTTGGATCAAGCGCCCTTTTTTTATGCCTCAACCTGATCGGCCAGTATCGATTGCGCTTCCCGGGTATAATCACCATTGCCGGAATAGATGATCAGCGGCGGCAGCACCACTGTATCCCCTTTTCTCCCCTTGGCCAGTTCAGCCATGAACATCCTGGCAGGGGCATCGAGGCGGCCATGAACCATCCGCAGCCGCAGGAGCGCCAGCTTCTGCTCATTGGCGCAACTCACGAACTCTGCAAAACGGTCGGTGTGGTAAATGAAACATATCCTGCCGGACGGTTTCACCAGGTATTTGGCAGCGGCCAGGAAATCGGCAATGCCGGCAGTGGATTCGTGCCGCGCCGTATCCCGGCCGGCCTTGGGGCTTACCCTGCCGCTGGCCGGAGTGCGATAGGGGGGATTGGCCACCACCCCGTCGTATGTGGATACCGGAAAGCGTAACCGCGCGTCCGCAACATCGAGGGTGACAATCTCGATCCTGCCTGCCAAGCCGTTCCGGGCAACATTTCCCCTGGCAAGCTCAACCATCGAACCGTTATTTTCAATGCCGACAACAGTGGCGGATTGATACCGCCGGCACAGGAGCAGGGGGATGACGCCTCCGCCGGTACCCAAATCGACTATGCGGGCATCCGCGGCTGTTCTGACAAAATCCGCCAACAAAAGTGCATCCAGGGAAAAGCGATAACCCTCAGCCGGTTGGATGATCTCCAAGCCGTACCGTCGTACCTGGTCGATGGTATGTTCCCCGGATTGCACCATTCTGACATCAACCTTCCTGGGCCCCCGCCTGTCCGCGCCGATGCAGGAGCCATTCCCGCACCAACATGGCGGCAAACAGGGCAAAGGAGGCCAATGTCAGGTATTTACCGATCTTGAACGGCAAGGGATCAAACAGGAACTCGATCCGGTGCTTTCCGGGCGTAAGATAGACGCCGCGCAGGATGTAATCCACCGGATATATCTCCGCTCTCTTCCCATCCACCGAGGCGCGCCAGCCGTTGTAGAATTTTTCACCGAGAACGAGCAGCGCGTTGGCCGGCACGTCTGCGGCCAGGGTAATTTCATTGTTTTCATACCGGTCCACCGCAACCTTGCCGGCCATGGCAGCAGACGAAGCAGCAAGACCTGCCAGTGGCAACGGCGGCTGCGACTCCACCACGGCAAACGTACGCGGATCAAATGCCGGGTTGAGGATCGTGGCCAAGGCCTGCGTACGGTCCTTGGCCACCATGGCTGTTGCTACGAGCCAGGCCTTGGGCAGGACCGCCCTGTTTTGCAGGACGATTTCAGTGCCGTCCGGCGACTGGAAAACCGGGACGAGTTTAGGCGGCAGATACGCCTTTTCCTGCTGAAACTGGTCCATGGAATAGACAACATATTTCACATTCAACATATCCATGATTGCCGAGTTGAAAGAGAAGTTGTCCAATACATCCTGCCATCTGGTCTGCTGGACAGGCATCGAATAATACATGGTTGGAATAGACGCGTTGGAAAACTGCTGCGGATCGGAATTGGTCGGCAAGACCCGGTACTGGTTCGAATCCTTTTTCAGGAATTCCATAACCGGCGTGATCGTTCCCCGTGATTTGGTCGGGACATCCACGGTAAACATGAACTTGGCGTTCACCCTGCCAATGTCGCACAGCAGCATGAGCAGCAGCAATGGCGGCAAGATGCGGGCAGGGAGCCACTTTTTGTAATAAGCGTAGAAAACCGCGGCATAGGCCGTGGCAATGGAAAAAGCGATCAGCGTCTCGGAAAGGAGCGTGTTCCAGCGCTGGTAAACCAATGCCGGGCCTTGCTCGTAACGGGTCGGCTGGGCAAGCATCTCCAGGAATCCGGTCAGCCAGCGGTTCTCGCCGATCTTGAGTATGGCAAAGAACAGCAACAGGGCCAGGGGCAGGCCGATGACCCCGACCAGATAGCGGCTAAACGCCTTGGTCTTGCGAATCTCTTCATCCAGCAGCAGATCTATCCCCCGGGCGGCAAAAACGCCCAGCCCCAGTGTTGTCAGGAACAGCATCATTTTGGGGACGCGAAAACGGTTGATCCCTGGAAAATAGTCGAACAGCAGGTTGTAGACAAACGAGTATTTCCCCATGGAGAAGATGATCCCGCCGGCCACGGCAAAGGTGGCGATCCAGGTGATTTTGTCGCGCCGGAAAATGAGCGGCAGCGGCAGCAGCAGCCAGGGGAGCAACCCCATGTAGTCGTTTGTCTGGGTGAAGTGCATCCGACCCCAGTAGTAAGATGGGATGTTGGTCGGATTTTCGCCCCCTTCCTGGCGGGAGAACCCGAAGAATCCGGGTATGGCGAAGGTCACCAGCTCTTCGGGAGGCATGGACCAGGACATGGCATCCTCACGGTCCAGCCCGCCTTTCCCCTGGTTGGCACCGCTATGAACACCGCGATTGGTGTCCTTGGACCAGTTGGCAAGGGGCAGCAGCGAAATGGAGACCGTGGTCAGGAAAAACACCAGCAGGACAAGGTTCATCCCCAGGAGTTTCGGGACTTCCCCCTGTTCGCGCTTCCTGTTCATGGCGATGCCCGCAAGGCGCATCACCCCGTACACCGCCATCCCCAGACAGGTGTAGAAGGCGATCTGCCAGTGGTAATTGAAAAACTGGAACGCCAGGGTAAAGGCCGTGGCCATGAAGAAGATCAGGCGCCTGCTCTGAAAACCCCTTTCCAGCATGTAAAAGGCAAACGGCGCATAGGAAATGGTGGCAATCTTGAGCACATGGCCCGCATTGACCAGAGAGGCGTTTTCCGTGGCAACGGCAAAGATCACCCCGCCCAGCAGCGCGGCAGCCCTGCTGGCGCCAATCGCCCGGCAGTATAGATAAGTGCCGATACCCCCCCAGAAAAGGTGCAGCACGATGAACCAGGCGACATTTTCCGGTGACGGGAACAGCCAGTAGATCAGGTTGTGATACTTGAGGAACTGGAGCGAGAGATCCCCGCCCTCGGTGGTATAGCCGCTGTTGAGATACATGGACCAGCCCGGGGTGAGATGGATCTTCAATTGCTGCCAGAGCGGGATGTCATGAAGATCCTTCACGGACCAGTAGTATTCGTTGAGAATATCCGGGGCGCGGATGATCTTGGAGGTGAACAGTATCGGAGAAAACATCCCCAACAGCACCGCCAGCAGTATGGCCATGGCCAACAGGTCTTTCTTGCGTTCCGTCATATCGTGCTCCACCTCAGTTTTGCGGCAATTACACTGCCTTGAATCCTTCAAGCCTTGCCGGCGACAGCCCCATAGACCTCCAGGGTTTCAGCGGCGCACCGTTCCCAGGAAAACGTGCGCGCCCGCTCCAGACCAGCTCTTCTCATATTTGCGGCCACCTCGGGCTGGTCCAGCAGTTGGCGGAAGGCAGCGGTGACCGCGGCCACATCGGTTGGCACCACCGCAATGCCCGCATCTCCCACGACTTCCGGCAGGGAAGTGGTATTTGAGACAACAACCGGCACACCACACGCCATCGCCTCCAGCGGCGGCAACCCGAACCCCTCGAACAGCGACAGATAGGCAAACACCTGGGCGCCATCATAGATGAAAGGCAGGTCTTCGTCCGCAACAAAGCCGGTGAAGATGATTGCATCCGTAAGTCCCAACTCCGCAATGCGGGCAAAGAGACGATCGTAGAGCCACCCCTTGCGGCCCGTAATCACCAGGCTGGGCGCCTTGTCATCCTCTTGCCGGAGCCGGGCGTAGGCCTCGATGAGCGTGTCGATATTCTTCCTGGGCTGGATCGTGCCGACATAAAGGATGTACCGGTCCGGCAGGGTGTAACTCCTCCGCACCGCAGCCCCCTGCACCGGATCGCGCGGGTCCAGCATGGCTGGGTTGAAGCCGAGCATGATCGCCCTGGCCCGGCCCGGAGCAACCCCGAATTCGGCCATGATCTCCTGACGGGCATGCTCGGAATCGGTGATGATGAAGTCGCTCCTTTTGGCCGCAATCGGGATCTGCAAGCGCCAGTAAAGGCGCGCGGCGAATTTCTCCGTTTCCGGATGCCTGATCGGAATCAGATCATGCAGGGTCACCACCACCGGACAGGGGGAGAAAAAAGGGATGGCGCTTTTCGGGCAATGGAGCAGGTCTACCCGCTCACGCCGGCAGGCCAGCGGCAGCAGGACATGCTCGCGCCAGAGCCTGGCCACAGGCGATTTGCCCGGCAGCACGATCTCCTTTGCCTTGGGAAACCTGCCCAGATGGACCGGATCGTTGTAGAACACGACATAATCGTTACCCTGATCCGTCTTGAGCAGGGCTTCCACCAGGCCCAGGACATAGGTACGCGGCCCTCCCTGTGTCGATATGGTCGAGGCGTCAATGGCTATGCGCACCGGCTATTCTCCATGCAGCAATTTTTCATACACCCCCCAGGTTTCTTGTGCCGTGCGTTCCCAACTGAAGCGGGCCGCCTGAACCAGCCCCTTGGCACGCATGGCGCCAAGCAGTTCCCTATTGCCGGCCAACTTGAGCATGGCCGAGCACAGCTCTGCCTCGCTACGGGGATCGACCAACAGCGCCGCATCACCGGCAACCTCCGGCAACGAGGAGCAGTTGGAGGTGATAACCGGGGTGCCGCTGGCCATGGCTTCCAGCACCGGCAGGCCAAAGCCCTCGTACAGCGAGGGGTAGATAAAGAATTCGGCGCCGGCATACAGGCCGGGCAGTTCATCATCCGGGATAAAGCCGGTGAAGGAGACATCGGCATCCAGATGCAACTCTGCAACCAGGCGGGCCAACGGCGAAGCGCCCCACCCCGCGGCGCCAGTGACCACCAGCCGGTGCGGCAATCCTTTTTGACGGGCAGCGGCATAGGCACGAAGCAGGCACGGCAGATTCTTGCGCGGCTCCAGGGTCCCCACGTTGAGGAGGTAAGGTCTCACCGCCTGCCGCGCCGCCGACAGAGGAACGGCAGACCCGAAACTCCGGCCAGCGGCCAGCAGGGTGACCGTCACCTTTTCTTCCGCTATCCGGTAGAAACGGACAATATCCTGCTTTGACGCCTCGCTGATCGTAATGATGTGATCGGCCTGCCGCAGGATTGCCGGCAGCACGAAACGATGATGCCAGACATTCATCCTGCCATGGGCTTCAGGGAACAAAAGCGGCGTGACATCGCAGATGGTTATGACCTTCTTGAAGGCGGTGCGCCGGAAACTTCCATAGGGGGTTGTGACATGCACCAGGTCAAGGCCGGCCCGTTGCCCCACTTCCGGCAACTGCCGGTTCGGCCAGGTAAGTTTTGCCAACCGTCCGCCACCGGGCGCGACAATGGCGGGAATTTCCTCCAACCCTTCCAGTTGACGTTCTTCCCGGTCCACCCTGACAACCCCTCTTCCTGAAAGCCCCTGGAGCAGGTTTCGGGTATAGACCCAGGTACCGGCCCGCAGGTTGCCGAGGAAGGCGGTCACGATCCCTATTGATTCCCCGGCAATAGCCAAGTCGATTCCCTTAGGAGGCTAACAACAATAAGTTGAACATCTTGAATCTCATCTTCCGGCCATCTTTGGCTGCGGCTCAATCACAAAATCCTCGACGTAGCCCTGCTACGCCTGCGGTTTTGTTCAATCGCTACAGC
>Ga0172380_10003428_pt1 | contig 21764 bp, 39 predicted proteins | sample Leawe162metaG_FD_119747 | JGI IMG/M metagenome (GOLD analysis project Ga0172380, IMG submission 119747) | Leachate microbial communities from a municipal landfill in Southern Ontario, Canada - Leachate well 162 metaG | ecosystem: Engineered > Solid waste > Landfill > Unclassified | place...
ATTGTTCAAGTGGTCAACTGTGGTTGTGGAAAGGAGATTTGTAAGAGCTTTCATCCTAGAGTATCTGAAGTTAAATGGCTAAAAACATACCTATTTCCATTTGGAGATCAAATGCAAGGAGATACTTATCAAGATCCTAGAAATTATCAGGTAATTGGAAATATTTATGAGAATAAGGAACTATTAAAATAATTTATGGCAAAAAAAACAACAGAAGTAGCAGTAGTAAAAAAGGAAAAAACTCTAGCATGGGGTGGTAATGTTCCTAAGATCGGAGTACAGGAGCAAAATGCAGAAGTGGTGAAACAATTCTGTAATCAGGTTGCTCAAATTTATGGAGTGCCATCAGTAGGAGTTAATGCAATGGGAGGTCAGCCTTACTTGAATAAGGATGGTCGCCTATTCTTGTTGAATGATATTAAAAAAGGGCCTCGTAGAGTTAAATCAATGCGAACTGAATTTATTCAGCTATCTACAGGTCTTGATGTTCCAAGTATTGCAAAGCGAACCATTGAATTTGCTGATGGGCTTGTAGTTGAGGCGATTGGAGAGGCTAGCAAAGATAGTGTTAAATTGGCAGCAGTAAAGGCTACTCTGAACATGATGGCTGAAACTCGAGCAACAAACCGAGCAATCTGGCAAGCGATTTCAGGAGATGTGATGAACCGAGTGGCTATTAATCTTAGTCAGATGAATGCTCCTGCTTATGTTCAAAATATTGTTAATAAAGCCGGAACTGTTTCATATGAAGAAGTTTCGCCAGAGGTAGTTGATAAAATGTATGAAGAGGCGGTTGCTACAATTGATGCTTGCAAGAGTGTTGATACTCTCATTGAGTACGATAAGAAAATTCAGAGCAGTAAAAAGTATTCTGATGAGCAAAAAGCAAATCTACATGAACTGATTAATTTTCAGGTAGATGTCATCAATGAAAGCTCAGGCAAATAAGAAATTACTTCTCCCTCGAGATCTTTCATGGTCTAGTATGCAAATGCTTGAAAAGGATGAGAGACGATGGGTAAAGAAGTATATTCTTGGGGAAAATATTAAGTTCAGTAATTCAGGCATTGAGTTTGGTAAAAAGATTGCAGATTTCTTGGAAAGTGATGAGGAAAATGACAATTTCTCATGGGAAGTAATCAAGGCCAAGTTAACACGCTATGAAGTGAGTGAAATGCCCATTAAAACAGTTCTAAATACCCAATATGGGGAAATACCACTCACAGGGAAAATGGACACAGGAAGAGCCAATTTAGAGGCTTTTAGAGAGGTTAAGACTGGTAGAGGTGAGGCATGGAACCAAGAAAAGGCGAATAATCATGGTCAGTTATATTTTTATGCAACAATCATATTTAATCTCACCAACAAAATTCCTGATGTTCACCTAGATTGGATTAAAACCCAAGAAATTAATGGAGTAGTGCAACTTACTGGGGAAATTGTACCTTTCAAAATTGAGATTACTCACATGGATATTATTAAAATGCGAGCAAGAATAATTAAAAATGCTAGACGAATTGATTATTTGGTTCGTCAGCATATGAAAACACTATGACAAACAATAATTGGATTGAAGAATTTGATGAGAAATTTGATTGGCTTACCAGTAACCAAGTTAGCTTTATGGTATTAGGTGAAGTTAGAAAATTGAATACTGATTTAACAAGACAAGAATTTTTAGACTTCATATCAAACCTCCTCACCAAAAAAGACCAAGAGCATAAAGCAGAATTGGAGATGATAAAAATAGAGGTATTTGAAAAATCAGATGACCTACTTTGGGGAAATGGTAAACCAGCAGTAATTAAGACAATAGACGCAATAGACATCCTCGATAAACACATTAACAAGTAACAAACAAATTATATGAAAACAGGAGATAAAATTTTATTGATAATAATTGGTGCATGGATAGGTTGGAGTGTTGGCATCATTAGTAATGAAATATTAGTGGGCATGGTTGCATTTATGAGCACACTTTTCATATTATCATTGGTAGAGAGTGTTGTGCGAACATTAAAACAGAAACAAGATTAACACCCCACACAATCGGCTATGGGGAAGGGAACAGGTGGCGGAATAGGTAGACGCTAACTAATTTAAGTACCACTGGCAGCCAACTCGAAAGAGAACTGATTAGTCAGATGCCGATGGTACATGCAAGGTGACTATACGAGTAATAGGAGCGGGGCGAGAAATCATAGCGTCCTTTAGGAAGAAACAATAAACCGATAAATACTTCCATACCCGTCAAATCATTGCCCTGTTCCCCTCCCTCTAGCTGATTGAAAACAATATATGCAATTAAAAGAAATACATAACTTTGTAAAAGATTTAGTAAAACTACTTCAACTAAAAGTTGCCGATGAGGAAAAGAAGAAAACACTCCCACAAGAAATAAAGGAGTACACAAAGGGGCAACTTTATGAAGCAGGGTATATCCTTGAGATTATTGAAAAGATTATTTATGAGAATAAGACTTATAATTTCTAACCTAGCTGATTGAAACAATATATGAAGTTATCAATAAAACAACAAGTTGCTGGGTATAAGTCTGAATTGAGAATAAAATCAAAAGATGGAAATACAGTAAAACATTTTAATTCAACTTCAGGTGTAGATTTTGCACAGGCAGACCAAAATTGTTATAAACGAGCAGAATATTGGCTTAATAGAGCTATCTTGTTTCTAAAAAAAGAAAAACATTATCTTGGTGAATACGAACAACGAATCATCAAAGAATCAAAAATTACTCTTAAGGAGGCACAAGAATTGCAAAATAAGTTATCCGAAATGATTATTAGACCAAATATCAAAGAACTTGATATTTAACCGCCCTCGAAAAGCGTAACTGATTGAATATAAGTATGAAGATAGAACTTGATAAACAGGAATATGAAAACCTACAAAAACAGTATCGGAACATAGGATTCAATGAGGGATATATGGAGGCAAAGACAATGGTTTATTGTAAGAAAAACCCAAATTGGAAGACAGGGGATTTACATTTTACAACAAAAGGATTAGAACCATTTTGTTTGGTGTGTATGAACAAAGCAGAAAATCCTCCTAAGCCTGTAGATATGCAAAAGATTGCAGATTCAGTTAGTGAGCTATTTAATAACAAATTTCCTCCAAAAGACCCTCAAAGATATAAGTCAAACGATTTGTACTCTAAGGTGATGAATCTTTTAGGAAAAGAACTAACACCCCCCCCGCTTCCGAAAAGCGATTAAGAGATGATGAGCAACTATGAAACTAAACAACTTTTATTATTGGCTAGCGTGGAAATTACCAGCAGGACTTGCACTATGGTGCTATATACGAGTGATTTCCCTTTCAGGTGAAGTCCCGTTGCAATACAAAGAACAATACGATGCTTTTGTCGAAAAGCACGATTTAAAGAGTCAAGGGTTTTAACCACTATGAAAAACATTCTAATTTACATCTTTATAGGTATTCCTATTCTTGGACTACTCTATTTCATCGGGAGTGCAGTCGTGTTCAATTTTAAAGAAGGTCTTTGGGAGCTTAATCTAGCTCTTTTCCTTCTCATTATGTTCATTGTCGGTCTTGTATTGGTGGCAATAAAATAATTATATGAAATCAACAGAAAGAAAAATATATGACTATATAGTCAGTGCTGAAAACATATTAAGATGTGCATTTCCACATGGAGAAACTTCCGCAGAACTCATTTTGGGAAGTATCGAAATAGCAAAAATGTTACAACGTGAAGAACTTGATGGAATAGTAATTAGTGGTCACCCCACCCCATTAACAGATAATGAGACTAAATGATATGAAGATGCCAGAATATAATCATGCACAGCTTTACATTCTCATAAACGCCCTAGAAAACCTCATGATACCTGCTTATGACTATGGACATGAAATGGTGAGAAACAATTTATTAGAACGATTTAGGAAAATGCAAAAAGATTATGAACAAATTTATAGAAACAAAAATAGAACTACAAAATGAGTTTGTAAAAATGTTTCCCCTTGAAGATACAGACTTTTCTGAACAATACCAAGAGATATTTGCATGGTGTAATTCAAAAATAGATAAATCCATAAAACACCAACAAGAGCAGATAAACATAAACATCGGAATGTTACGCCAGTGGCTAAATGAAGACCGAATTGATGAACCTAACAAAATGGTAACAAACGAAGACATAAAACACTGGCTTAAGTTTGGTTTAACAGAAGAATCTAAGAAGTCAGAGTAAAATGAAACTACCAACATTGCGTGACCTTGTAGAAAGCCCCGACAAGCAAATTTCATCCATTATTGATTTTCAAAATGAGTTAATGAGTAGAGCTAGAAAATTAATTAACACAGAGTAATCAACCAAAAGAGCTTGTGTATCTAACAGAAATAACGTGTGTAATGAGAGGGTCGCAACCATCTCCCAACCTATTGGGGAAAATCATTTTGAACGGAAAGGTTTTAATAGGATTAGCCTAATCTGTATTCGTTATTTCTTTCAGGTACATACAGCTCTAATATAAAAACTATGAAAAAATACATTAAAAAATTATTGAAAGATGTACTATATGAGGTAATTGAGGACAAAATGCCTAGAATTGCACGCATATCGGCTAATGAGGCGTTCCGTGACTTATTTAGTTATATAGGCATACAACGAATGGAGCAAATGATTGAAGAGATTAAAAAACGCCCAAAAGGATATGAGGACTATACTTCTTTAGCAGAAATGTTTTCTCAGATTCAGCGTGGAAATCTTGCACGAGAAAACAGTGAAATAATCCATAACTACTTTGAATTACAGCCTAAATTGAACCAGTATGCAAATTCTTTGAATAAGGTAGTCGAAGATACTCAGATCTAATACAAATATTATGAAAATACTAAAGACGCTATTAATAATAATATTTTTCCCGATTTCAATATTTGTTGGAATTGTCCTAATAGTAACTACTGATTGGAATGACCAATTTGAACGCAAATATATGATGGATGTATTAAGATTTTGGAAATAATTATGAAACACACTTTCTGCCCAAAATGCCATAGAGAAGTAAAAATCCCAGACTTTCTAAAGAACATGAACATTAAGGGAAACATAAACTTACTCTGTGAATATTGCGGAACTAAGAACGAGATAAAAGCACAGTCAAGTGATCAAGATCAACAACATGAAAAAACGCCAATATAATCCATCTTATGAGTCGCACAGTTTTTTAGGAACTGTTACAAAGGTCATGGATGAACAGAAAGGAATACTAGTGAATAAGATTGTAATTGACCATCCTATATATTATCGTCACTTTGTTAATACGATTTGCAAGGTAGGAGATAAGATTGCAATGACAATTACCAATCGAAGGCCTTTGAGATCAATGGCACAAAACAAATATATGCATGTATATTTTTCTTTGATTGCTGATAGCTCTGGTCATACAACAGCAGAGGTGAAAAGTTGGGCAAAAGGTAAATATTTATCGAAAGGAATTACTGAACTGTACGGGGACAAAGTGAGGATTGTTAAAGATACTGCAAAACTAAATATATCCGAAATGTGTGAGTTTCTAAATCTAGTAGAAACAGATACAGGAATCCCATTGCCAGATCCAGCACCATTTAATTTGCCACTCACTATTTCAGAGTATGGTAAACTGGTTATTATTCAAAGAAATAAATACCGACTATTGTATGGAGGAACAAAACTATCGAAATAAAAATGGAACTTTTATAAAAGGTGCAGTCCTTCCTGAATCTATTAGAAATAAGATGAGCAAAAGTCATCTGGGTATAAAACGACCTCTTGTTGGGATCAAAATAGGTCTAGCCTTGAAAGGTAAGAAAAAATCAGAATCTCATAGATTAAATATGAGAAAAGCTAATCTCGGTAAAAAACATTCTATAGAATCTAGAAAGAAAATGAGTCTAAGCAGAATAGGTAAAAGGACTGGCGATAAATGCAATTTTTGGAAAGGAGGAATAACACCAATCCATACATCGATACGAACTTCTTTGCAATACAAACTCTGGAGAAAAGCAATTTTTGAGAGAGATGATTACACTTGTGTATGGTGTGGTGCAAAAAGTAGTAAGGGAAATTCAGTTATGCTAAATGCAGACCATATAAAACCTTTTGCAGAATACCCCGATTTGAGATTTGTTCTTGACAATGGTCGTACTTTATGTGAACCTTGTCATAAGAAAACAGACACTTACGCTAAACATGCAATTAAAAAAATCAAACTAGATTATGAAAAACCAACTAACAAAACCAAAAAAAGTACCACGAGCAAGGTTCGTGGGGGTAAGATACACACTAGACGAGGCGGAAAAACTTCTAAAGAAAACAAAAGCTAGTAAAATCTTCTGGGAAAAAAAGGGAAAGCAAGAACCTAACCTATCTGAGTATATCCGCATTAAATCTTTGTCATAAACTTATCCACAGTTTAATTTGCAATCTGTTAAACACTTTTATATAATATAGGCATGGGGAAATAACCACCCTATAAAAATATATGCAAAATAATTATCCGCCAGGGCTCGAGAATGATCCAATGGCACCTTATAATATTGAAGAAGATAATGAAACACAGGATTCCCTATTTGAAGAAATGGTAACTTACTTAGAAGAAAGAGGATCAGGTCTTGATACTCTAGAATTGACAGATGATGGTTGGTACTACCAAATTGCCACAAATAATGCAGAGCAGGTATTTGAACACAAATTACCAGTTAAATATTGGCTAGTAGCTAAATAATATGTCATTCAATTACAAACGCACAATGAACCGATTAGCCAAATATACGCAAGATAATTCTATGTGGGAAAACGAAATTGAAACATTTCCAAGTGAAAAATCAGAATTGGTAAAGAAAGTTTTTCTATTTGTTTTCTTACTTGTCGTAGCCATTGCATTTATTGTCGGCCCTATAATCATAAAAAAACTATGGATATAGAAAACGAGTTCAAGAAAATGCAAGATTGGTATGAAGTCAGAAATGCCAATAACCAGAGAACAGGTCAAGAAGTAGTCCTACAATTTCTTTATGATAATCTCCAAAGTAAAATTTGGTGGTGGTCATGGGAATTTATTGGAAAAAACAACAGTAAAGGTGAGTATCTATCTCACAGAGCACCTGCTAGAGCATCAGATCTGGCATTGCATACAGAATTTGTTGAGGATAGATCAATTGGTAGATTTAAGGTCTACCGACTGAAAACAGAGAAATTACCAGAAATAAAATCCTTTCTAGGAATTAATTAAATGGAACCAAATTGTACAGTTAGATTATGTGTTAGTAATTATGAAGAATTTATTTCATTTGAAACTTGGAATGCAAAAAAGAATAAGTTTGTTTATGTTGAATTAGGATCTGATTTTAAAGATTGTACTAAAATATATCGAGCATTGAGAAAAATAGCATTATCAGTAAATAAAAAAACAAATTAGATAATTATGGCAACCATCAAAAAAGAATTTAAGCCAATACCAGCATTTAAAGACCATTCAAACTGCCAAGGCCATGCAAATGCAGTACTTGATTGTACTTTCGAGTATGCTCATGAGAGAAAACTATTATCCGACATTTTAACTAATTACATTGAGGCTACTCAATGGGCTACTGATTAATTATGCAAACAAATAAATTCATTGAAAAGGCTATAGAACTAAGGAATAAAGTAAAAAAGAATGTTCTAAAAACACGCAATGTGAACAAGCATTTGCGAATTGCAAAGGCTACTACTGGACATGAGCAAGAAGTCCATTTAGCAAAAGCAGAGAAACTTACCAAGCGTTATAATCCTTCGATTTTAGATAAAGTATCTAAAGTTATAAAAAATATTTAGCCATATGAAGTACAGGAAAGAAATGACACCTGAAGAGAAGAAAGAGAGACTTAACCGCAAAATAGGAGAGACTACTGTACGAATTGATTCCTTGAAAGCAGTTGCAGAAGTCATGAAAGGGTGGAGTGATCCTATAGGACGAGAATTTACAATCAAGCTATTGAATGGTGAGATATTCAATTTAAATTCATGTGTTGTAGTACTAAAACATAACCTTAGATTATTAGACAATTTAGACCTAACGATGTAAAATTAAGTGTATGAAAATAAAGAATCAAGACATTTTAAATCTTTGGAAAACACTTAGCAATATCAATTTGTCAGGTAGTAAATTCTCTTATGCTGTTGCTAGAAATCTCAGTATCATCAAGCCTATTGTAGATGCACTCGAGACTGCGATAAAGCCAAAAAAAGAGTATTTAGAGCATATGGCTAAACAAGAAGAAATTGCTGTTAAGTACTCTGAAAAAGATGAAAAAGGGAATCCTGTAATCCTTGATGGATTTTATAAGATTTCTGATGAGCTAGGTGCTGAAAATGAGTTTAAAGTACTTAAGGAAAATAATGCTGAAATTATAAAAGATTTCGCAAAACAAACTGAAGAGTATAATTCACTCCTTAAAGATGATGTAGAAGTAAATCTCCACATGATAGACTTTGAAAATATCCCTGATGCCATTAATACAGTTCAAATGAAGGGTATTTACCCAATAATTCAATCTTAATAATCATTTAGATGCCATGTGTATCTAACTCTGGGGGTAAAGCATTGTTTATTTGCATTAGTAAACAGTCGCCAACCGTACAATTTTGGCCCACTCTCGCCCTCAGAATTAGATACATATGAAACAATTATGAATTTGAATAATCTTAAAAAATACGAGTGCCCTGATTGCGGATCACCTCTCCAAGATGGTGTAAGTATACATCGTTGTACAAAGTGTCCTTTCTCTATAGGGTCAGAGAAATTGAAATCATTAATTAATAGCAAACCTAAGAAATATGTTGAACCTGACCGGTCTGGTTGGAAATAGAATATTATGAAAAAGAAACAAAAAACAAAGGAAAAACTATCAAAAGTAGAAGTACTCACAGAAATTAAAAAGTATACTTACAACGGGATTGAGGTAATAGTTCATATAGATCACTTGCGAGCAGAAGCATCACTTATGGAATATGATCAATATCGCAAACCTGCATTCCATGCTAAGGAATGGGTGTTTACTAATCGAGGATTAGAGTACATGGCAGGTTGGCAAAATATCCTTGATGCAATGAAGTATGCAGTTGGTGAGGCTACTAAACTATTAGAAAAAGACCTTGCTGAATCGAGCAAATTCAAATTGCCAGAAAAGTTGATTGAAGAGTTCAAAAGTAGACTTTCATAGGGCTCGTGTTCCCTATTCAGGGGGAGCAAATAGTGAGAGGGCAACTAAGTAAGTCCCGTAATATGCTAATGAATCATATCGAATCTATTTCTCGAAAATGAGTATCGACCCTCATACCTTGAATTGGGTACACAAACCCTGTATAATTAACAAGTTACTAATTTAAACAAATCACATTTTATGGATGAAGAAAACAAAGTATCAGAAGGAACAGTAAACGCCCCAGTAGTTGATGAATCTGCAGATAAGGATCAGGCAGAATCTGATGTAGAAGTAGACGCTGATGTTCCTCAGATTGAAGAGCCGACAGAAGAAGTATCTGAATAGTATTCATTCTCAGTTCCTAAGCTTATGTGGGGACTGGAAAATGAAATCTATTGGTAGTATAATGTTTTACATATGGCTAAACGAAAACCAAAAGAAGAAATTAAAGATAAGGGTGGAAGACCTACAAAGTTAACTTCCGAACTTATAGAGAAAGCAAAACTTTATCTCCCTACCTGTAAGGCAAATCCTATATTTAGTGACAAGGGAACATTGCTTTATGTAGATGTTGAACTACCTGCTGTAGTATCACTAGCTATATTCCTAGGAATTGACAAGGCTACAGTTTATAGATGGTGTCAAGATGATACTGATGATTTAGCAATACAGTTTTGCGACATCGTCAAGGAGGTAGAATCAGCTCAGGAGAAAATGCTTGTAAATAAAGGGCTTGGCGGACTCTTCCAACCAAAGACAACTGGAATGTTATTGGCTAAGCATGGGTATAGTGAAAAGATTGAAACTGATATTACTTCTGATGGTAAAAAACTTGATGCTGGTATTACAAACATAATCAACAAAATCTATGGAGGCAATGGAAAACTGTCTGATGACGGCGAAGAAAGCGAATAGTCCTAGAGATCAGGTTGAAAACTTCCTAAAGAGAGGCTATGTTCCTCTTCCTTGGCAATGGGAGTTTCATGCTGCAGCTAGAGCTTGTGATATTCCAGGAGGCCCAACAGAAGTAGGAGCAGGAGGAGCCCGAGGCCCAGGTAAATCCCATGGTATCTTTGCTCAAATCTCTTTGGATGATTGTTTACGAGTGCCTAACTTGAAAGCACTCTTTTTGCGTAAAACCGCAGTATCTGCCAAGGAATCATTTGACGATCTTATTGAAAAGGTTATTGCAAATGAAATCAGTTTTGAGCGTGCAGGTAATGTACTCAAGTTTCAGAATAAATCCCGTATTATCATGGGAGGATTTAACAACGAAGATGATATTGATAAGTATGTAGGTATTGAATACGATGTAATTGTTATCGAGGAATTAAACCAGCTAACCAAGGAGAAATATGAAAAACTTCTTGGTTCTTTGCGTACCTCTAAAACCAATTGGAGACCTCGTATTTATTCTTCATTCAACCCAGGAGGAATTGGGCATAGTTTTGTTAAGTCACATTTCGTGATGCCTTTTAGAAGTGGAGACCAGAAGAAAACTCGATTTGTTCCAGCGACATATAAGGCAAACCCACACTTGAACCCAGAATATATTGATTATCTTGAAGGCTTGGGAGGAGACCTTGGAAAAGCATGGCGATCAGGAGACTTTGATTTGTTTGCAGGACAATACTTTACTGAATGGAAATATGAAACTCATGTTTGTAAGCCTTTTGCTATTCCTACATCATGGAGACGATTTAGAGCAGGAGATTATGGGTTTAATGCCCCTGCATCAGTTGGTTGGTATGCTATTGACCCAAATGGTAACCTCTACCGATATAAAGAGCTCTATGGGGGCGGTATGAGCTATTCCAAGCTTGCTGATGAGGTTGAAGCTCTTACTAATTCAGATGAAGAGATTGATTATGAAGTGTTTGACCCAGCCTTCTGGGCAAAGAAAGGAGAACGAGATGATGGATTATCAGGAGCAGAGGTATATTCAATGCGTATCAAGGAACTTACCAAGAAAATGCCCAAAATGGTAAGAGGTGATAATAGTCGAGTAGTTGGATGGGGAGTAGTACGAGAATTTATTAAACCCCAGATACAGCAAGAAAAACTCTCTGCGAGACTACAAGTATTCTCTACTTGTACAAAATTCATTGAAACATTCCCAGAATTGCAACACGATAAGAGAAACCCCGAGGATGTGGATAGTGATGGTGAAGATCATGCTGCTGACGAGCTACGATATGCAGTAATGAGCCGACCTATGCCTAAGAAGATTAAGATGCGAACGAGTGCTGATGATAACAAAGAAACAAATAGTGCAATTTAATTTGCATTGCAATTTATTCATGTGGTATAGTATTTAGGTGAAAACTCCTCAAAAGAAAACTGAAAGAAAAGCCCCAGCTCCTAAACCTTATCGAGTGGAAATGTTATTTAATGGACTAAAGACTTTAAGTCGAACAGATAATATTAATGAGGCAATTTTAAGTAAAAAGCCTGAACTTTTATATACTGAGATGTATGTGACTGTAAAAAGAGGTGATGATATATCAGAGAGAAAGCTGAATCTCTTGCAAGGTAGAAAGCTATTCAATGATGAGAACTTCCGAGAAATCTTTATCAATAACTTGCTCTTAAATTAATGATATGAATGTATTTGACTACATCAAACTAGAGGAAAATAACTATCGAACTGTTCGAGTACCTTTAACATCCAGTAAGGATTGGAATATGAAGGAGCATATTGAACGATGTACAAATGTTGCAAATGCATGGTATCACCAGGGAAATAACGATGGTTTACGACCATATGACGATATTGTGACCCCTGTAATTAATGTTGGCTTCCGCTCGGAAGGTTTTGATGTAAAAGATATTGTTCCATTTGTAGACGATGCAGAGAATAGTTATAAATCATTCTTGATTAAAAAATTCCATCCTCAATGGGCTAGAAAGAATGAACTTGATACCTTCATTGATGATGTTGTTGAATCTTCTGTTATTTATGACTTGGTTCTAGTGAAAAATATCAATAATGCACGACCCGAATTAGTAGATTTAAAAACTCTGGCTTTTTGTGATCAAACAGATGTCATGGCTGGCCCAATTTGTATAATGCACCAACTTACAACAGGTGAAATCACTGAATTTAAAGGGAAATGGATTGATAGTGCAATTGATCAGACAATAACCCTAGCTCAAGCAAAAAAGAAAGTAGCTATTGCACAAGATAGACAAGTACAAACTCCTGGTAAATACATTGCATGTTATGAGCTTAGAGGTAATCTGCCAGAATCATGGGAAAAAGAAGGAGGAGACCCAAATAAGTACACTCCTCAAATGCATGTTGTGACTTATTACAAGGATGATAGTGGAAAGGATCAAGGTATTACGCTCTACAGTGGCCCAGATAAACCATTATCAGAAAACTTTAAAGCATTGAAGATTGACAGGGTACGATCTAAAGGGCGAGCATGTGGGCGTTCAATCGTTGAAACACTCTTTGAACCTCAAGTATGGAATAACTACTCTGCACAGAAGATTAAAAAGCTACTTGATGCTGCGATTACCATTTTCCAAACCGATAGTGAGGAGTTGGCTAACCAAAAGCTTACTGAATTGCCAAATAACACTATTCTTAAGCACGAGAATGGAAAACCAATTACCAAAGTTGACGGAAATCTACAAAACTTGCCAGCATTCCAAAACCAGCAGATTAAAATGGCTAATGATGCTCGAACACTTGGATCAGCATCAGATGCACAGCTTGGAAATAACCCAGTATCAGGAACACCATTTGCACTACAGCAACTCGTTGTACAACAAGGCCAAGGGTTCCATGAATACCGACAAGGAAAGATTGCTACATTCTTTGCAGATATTCTCTACCGAGACTGGATATTAAAATACTTGGTAGATGAAATGAACAATGGAATGAACTTCTCCGAGGAACTCACGCTTGATGAAATGACTGAGGTTTATACCAAAATGGCAGAACATCACGCTGAGGAACAGATTATTGCGACAATTAAACGAACTGGAAAAGTGCCTACAAAGCAAGATAGAGTTCAGATTATTGAAACATTGAAGGAGCAATACATGAAGGGAGGACAAAGAGGATTCTTTGAAATCGTTAAGAACGAGCTCAAGACAATCCCAATCTCAGTAATGGTAAATATCAAGGGGAAACAGCGTTATATGGCACAAAATGCGGATAAGATTAGTAACCTATTGAAACAAGTTATTAGTAATCCTCAAGCCTTTAGTCAGATGCCTGGAATTGCAAAAGCTTTTAACCAATTATTGGAAGAAAGTGGAATGTCAGCTATTGATTTTACTCAAGTCACCACTGCTCCTGAACAACCAGCTCCTAGTACAACTCCTGCCACGACAGACCAATTAGCAACAGCTTAATTAACTAAAATATTATGATAAATTACAAAAAACACCTTACAGATATGGAAATTGCAAAGATTGAAGCATTTTGCAAAGACGAACCAATGTTTGAAGCAGTACGAAAAATATTGCTCCAAACTCTCTACATGCATGGAGTAGTTGAAAAAGGAAAGCCAGTTGATCCTTTGACAAACGGAGCCTTTAACCTCGTTTCTCTAGCAATTGAAAATCCTATGACTGATGAAGTTCTAGGACAGCACTTGCGAGGAATGTGGTCAGGTATCAATTCTTTGCAGGTAGCGTATGATGCTCTCCCATTAATAAAATCAGAATCTGAAAATATTCCTTCAGATTTTAACAACGCTATTTAAATTTTATGTCTTTACCTTTAAACACAACGGAATCAGGACTTCTGATTTCAGGTCAGGGACAACTTAAAGGATTGGTAATTAACTCTCATACATCAGGGACAGTAAAAATCACTGATGGAACTGAGGCTGCCACTGCTGCAAGTTCTACCCTCACCAGTTCAGGAGCTATGGCACCTGCAACACATGCCTCAGCTACTCTTACTTCAACAGGTGCAATGGTTCCTGCAAGTCACGCAGTGTCTGTTTTCACAAGTTCAGGAGTGGTAGTGGATGGTCAGACCATTACTATTGGTTCAATCGTTTATACAGCAGTTTCAAGCCTTGTGAGCGGTTCTACAGCATATTCAGTACTTATGGGAGCAAATGCACAAGCATTTTTGGCAAATCTACTAAAAGCTATCAATGGTACAGGTGATGGTTCAAATTATGGTGACGGAACATTAGCTCATCCTGATGTAGTCGCAGTTTCTAGTGATGCAACAACTCTTACAGTTCGAGGGCGAGTACCTGGTACATCTTTGAACACTGTTGCAACTACTGAAACATTTACTAATGGGTCATGGGCTGATACTACCCTCGGAGGAGGTACAGGAGCTTCAGATCCAGGAGTTACTACAGCAGGAGCTACAGTAACTATTGATACAATTGTTTATACAGTGGTTGATGCACTTTCTGAAACTTATGGAGCAACTGCAATCCCATTCCAAGTTCTTTATGGAGGATCGGTTGCTATAATGCTTGATAACCTCAAGCTTGCGATTAACGCAACAGGAACTGCAGGTACAAATTACTCTACTGGTACAACTGCTCATGCAAAAGTTGTTGCTACAACAAATGCTGATGACTCTCAGATTATCCGAGCACGATTGCCTGGAACTGTTTACAACACCATTGCAACTACAGAGACTATGGCAAATACCGCTTGGGGTGGAACTACTCTAGGGGGAGCAGGAAACACAGCAGGTGTTACGACTGCAGCCGCTCAATTTGCAATCAATGGGCGAACATATACCGCTGTTATAGAGCTTTCAGAAACTTTGGGAGCATCAGCAGTAGCAGACCAAATTCTTTGGGTAACAAGTGAGGCAGTATTCTTGGATAATGTTAAGAAAGCGATCAATGCTTCTGGTATTGCTGGAACTGATTACTCAACAGGAACAAACCGAAATTTTGATGTTACAGCTACTACAAATACAAACACAACCCAGCTTATCGTAGCTCGAGAGGCTGGAACATCAGGAAACTTGATTACTACTACTGAAAACATGGCCAACTATGCTTGGACAGGAACAGTACTAGCATCAGGAGCAGGAGCAGCAGGAAAAGTTATGTACAATACAATTACTTTCTCTGCTGTTGCTACAACTGGTGAACGATATATTGATTTCAAGAATGCAGATTTCTCAAAAGGTCTCTATATTGAAATCGGTGGAGTTGCAGATCTTACTTTCGAGGTTAATCAAACAGGATAAAACTTGTACTTGATTAATCTGTATAGTATAATTATTAACATATAGGTATCATTCCCTTCTGAATGGCTATAAGTATCATTCCTTACTGAATGGCTAAAAACTCATATCATTATGACAAAAATTAATGACCAAGAAGACGAAGTTATCGACAAAGACGAAGAAGAAGTCGATGACCAGGAAGACGATAAAGACACTGAAGATGACGAAGGCGAGCCTGAAGTTAAATCAACAGACAAGCAGCGTGAAACTCCTCAGCAAAAATTCGATAGATTACAAGGACAGTTAAAGCGTGCTGCAAAGGATGCTGGAATTGACCTTGAAATTGCAGAACCTGGTAAAAAAACTAGCAAAAAGTCAGATGAATTAGATTTAGGAGCTAAAGCTTTTCTTGTTGCCAATGGTATCAAGGGAAGTAAAGAGCATGCCTTTGTCCAAGAACACCTTAAAAAGACCGGTGAGAAATTGGAAGATGTTCTAGAAGATGATTATTTTATCTCTCGACTAGAAAAATTCCGAGGACTAAACAAAACTTCTGATGCTACCATTACTGGTAAGCGTGGAGGTAGTGTTGCCACTGACTCAGTTGATTATTGGTTGGCTAAACCCTTTGCGGAAGTGCCACACGATATGAGAGCGAAAGTCGTTAAGGCTCGAGAAGATCGAGAAAGGGGCGGAGAGGTATTCTACAATTCTCCAAGATCATAATTTGTTTGCAAATTCTATTAATCTAAATTTGAAAATAACAATTTATGGCTATTATTCCTACAATTGAAATCGAAACAAAGCTACAGGAGCGTCTTTCCGCACCAATGATTTGGAAGGAAATTTGTAAAGTTAAGTATACCAACAAGGGTATCCTTAAAAATCCTTATTTAACAGACGCTACAGTTGGAACTGGAACTCGTGGAACAGGTTACACCTCTACTGCGGTTGCAACTACTGATGACTCTGTATCAATCACAGATTATGCTTACTGTGCAGAACACATTGACGATGCTGATCTTGCCCAGAAGACATTTACTGATTGGATGGAAGTTGCGGACAACATGGGAATCATGTTGAACGAAAAAGTAGAAACTCAAATGCTTCTTGAACACGCTCAGTGGACAAACTTTGATAACTCTAACATTGGAGGTGCTGCTGGAAACATTACAGTACAGATTTCAAATGTTAAGAAGATCATTGCAGCTATTAAAACAGCTATCCGATCTGCTGGAGGTGGAGAAATGGCTAACCGAAATGGTATCTTTATTCAGTGGCGAGAGGCTGACTTTGAACTTGTTGAATTGCTTGCCTCTTCAGAAGGATTTAATGTTGCTGATGATGCATTGAAAAATGGTATCAAGCAAGGATTTAAATACCTAGGAGTTGAACACTACTCAACTTCAAAGAATGTGACAGGTCACGTTTTTGCAGGAGTTAAGAAATGTTTCCAAGTTGGTATCGTTACAGATACTTACGGAAAGGTTAAAACCATTGTTAACCCAGTGGTTGGAGGAGCTCAGATCTCAGGTATTGGTTTGGAGTCTCGTGTAGACAACAAATTCAAGGCTTGGACAAAGGTAGTTCCTATTTTGTTTGATGTACTCGTTGCTTAGTTTTCTATAGTCGTACAAATTTACTAATTTAAACTTCTATAAAAAATATATGGCAAATCCATCAGGCGATTTTCCAAAGTTTCAGACAGTAAATACCAAGAGACAAATTATCTCTGAAGGTACAGCTACTCGAACTTTGAAGGAAGACGAATCAGGAGCTCTTTGTTTATTTGATCTTGCTGCAGGTGTTGTTTATACACTTCCAGCCGCTTGTACACCAGGAACTTACTTTGATTTCGCAGTTTCTGTAACAGTAACCTCAAACGCTGCAAAGTTTATTACGGGTGCTGCTACTGAATTATTGGTAGGAGACATTGTCAATTGTGATACTGATACTTCTGACGGAGTTGCTATCTGGAAAGCCCTTGTAGGTTCATCTTACATTGCGGTATCTATGGATGGTTCTACAAAAGGAGGAATCAAAGGAGACATTATTCGTGTTGTTAAGCTCAATGCTACAACATGGCAAGTTTCTGGGTTCACAAACGCAACTGGTAGTGTCGCTACTCCATTCGCAACAAGTTAGTTTTCTAACTCAATCTCTCTTAATTGGGAGGTTGCGATTAGCAAATTAAAACAAACAAACTATGTCAAAAAACTATTCTCAAATCATCAGAGCTATTGATAAGAATTGCAAGAGCAATTCTGTTTCGTACCCGTTGCTTGATAAAAACGAGGATATTAATGATGCATCAGCTCATGTTTGGGGAATTATCTTTAAATCTAGTGGTAAGTGGCAGTTTGATGATGGAAATCATGAAGATTATCCATTTATTACAAGTGACTTGAATGAAAATCAGAGAGATTATCCTTTTACTACAGATGAGGCAGGTAATCTGATCCTTGATGTTTATAAAGTGATGGTTAAAAACCCAGCAGGTATTTATCAAGAAATTTATCCTATAGATCAGCAATCAGATGAGTTTACTCAAGGCTTTTGGAGTGGACTAAACCAAAAAGGAACACCTAGTAGGTACGATAAGACAGCTAATGCAATCATGCTTGATGCATTGCCAGCTTATTCTTCTGAAGATGGTGTTAAAATGTTTATTAATCGAGAAGGAGTTTACTTTGATGTTGATGCCACTACTGAAATGCCAGGATTTTGTGGGTTGTATCATGAATACTTAGCACTGCGACCCTCTTATTATTACGCAATGCGAGAGGGATTGGATAATAAAAATGATCTATTCAATCAAATGACTCGAATGGAACAGGATATTGCTCAATATTATCGGGACAGAAGTAAAGATGAGATTCCTGTAATTGTTCCAGAGACAGTTTGCAGTATTTAATTAAAAAACTATTAAAATAACATTAAAATTATGAACACATTAGAACCTATGGGAATTAAAGGAAGATTTCGATTAGTATGTCTTGATAAAGATGGAAAACTTAAGTTTGATACAGGATTTCAGCCCAACATCATTACAAATGCAGGTAAAGCACAGATTGCTTTGCTCGCAGGTGATGCTTCAGCAGTGCCATTCACATATTTGGCTGTTGGAACCTCAAACACAGCAACAGCAGCCTCACAGACTGCTCTAGGGGCAGAAATTACCGACTCGGGGCTTGCTCGAGCTGCTGCAACTGTTTCACGAGTAACAACTACAGTAACAAACGATACATTACAGCTTTACTACTCATTCACAGTTACGGGAACAAAGTCAGTAGAAGAAATTGGAATGTTTAATGCCTCATCATCAGGAACAATGCTAGGGCGTGCATTAACAGGGACAAAATCACTCGTAAACGGAGATATTCTTCAAATTACTTATAAAGTAGCATTTGCATAATTATTTATGGCATTAACTTACCAGAGCGTTCAAACTAATACTTCAAATGGCTCTACTTCCGTAGTGGTCACAAAACCTACTAGTCTGGCTGTTGGTGATTTAATGCTTGCACAATATTCAATACATACTGATACTATTAGTTCTACATTTCCAAGTGGATTTACATTACTTGATAGTAGAATTGAAACCAATAACTCATTTACATCAGAGATTTATTATAAAATTGCAGACGCAGGAGATGTTGCAGCTTCAAACTTTACATTTGGTGATTTGTCTTCCACAGCAGATAAGGCAGCATCAATTATTCGTTTCACTAACCCAAACGCATCGCCATTTATCGCTTATAATGGACAGGTAAATTCATCAGCTAGTACTGATTGTGCAACGCCATCTATTGCGACTTCTCCTAATAGTGTGATTGTTTTGTTTCAAGCATCAGCACCTTCTGGTACTGGTACAGCAAGTGGTCAAACTATTGCAACATCACCACCTACATTTACAGAAATTTATGACCTCCAAGCATCATCAGCTAGAATGCAAATATCATGTGCTTATGGTTTAAGATTTGAAAGTACTGCTACAGGTGCTGGTTCAATAACACAATCAGGTTCACGAAGAAGTATTGGACAGATTGTATCGGTAGATACACTACCAATCACAAGTACTCAAACAGAATCGGTTACACTGACAGATTCTAAGATACTATCACTCGCAATAGTAATATCAGAAGCAATCTCAATGGCAGAAAATTATATCTCAGATAAGTTGAAAAAATGGACAACACAAAACAAGTCGAGTTCTCCAACATGGACTAATCAAGATAAATCATAAAATTTATGAATGATGATATTTCACAAATGCAACAACAGATTAATGATCTTACAATAAGGCTCGATACTCTAAATAACAACACCACAATCCCAATGCAAGTAGGTGAGGCTTTCAAGGCAAGACTCTTAGGAAATCTATCTTTTCCAAAGAAATCTGCAAAAGACCCTGTATCAGAGAGTTCAACTGTAGTGGCAACTGTGGACTTTGTTGGATCAACAGTTACTACAACACCAGTATTAAAAGAACCTGATGGTTATCTATCAATTGTAATTGCAGGACTTACTTATTACTTCCCGTTCTACACATAAAAAATATGTCAATAAAAATCCCTCAAAACAACAGATTTAAAGTAGTAAACGACTCAGATTTATTTGGGAGCATTTCGTATACAAAAGGAATGAACTTTAATGAGGATGGGTATCTAAAATCTTCTGCTCGAACTGTTTCTATTTTAAGTTCTGAGGATGATACAGATTTTAATATTCCTGTTAGTTTTGGGCGATATAGTTCAGGTAACTTTTTCTTGGCTACTATAGAAAACCCTTATATTTTAGATTTAGAGGATAATGTACTTAGTACTATTATCAAGGATACCGACTCAGGAGGAGGAACACCACCTAGTATGTCAGCTAATACTTATGGTAAGTGGTGGAAGAATGCTTGGCATATTACAACAAATACTAAGCTTTATTCAAAAGCTATTAGTAATGGAGACTGGACTGATCAGAGCGTTTCTCTTACAAGTGGAGTTTCACACCCTATTGAAAGCTTCATCAAGGGTGGTACTTTAATGGTTGGTAATGGTAATACTGTTAAGCAATTAAATACATCATATGCAACAACTAACCTTGCTCAATTAACACTACCTGCAGAATATGAAGTTATAGGACTTGCTTACAATAATGCATCTCTTGGAATTGCTACAAGACTTTCCTCAACAGTAGAAGGGCAGAATGTTGATGCTCAATTTTTCACATGGGATGGGTCAGAAGCCTCAGCAGTTGGGGCATTTGGAATTGGTTCAGATGCAATTGTTGGGATGTGCCCTTATAAATCATCATTTGTGATCCTAAACCGAGAAGGGCAACTCTTATATTTCAATGGAGGTGGGTTTGATGAGCTTGCATCATTCCCAGTATATTTCAAAGAGCTTGTGTGGGGTGATTTCTTGAACAAAATTCAGCTAGGAGACATGCTAAAGGTAGAGGGTGAGAAGATACTCATTAACATCAATAATGATGTCACTACGGTCAATTTAAAGCGATATGAGGAGTCTTTTATAGCTGGTATCTGGTGCTACGACCCAAGTGTAGGGCTTTACCACCGATATTCGCCCTCAATCTCTAAAGCAGTTTCGATAAGTGTACTTTCAGCAGATGTGAATACATCAACAGACCTTTTTACAGTATCAGGTACTGGTCTTTCTTATGGAACTACTCCAACTCTGCCAATTACAGGAAATCCTATAAAAGTTACAAATACTGGGATTACAGCTCTTACAGAGGGGTCTATCTATTACATTATCAAGATTTCAGATGAAACATTTAAACTCGCTGCAACTAAGGATGATGCTGATGCATTGATTGCAATTAATATCACAAACGCCAGTGATACAGACTTTTTGGCACTTGATTTAAAGGATTATGGCCAGTCAAAAACCACTGTTTCTGGTGGAGGTGTATCACTATTCGGATCTAAGGCATTTTCATACGAGAATGTTCTTTTTGGTGGAAGATACAAGGATTGGAGGTCAGCCACTTCATGGCCTATGCTGAATATCTCAGTAGCAGGTTTCAAAAATATCTGTTATGCGGTTACAGCTAAGATCCTATCAAGTGCAGTAGAGGACAATGTTCAAAAGGTTTATATAAAATACCGCCCGTTAGATACTGATGACCAAATCATAATCAAGTACAAGAATAAGGATTTTATGGGTATTCCTGAAACTGCTGCATGTACTGCTACATCAACAACGGTAATTACAACAACCAACGATATTTCAAAATCAATGGATTACCTAACCGCAGCAACACTGCTCAATGATGAACTGGAATGTGAGGTAATTGATGGTTCAGGTGCAGGGAACATCGTGAAAGTTACCTCAATTACTTACAATGCTGGCACATATACTATTA
>Ga0172380_10003429_pt1 | contig 21758 bp, 15 predicted proteins | sample Leawe162metaG_FD_119747 | JGI IMG/M metagenome (GOLD analysis project Ga0172380, IMG submission 119747) | Leachate microbial communities from a municipal landfill in Southern Ontario, Canada - Leachate well 162 metaG | ecosystem: Engineered > Solid waste > Landfill > Unclassified | place...
CTGGCCAGACCGGGATACCGGTGGCACATGAGGCAGTTCTCCTCGTCAGCCGCAAACAAGGACGCCGGCCAAGCAATAAACAGAGCAATAAGCAGTACTCCTCCACTAAAGCTGAGTTGAGCAGCTCGCCTGTTCAAACGAAACTTATACCCTCTGGGTGAAAAGCTGAGTTGAGCAGCTTGTCTGCTCAACCGAAACTTATGCTCCTTGGGTGAAAACCATTTCATCACTGACCCCCTTTTCCTGATCTTTGGCCGCCCCGGTAACCAACAGAGCCGACAGCTGGTCATCCGCAACCGCATCCTTCGCGGGCCTTTCCCCCTGCCTTTGCGGCAGCAGAAAGCGGCGCGGCGGCACGGCTGCCTATTTCTTACCCTCGTGTTCGTGACATGCTTTGCAGAGTTTCTGGTTTCGCGCCGAAAGGCGCATGTTTTTTTCAGGTCTGGGTCCAGCCGCCATCAGCGGCGCACCGTTGCGCATTTTCTGCATTTTGTAGCTGATTTCCTTTTCCAGCAGCGGCCCCAGCCGCTGCCACCTTCTCTCTGCCTCTGCCGGAACCTTCTCTTCGTCGTATTTCGCGCCTGCAGGATGGTCCGGGGCAAAGACCCCTTTTTCATGCGGGTTATGGCAGGTGGCGCAGGTAAGCCTCCCTTCTTCATCCAGGGGAAAAATGAGCCGGTAATTTTCTTCGGAGGCCTTCATGGTCTTGAGGGTTGCAGCCTTCGGCTTTTCAAGATGCTCAAAGGCGCCGGCATGGGGAGTGAGGAGATGGCAGCCGATGCAGAGCAGCGACATCTTTCTCCTGAGCTGGTAATCGCCCTGGCTAATGGTTGCTCTCGGGTCAAGGGCTTTTGCATGGCAGAAAAGGCAGCGGCTTTCCGCGGGCTTTCCGTCCCGGAGTTGTTGTTCGTGGGGATTGTATCCCTTCTGTTCGGCCTGGTCATGGCAGCGGTAACAGATGGCGAGCTTGTCGTCGTATGGTCCGCCGCGCAGGAAATTTTTGTGCTGCTTTTTGTCCTTCAGGCCGCAGGCAAGGCCATGCTCATGGCAGGTACGGCAGGAGGTTTTCTTTTCTGCCGACAGCGGAAACTCCGGGGGGATCTTGATCCTGGCCGAGGGAAGCAGGCCAACCGGGTGCAGCTCCGTCGAACCCTTTCCCTTTTCATGGCAGGAAAGACAGCCCGCATCATCCTCGCCCCGCAGGAACAGGTTGTTTTTTTGCGGGGGCTGGGCGTGACAGGCGAGGCATTTCCCGCTCTGCCAGTGGGGATTGATCTTGAAATACTCCTTTCCGTAAAGAGTCTCCAGTTCCTGTTCGGAGGCGGCCCAACTAAGCGCGGCCGTCGTGAGCAGGAGGATGGCCGTACTAAAACAGATTGTTCTTGAGTTGGCCATAACCGGCTCCGTGAAAATGACAATCTGTGCAATCGCCAAAGGAAAATCCCTTATGCACGATTTCCTTGAGCCCATTGCCGGCATTGGCCGCAGCGGCTTCATCCTCCGGGAAATTGGTGTGGCAGAGAGCACAGAGTTGATTGAAGCGATACTGGGTGACCGCTACCGTTGCCTGCCGCACGGTCTGCCGTTCCTCCGGATCGGTCAGCAGGGTGCTGGCGCTGGCGCCGGATTCGGTGATCAGGTAAAGATTTCCCGAAGAATGCGGATCGTGGCAGGCCAGGCAGGGGAGGATCATCTCGTTGGTATAACCTGCCCTGAATATGCCGAACTGGGGCGTGGCCCCGATTTTTTTACCGTGAATATCAGAGGTCAGCAGTTTGTCGGCCTCTGTTGTCCCCACTCCGAAAAAGGTGCTTTTTATATCGGCAAACCCGTCGTCTATCAGCAAATTGTCCAGGAAGGTCAGATTGTCGAAGATCAGCCGGGGCGGGACGATTCCTGCTGCGCCGTTGGTGTCGTGGCAGGAGAGGCAAAAATCGTTGGTGCCGGAATAGGTGAGACCGCCAAAATTGGTAAGGTCGACGGCAGGATCGATGGTTCCGTTCATATCGGAGCGGTCGTGACAGACGATGCAGACTGCATCGTCCAGGGTGCCGCTTCCGGTTATGTCATGGATCTTCGCCTTAGAAAACATCGCCGCGTCACCGAAGGCCGTCGGCGGAAAGATATCCGCTCGTCCGTGACAGATCAGGCACCTCTTTACTCCCCCTGCCTCGGGGGCCAGGCCGTTGGTGCCGTGGCAAGCCATGCAGGCGTCCTGCGCGTCGGTCCCCAAGGTGTTCAGGCTGTCCCAGATCCGCGGAACCCGCCGGTGATTAGCGGCGAGACTTAGCATGGGGTGGCAGGCAAAACAGTCCACCCTTTTCCAGCCCTGTCCGCCGGCGTGCTGCAACGAGTTGGTAAAAATCGACGCGGCGATCGCTCCGGCCGGGGAGTCGCCGCTCCCCTCCGGGGAACTGCTTCCGCAGGCGGAGAGCGCCAGCAAAAGGGCAAGAGCCGATAGAAAGCTTTTGACCATTTTAATTGTATCTCCTTTGTTTTCCGCTGTGGCAATCGATGCAGAACCGGAAAGGATGGCAGGCCCCGCAAGACGCCGGATCGATCTGTGCCTCGACTGAATGGGAAAAACGATAAGTCCTTGGGTGCATCATCGTTTGAATGCTGTCTCTTCTTGTATGGCAATCCGCACAGAACCATTCCCGGTGGCAGGTGTTACAGGACTGCCGGTCACTTTTTGCCTCCAGCGCATGAAATTTCTTCCATTCTTTGAGCAGATGGTTTTCGGGCCTGATCGCATACATATCGAGATGGCACATGGCACAGCTGCCCGGGGCGTCGCCGATTCGGGTATCGGCCTCGACGTGGCAGTAATGGCAGATCGCTTTGCCCGGGAAAAGGTGGCGTTCCGAAGCAGCGATGGCCTTTTTGAAGTCCCTTTCCTCGATCTTCGCGAACCGGTGGCAGTCCAGGCACTCGAAGCCCTTCTGCTCGAGAGGCTTTGCGTGGATTTTGTGGGCAAAGGTGGAGGACGGCGTCCGGTACTCATGCCACTGGCACCCTGCGAAGAGGCCGAGGACGAGAATAAGCGCGAGTATGACGGCAGTTTTTTTCATAACCCTACCTGCCCTCCCCTGCCGGGAAATTTCTCCCTGCGGGGAAAGAAAAATCGTAATCAAGCCGCATGCCGGTCCTGAAGTCGCTCCTGAACTCCGGATTGTCGCTCTGCTCGACAAAAAGCGCTGCTTTGAGCGTAGGCTTTGGCCGGTAGCCAACTTCCCCGCTTATGGTGGTGGCGGTCTGGTCATGGTGGGAAGGCGTGTCGATGGAGACGGCCTCGAGCCCTCCCTCCAGAATCCATTTGTTGTGGGGACGCCATCTGATCCTGGACGAAATTCCGGTGGCGTCGGCGATGAAGCTTTCGAAGCGATAGATGCCGAGATCCAGGTCAAGGCCCATCGGCTCTATAAAATTTCCACTTACGCCGCCTTTCAGGATAGTGCCGGTCTGCCATCCTCCATCCGGCATCTTCAAGCTGGTAAAAACCGAGCTCTGGTAGATGGCCACGTTCGGGTTGAGATCATAGAACACGGTATAGAAGGTCCGGCGCTCTCTCCCATCGGAGAGGATCGACAAGACCAGTTCCCTGCCCTCGGGAAATTCGTTCTGGACATCGTACAGGTCTGCCTCAAGGAGTACTCTTAATTTTTTGTCGAAAGAGGTGAATAACCGCGCAGACATTTTCTCCATGGCTGCCCTGTCCGGATTGTAATCGGCGCTGCCGTCAGCCGAGATTTTCAGCTCTTTGCCAAGCAATATCGCTTGAAAGTCCCTGCCCGCCCCACCACTGAATAATTCTTGATATACCGTGTCTCCGGAGCCTTCCCGGGAATAGCCGGCGTACGCCCTGGTGCCTTCGACCCCCTGGAGAAATAATCTGCCTCCGTAAATCGTCCCCTCGCTTGTGCTGAACAGCCTTTTAAATCTGTCCGGGTCCAGGTCGAGATATTTGGACGCCCCGCCAAACACCGCGACGCCGACCGGGCCGTCCGGTTTAAGGGAAACATTCATCCCGTCCACGGTAAGGAAGCGGTGGGTCGAAAGCGGGAATCTGCCGAGCTTGATGTCGGCCCTGCCTTCGTGGGTTCTGTACTCGAGGTAGCCGTAATAGAGAGAGGTGTCAGAGAAATTGGCGTCGAAGTCGTGGCCGTATTTTCCGTAGGCGTGCATCGATACTGCGGGATGGAGGATTCGATCGGCATCGAGGGAGAGATAGTTGTCCAGGACGGACTCCCTGTCGCCGTCCTTGTTTTCCCTGCTCTGGAAGAGAGAGGAAAATTTCCCCGATACCTCCGCGCCGAAAAGAGGGCAGGCCTGGGCAAGCATGAGCAGAACCGCAACAACCGTGATGGCCCCGGGGCCCGGGCTTCGATCAGCCGCCTCAGGCCCATCCCCGCGGACAATTTTGCCCGGGTTGTTTTTGCGTTTCGGTTTTGTCGGGTTATTTTTTTGCCAAAGCAAGATCAATACCCCTGGAGATCGTTCAAACTTGCATTCAGTAATTTCTTGGCATATGGGTAATTGTGGACCCCGACACTGCCATCCCGAAAGACGAACTGGTAGTTATACGCCGCCCGGTTCACGGCGGTCAGTTTGGCCGCAGCAAAATTATTCGTATAGTTTACCCTGATGGGCTCGGTGGTGCTGTGGCCGGTGAGGGTGTTGATCCGCACCTGCAATTGCCCCATCAGGGCCGCGATCTCGGCCCGTTTTCCCTTGAAATTGAACCGGTCTCCCGTAGCCGGCAGGGCCATGTCGGCCCCCGGTTGGTGGCAACCGACGGTGAGGCAGCCGGCTGTATTGTAAACCCCGGTATCTGGTTCAAAAAGGCGGCGCCGGTGGGTTGTGCCGTTTGCCGCAGTCATATGGCAGGTCACGCACTTGTCGGTTACCCGGTCTCCGTGGGTGACCACCACCGGCGTAACATCACCGTACTCATAACCGCCGACCCCCTCGACCATCAGCGATTCGTTCCCATGCGGATCCACCGTGATGTTGGGCAGGGCATTGTTGGCATTGTGGCAGTTGTAGCAGACGGCGGCCTTGCCGGCATTGACCGTGAGGTTCTGGCCATTGGCCCGGATGGTGGTGGTGCCGTAAAGTCTCAGGTAGTGGTGAGTCGGATTGGTCTCCCCGTGGGGGTCATGGCAGACGGCGCAGGTGACCCCTTTTGGGTCGGTGACTTGGGAGGGACCGATCTTGGCGCCGTTGTTGAGTACCCGGCTAAGGAAAGCCTGCCCCACATGGCACTGGAAACATGGATCGTTATTCATCACAATACCGCCGGCGCTCTTGTGGGCATTGAAATGAAAATCCTCGACGTTCTGCGGGTGGGCCGATGAGCCGGGCAGAACGTCCGGGATTTCATGGCAGCCGAGACAGGGGCCGGCGGAGATATCGACCCTGTATGGGTGTGAAATTCCGCTGGGATTAGGAGCAAGCCCTCCGTAGCCGCCCGGCCCATGGCATGATTCGCAGGTAACGCCCCTCATGTGGCTATTACTCCGGTTGGCAGCCGGGGTGAGCCAATCGGTATTGGTTTTTATGAAGTCATCATATCCTTGCGCCTGCAGAAAATCGTCCTTGCCGTCACCGTTTCTGTCAGCGAAGAGAAAACCGGTTGAGTGACAATCCATACAAAGCGAGGAGGTGCTGCCCTTAACCGCCTCAAAGGCGGTCCCGTGCTTGGAGCCTAGCCAAGGGGTCACCAGATCCCTCAGTTTCTGCCGTCCGTAACCGTCCTTCAGATTGACGTTTTGCGAAAGAATGCTGCCGTCGTGGCATAAGACGCAGATAATCGCTTCGGTTCCGTCCGGCTTATTGAAAAACGAATAATTCCTGGCCTGCACGGTATAACTGCCGGTATCCGCATTGAATTTGTTAGCGGCAGTCAGGCGCACCAGATAATCACCGAAGGTATCGGCAATAAATTCCACAGAACTGTTCCCGTTTGCGGATGAAAGGATAGTTGCGCTTGAACCCGCCGGTTTTGCAACGAGCTGCCAGGTGAAGGTGGTATAGGGGTTGCCGGTGGCATCGGTTAACCGGGCCGTGAGAAGCACTCGTTCCCCCAACTGGATGATATTTCTTCCCTTGGCCCGGTCGGGATGGAGCGTGCCCCGGGGGTCCATGAAGGTGGGCCGCTCAAGCAAGGCGGTCTTGTATCCCTGGTAGGCCAATTCGATGAGCGGCAAGATCGCCTGGACCGGTTGAAAGTTTCGGGCAAAAGCGGGAATCAGCCTGACGGGGTTGGCGCTTGTCGAGGCCATTGCGGTGACGGAGCGGTCCTGAGGGGTTACGGTACCCCCCAGCGGGGCAACCAGGTCATTTTGATCCACGGTGATGATCTCGAGGGCGGAAGGGTCGGCCCCCTGCCTCTCAAGGACTACGGGATTATAAGCGAGAGTGACGATCAGGTGGCCTGCGGGGTTGAGGGCTTTATTCCCCGAGCTGTCGTAAAAGGTGAGTTCATAGGTGGAGCCTGCCGGCACATAGCCCGAAATTTCGGAGACCGAGGTGGTCATCCTGATTTCAAGTCTGCCGGCGGCCAGGGCGACAAAATCGCGGCCGGTCAGGCTAAGACCGGTCAGGCTGGCGCTGATATTGCCGCTGTTGTCGATTAAGACGCTGGCAACGCTGGGAGGGGGGGCAACGCTTTCGCCGCCGCCTCCGCCGCCGCAGCCGAAGAATAAAAGCGAGCTTGCCGCCAGGAAAAGGAGAAAGGCGATGGTGTTTTGGTGAGCGATTTTTATACCGGTTCTACAAACCAAACCTGTCATACTGTCCTTTATGTTGCTCGCAGGAGAATGCTCGCCAAGTCAGTCTTTCGCAGGGGCTAGTTGTTGGGATTCATACTAAAAAATTAAGGGATGGAAAAGCAACCAAAAAATATATTTTTTAAAAAACAAAAACCTGGTCAAGAGTAGTTATCCTCATACCAGCGGCTTTCTCAGGGCGGCCATGATGCAGGCGAGAACCACCTTGACCATGTAGTAGGTGGAGAGCAGACCGGAAATGGATGATGATCCTTCCTGCCGCTCCCGCATCCGGACCGGGGTTTCCGCCACCGCAAAGCCGTTGCGGCCAAGGAGAATAACCGACTCCGGCTCCGGATAATCAAGGGGATAGTTTTGGGAGAGAAACTCGATGGCCCGCCGGTCGTAGGCCCGGAACCCGGAGGTGTTGTCGGTGATCCGGCGGCCGATCAGGAGGAAATTCAAAAGCTGAAAGATCCGGATGCCGATCCTCCGGCTGAAGGTTGAACGAAACCCCGCCGCTTTGGCCATAAACCGAGAGCCGATCACCAGATTGCCCCCCCCCTCTTCCAGGGCGGCAAGCAGCTTGCCGATTTCCCCCGCCAGGTGCTGGCCGTCGCCATCGAATTGCACGGCAACGCGATAATGATGCCGGGCCGCGAACTTGAACCCTGCCTGCACCGCCCCGCCGATCCCGAGGTTTTTCAGCAGATCGACAACCATAGCCTGGCCGGTGGCGGCAGCGATTGCGGCAGTCCGGTCGCGGGAACCATCGTTCACCACCAGGACATCAAGATCAAGCCCCGAATTCTTCAGATCACTGATCACCCCGGCAATGCTGCCCTCTTCATTGTAAGCGGGAACAATCGCCAGGATAGCGGCCTGGCTTGCCGCCCCCCGGCATTGCCAAAGGCCCATTTCCTGGATCAGTTCCTTGTTCTGTTCGGAAAGACGGGTGATGACCGCAGTCAGGTGAATCAACAGCAGAAAGATGAAGCCGGTGGTCAGGAGGGAGAGGATGATAGGCTTGTAGGCCACCCCGAACAGGTCCCCCAGGCGGTCAATGGCGTAGCGATCCAGCGAGAGATAAAGGAAACAGCCGCTCATCGCAAACCAGAGCAGCGAATATTCCTCCCGGATCCTCCGGTTTTTCACCAGGCTGAAGATGAAAAGGAAGATGAACAGGCTGAACAGGATGGAAAAAATCTGGATTTTGTCGATTGCGAAGACACTTGACATTTTTCAATCCGCCTGCTGCTTGCTTATGGTTTTATCCCGTATTCCATCCCCTTGCGGTTTCAACCCGCAGGCTTTGTCTTCGAGGCTGGTATCGCTGTCTTTGCTCTTGTTTATACCATTTGACGTATATACGGCAAGCTGTATAGTGCTGATTTTATGCCCGGATATTGGTAACTATCCAGCAGCACCGCATCTGCGTTGTTGCACCCAGAGGGTATAAGTTTCGTTTGTACCCTAAAGGGCATAAAATCCGACAAGCTGCTCAACTCAGCTTTATCCCTTGGGGCTGCCCTTGACCTTACGCATTAGGAAGTGTTCATGACCATAACCCATCATGGAAAATCCTGAGCAATGAACCAGATCTGGGTCAGATTCCTGCCGCAGTTTCTGCGAAAGCACTGCGAGGGCCGCGCCTATCTGCAGAACGTGGTCGCCAATACCGGCTGGCAGTTTGCCGACAATCTGGTCCGGATGGCGGTGGGCCTGGGGGTCGGGATCTGGCTGGCTCGCTATCTTGGCCCGGAGCAGTTCGGCCTCTTCAGCTATGCCCTGGCCTTTGTCGCTCTCTTTTCGGCCTTGGCCGCCCTCGGTCTTGATGACATTATCGTGCGCGATCTGGTTCGTGATCCGGCAGGAAAGGAGGAGCTTCTCGGCACCGCCTTTCTTTTGAAACTGATCGGCGGAGCGGTCAGCTTTCTGACCGCCGTCGGCGCCATTTTTTTGCTGCGGCCGGCCGACAGCCTGAGCCACTGGCTGGTGGGGATTGTCGCCCTTGGCGCCGTTTTTCAGGCTTTCAATATCATCGAGTTCTGGTTTCATTCGCAGGTTCAGGCAAAATATGCTATTTTCGCCAAAAATACCGCCTTCCTTCTCTGCTCCTGCCTCAAGATCGGGCTTATCCTGGCCTCAGCGCCTCTGATCCTTTTTGTCTGGCTTGCTCTGCTTGAGATTGTCCTCGGCGGACTTGGCCTGGTCATCGCTTACCGGGCAAGGGGCAATCGCCTGTCGGCCTGGCGCGGCCGCCGGGCAAAAGTGCTGAAGCTGCTGCAAGACGGCTGGCCGTTGATGCTTTCCGGCATGGTCGTTATGGTCTATTTGCGAATCGATCAGGTCATGCTTGGCGAGATGGCGGGAGACGAAGAAGTCGGCGTTTATTCGGTTGCGGTGCGCCTGGCGGAAGTATGGTATTTTATCCCGACTGCTATTTACTGGTCGGTTTTCCCCAGCATCGTTGATGCGAAGGGGATCAGTGATGAATTGTTTTATGAACGGTTGCAGAAGTTGTACAATTTGACGGCGTTGTCCGCTTACGCAGTCGCCATCCCGGTGACTTTCCTGGCCCAGTGGCTGGTGCCGACCCTGTTTGGTGAGGCCTATGCCAGGGGGGGGCTCATACTGGCGGTGCTGATCTGGGCAAATGTTTTTGCGAGCTTGGAAATCGCCAGATTTGCCTTTGTCGCCGTCATGAACTGGACCAGAATCTATCTGGTGACGATTTTAGCTGGTTGTTTTTTGAACATCGTCTTGAATTACCTGTTGATTCCGCACTACGGAGGGCTGGGTGCCGCCGCGGCTTCTCTCGTCGCCTACTGGGCGGCAACCCATGGGGCGTGTTTTTTATTCCGGCCTTTATTTAGAACCGGTTGCATGTTAACAAAGGCGTTGATTTATCCAAAGATCTGGTAGGCGGCGGGACGGCTTGTTCTGTAACTGACTAAAGCGGTCTGCATGGCATGGGCTAGAGGAAGGTGGTTATGTTTGCCGCAGGGACAATCCTGAAGATCTTGTTGGTCGAATTTGCAAAGTCCCCCCTGCATGCCATGGCGGAGATCGGTCGGCGTTTTTTGCCCGGGATGGACGATTCATCCCAGGTTCTCCAGATGAGGGAAATAACCCGTCAAGCCCCACTGGTTCTCCAGATCGAGACTACCAATATCTGCAACTCCGCCTGCGTTTTCTGCGCTTATCTGAAAATGAGGCGGGAAAAAGGGGTGATGAGCCTGCCGCTGTTCGAACAGGTCGTGGCGGAATATGCGGCAATGGGAGGAGGGCCTGTTTCCCTCACCCCATTGGTAGGCGACGCCTTGCTTGATCCGCATCTGCTGGAGCGTCTGCGGATCCTCGACGCATCCCCCCGGATTTCCCAGATATCGCTGACGACCAATGCCATTGCGCTTGAACGGTATTCCGATGAACAGCTCCGGCAGATCTTGCAGATAATCGATTGTATCCAGGTCAGCATCGGGGGGCTAGATGCGGCGACGTATGAGACGATGTATGGGGTCAAGCGTTTTCCCATGGTGCAGAAGGCAATGGAGCGACTGCTGACGATCAAGGATGAGGTCGCCAACCCGCCGAACATCAACTTTGCCTTTCGGACCAATGACTGGCGCTTCGAGCTCCGCTTCCGGAAACAGCTCGAAGAATACCGGCGCCGGGGAGCATTCGTGAGTCACATCTGGACCTATGCCAACTATGCGGGGCTGGTGCAGAATGATGCCAGGCTGAAACTGGAGGTCATCGAAGGCGCCAAGGAAAAGCGGCTCCCTTGCGTCTATGCCGCAGTGCACATGGCCATCGGCTGGGATGGAAGAATCACCGCCTGCGGCTGTGCCGATTTCGAGGGAAAGGAGCTTAAACTCGGTCAGGCGGGAGAAGACCCTTTGCCCGAGGTTTGGCGTGGGGAGAAACGAAAGTCGATTCTCAAGGCCTTCACCAGGGGCAAGCTCCCCCAAATCTGCCAACGCTGCTCGGCATACCAGCCCGATGCCGCCATTTTTTCCCGGCCCTTCTGCAAGAAAATCGCGCCCCACCGCCCCCTTCCTCCTGAATATTTCCAGCAGTTCTGGGGTGGCTGAGATGCTGGACAGCCTTCTGCGGTATCTGACCAGGAAAAAAGCCCCCGTCTTTTTCAACGATCTGTCGGTCATAAAACCTGTCAGCCCGCTCTTCGGCTGCGACCGCGGCACCCCCATCGACCGTTATTACATCGAGCGTTTTCTTGCCGGCAAGGCCGAGCTTATCTGCGGACAGGTGCTGGAGATCGGTGGCAGCCACTACAGCCGACGGTTCGGGGGAGAAAAGGTAAAAAGCTTCGAGGTGCTGCACGCAACCGGCCAGAATCGGGCCGCCACGATTGTTGGCGATCTGACCGATGTTTCTACCCTGCCGGAAAATGGTTTTGACTGTTTCGTCTGTACTCAGACCTTTAATTTTATTTACGATGTCCATAAAGCGGTGCAGGGGGCCCATTATCTGCTCAAACCCGGCGGGGTGCTGCTGGCGACCGTGGCCGGCATCAGCCAGATCAGCCGCTACGACATGGATCGATGGGGGGATTACTGGCGGTTCACGACCGCGTCGATCAAGAGGCTATTCGAACCGGTTTTCACCGGCAAGCTGGAGATTGAAAGCTTCGGCAATGTCCTGGCCGCCACGGCTTTCCTGCAGGGAGTCGCGGTCGAAGACTTGCCGGAGCCGAGCCTGCTTGACCAACGGGATGACGATTACCAGTTGATCATCGCCATCGTGGCGCGGAAAGCCTGAATATGACGGGGTTAGCCTACCGAGCCGCGCTGCCTGTCTACCGCAAGTTGCGGCAGTTGAAAAACCGGGCGCTGAATCTGCTCGATCCGCCGGTGGTGGTGCTGCTCTACCACCGGGTAACGGTCCTGCCGTCTGACCCCCACGCCTTGGCGGTGTCGCCGGAGAATTTCCGTTCCCAGATGCTGTTCTTGAAACGCAACTTTCCCCTGGTGCGGTTTGCGGATGACTGGTCTGGCCGCAAGGAGCCGGCGGTGGCGGTGACTTTCGACGACGGCTATGCAGACAACGCCCTGGAAGCCTTGCCGGTGTTGGCGGAGGTGGGGGTGCCTGCCACCTTTTTTGTCAGTACCGGCACCATTGGCACGCGGGAGGAGTTTTGGTGGGACGAGCTGGAGCGGCTTCTTTTTGGCAAGATCGCCTATCCTGCACAGTTCCTCCTCCGGGATGCGGTCTTTGCCAAGGGCTGGCCCACGGAAAGCCCGGATCAGCGCCGATTGCTTCATGACGAACTCCACTGCCTGTTTTCCAGAAAAATCGGGCCGTCATCGCGGGAGGATTGGCTTGATCAACTGCGCTCCTGGGCAGGACTCGACCGGAGCGGCAGGGAAAGCCACCGGCCGCTGACGCCGGAAGAACTGAAAACCATGGCGGCAAGCCCTTGGGCGACCATCGGCGCCCATACCGTGACCCATACGCCCTTGACCCTTCTCGCCGTAGAAGAACAGCGGCAGGAGATCATCGGCTCAAGACAACAGCTGGAGAGCCTGGTGGGCAGAGAGATCAGCGTATTTTCATATCCCTTTGGCACCCGGCTTGACTACGACCAAAGATCGCTTCGCCTCTGCCGCGAGGCGGGTTTTTGCAAGGTCGCTTCTAACTTTCCCGGTCAGGCCCATCGCTGGACTGACCCCTGTCAGATTCCGCGGCAGCTGGTAAGAAACTGGGATCTGCAAACCTTCGCCAATATAATGGGGAGTTTCTGGGCCTGATGAAAGTAGCGATGCTCAACACCTTTGATGGCGGCGGAGGCGCGGCAATTGCGGCAGGCCGTCTTTTCCGGGGAATCCAGCAAAAGGGCGTGGAGGCCAGCCTGTTGGTCCAGTTTAAGACCGGCGATGCCAGGGATGTACTCTGCAACGATGCCCCATGGCGGAGAATGGCGCGGAGTCTGAAGTTGTACCTGGGTCTGCTGCCGGTGCGGCTGTATGCGAACAAGCCGGAAAACAACTTTTCCCCGGCTCTGCTGCCCGACACCCTGATTGGCCAGCTCAGCGGGCTCGCCCCGGATATTGTGCATCTGCACTGGATGGCCGCGGGTTTCTGTCGGGTGGAGACGCTGGCAAAGTTCAATAAACCGCTGGTCTGGACCCTCCACGACTCCTGGGCTTTTACCGGAGGTTGCCACGTTCCCTTTGCTTGCAAAAAATATCGGGAACGCTGTGGCGCCTGCCCCGTTTTAGGCTCGTCGCACCAGGCCGATCTCTCCCGCTGGACTTGGCAAAGGAAAGAAAAGGCCTGGCGGGATTTGAATCTCACCGTGGTCGCCCCCAGCCGGTGGCTGGCCGATTGTGCCCGCGCAAGCGCACTTTTTCGCAACCTTCGGGTTGAAACGATTCCAAATGGCTTGGATCTGACCCGTTTCAGGCCGGTCGAGAAAGCGCTTGCCAGAGACTTGCTTGGCGTGCCGCAGGAGAAGAAACTCATCCTGTTCGGCGCGGTGGGCGGGGCAAGTGATCGGAACAAGGGCTTTCACCTGCTGTTGCCGGCGTTGCAGAAGGTGGCGGCCGCTGGCTGGAAGGCTGCGGCAGAGCTGATCATATTCGGGGCATCGGAACCGGCTTGCCCTCCGTCTTTCGGGATGCCGGCCAGGTATCTCGGCCGGCTCCATGACGATATCAGCCTTGTTTTGCTCTACGCGGCGGCGGATCTCTTCGTTTCGCCATCATTATTGGAGAACCTGCCGAACACGGTCATGGAAGCGATGGCCTGCTCCACCCCCTGCGTGGCCTTCAACCAGGGCGGGATGCCGGAGCTGATCGAACATCAGCGGACCGGTTACCTGGCGCGGCCTTACGAAATCGACGATCTGGCGGCCGGAATCATCCAGATCCTGGGAGATGAACCGGGTCGGCAGGAGATGGCGCAGCGCGCGCGGCGAAAGATCGAAAAGGAATTCTCGCTGGATTCCGTCGCCGCCCGTTATGTCGGTCTCTACCGGGAAATTCTGGGAAATACCCCAGGGGAGCGGCATGACTGACGCTCTGGTTATCTCTGTCATCACTCCCTCCTACAACCAGGGAGAGTTTCTCGAAGAAACTCTGGCCAGCGTTCTTTCGCAGGAAGGGAACTTCCATCTTGACTACCTCATTATTGACGGGGGGTCGAACGACAACTCGGTTGAAATCATCAAACGTTATGAAAAATTGCTGGACGAACAGCGTTGGCAGGTCAGATGCTGCGGCATCACCTACCGCTGGCTCAGCGAAAAGGACCGTGGCCAGACCGATGCCCTGAGCAAGGGGTTCCGGCTGGCAAAAGGTGAAATCCTGGCCTGGCTCAACTCCGATGACGTTTATCTGCCCGGTACCCTGCAAAGCGTCGCCGCCTTTTTTCGGGATAACCCCACAATTGCGCTTCTTTACGGCGAGGCCCATTACTGCGACAGTGATGGGGAGATCATCGGCCGCTATCCTACCGGGGGGTTCGATCTTGGCAAGCTGGCCTATTTCAATTTTTTCTGCCAGCCTTCGACTTTTTTCCGAAGCGAAGCATTCGAGGCGGTCGGCGGACTGGACGACACTCTTCACTATGCCATGGATTACGACCTTTTCGTCAAGATCGGCAAACAGTTTCCTTGCCGTTACCTGCCGCGTTTCTTCTCAAAATATCGGCTGCACGATATGTCAAAGACCGTGCGCAACGATGTTCTTTTCGAAAACCACGAAGAAGTCTTGCACTTGGCGCTGAAACATTTCGGGTGGGCGCCCTTGCCCAGAGTGTACGGTTCCTGCAACTACTATTGCCTGGCCGGATTGCCGGGAGTACTGACCAGGGTTCGCCTCATTGTCATTGCCGCTTCTCTTTTCTGTACCCTGTTTCGCTCCCTGTGGCTGAACCGCGGACTGCGGAAGGAAGACCTGAAATTGCTGCGACTGGAAAACTTCCAAAAAATATCCAGAGAACGGATGGAGATTTTGCGTGGTTAGGGTGCCGGGCCAAGAGTTGCGGTCGAGCCGCGTATCTCAAGGGCGTTATGACTGACGATTTCAAAGAAAAAAAACCTGCGCTTCTCTGTGGGCAAAGGGTACTCCTTCTTTTCCCCCACCTGGTCGTGCCGGGCGGGGCGCTCCATTACGCCTTGCGTCTGGCGGAGCAGTTGCTGGCCCAGGGGGCCAGGGTGGCTCTGCTGACCTTGCGGGTGGACCTGGAGGCGGCGATTGCTCTCCCGGCCGGACTTGAGCTGATCTCCCTCAACGGGCCGCTTACCTCGAGTCTTTATTACTGGCTGCTCTTCCCGTTCTGGCAGGGAAAAATCAGCCGGGCCATCAGCGCCTGGCATGCAGACGTTCTCGTGCCCCAGGTCTTTCCGGCCAACTGGTGGGGATGGCTGTACAAACGGCGTCATCCCGAGAGCAGGCTGGTCTGGGTCTGTCAGGAGCCGAGCGCTTTCATTCATTCCCCCGCCTGGATCAGCGCCTTGCAACCCTGGTGGAAAAGCGTCCTCGCCAGGGGGCTGCGACCCCTGTTGACGGCAGTGGACCTTGCCCTGGCCAGGTATTGCGACCGGATCATCGCCAACAGCCGGTTCACCGCCGCAGAGATCAAACGGGTGTATGGCGTGGAGGCAGACGGGGTCGCCTCCCCCGGCATCGACTTCCCGGCTTTTGCTGGCCAAGTGGGGCAGAGAGAGCGGGCGCTGATTACGGTGGCCCGGCTGACCAGGTTCAAACGGGTCGGCTTTCTGCTCGCGGTTTTCCGGGAGGTATTGAAGGTCCATCCCGAGCTGATTTACCATATTGTCGGCCAGGGAGAGGAAGAGCTTCAGCTTCGGGAGCTTGCCGAAAAGCTGGGGCTTCAAGCCAAGGTTGTTTTCCACGGTGCGGTCTCTGATTCGGATCTTGCCGGGCTGTACCGGCAAGCGAGCCTGTTTGTGCACGGCAGCATCGGGGAGCCTTTTGGCATGGCGCCTCTGGAAGCCATTGCCAGCGGCACTCCGGTGGTGGCGCACAACAGCGGCGGTCCGCGGGAGTTCGTCACCGAAGACTGCGGCCGGCTTGTCGCCTCGCTTGCGGTCGAAGAGTGGGCCAGGGAGATCTCCCGCTATCTTGATCTGCTTTTCAGCCACCCGGACTTTTCCGACCGGGTTCGTGAAACCGCCCGCCGCTTCGACTGGCCGCAGTCACTTCGCCCGGCGGTCGAAATGATAGGCGAATTGTGTCCCGATGCTGATCGGGATCACAGCCTTGATCCTTCTGCTGCTTCCCCCCTCATCTCCATCATCATGCCCAGCTACCAGCAGGCACCTTTTCTGGAGGAGGCGGTGCGTTCGGTGCTCGATCAGGAGGAGGCGGACGTCGAGCTTCTGGTCATGGACCCAGGCTCCACGGATGGCTCCAGGGCGTTGCTGCTGGGGTTACAGCAGGAATACGGCGAGCGGTTGCTGCTGCATTTTGCCCCCGACCTGGGCCAGTCGGACGCCATCAACCGGGGCATGGCTCTGGCCAGGGGCCGGATTCTGGCCTGGCTTAATTCCGATGACCGGCTGCGGCCGGGCGCCCTGGCCAGGGTGCGGGACTGGCTGGATGTGCCGCAGCCGCGTTGGCTCTATGGCCGGGCCGGGATGATCGACAGCCAGAGCCGACCGCACGGCAGCCTGATCGTCCATTACAAAAACTGGCGGGGGCGCCGCTTCTCCCTGCTCAAGCTGTTGACTGAGGATTTTATTCCGCAGATGGCGGTGTTCTGGAACCGGAGCCTGTGGGAATTGGCCGGCCCCCTGGATGTCGATCGCCACCTCGACATGGATTATGATCTCTGGTTTCGCTTTGCCAAAATGACCGATCCCCTGGTGCTGCCGGTCTATCTGGCCGATTTCCGGGTACACGGCGCCGCCAAGGGCAGCCGCCAGACCGGCGCCCAGCTCGACGCGGCCCTGATCACCGCCCGGCAGCATGCCGCCGGGCTCGGCGGCAAAGGGGCGGCGGCCCTGGTGCTGGCCCGGCTGTTCAGTTGGCGGACCAGATTGGCCTACCGCTTGCTGAAACCAAAAGGATAAGTTGCTTATGCTAATCTCCATCATTGTCTATTTTGCAGGATATCTACAAAAAGTCTTGACTATTTGTAATTGTTGTTCAAAATAGTCGGCATGAAACGGTATATATTTTCAGCAATCAGGAATGATCTGGCTCGGAAGATGGTCCTGGTGACCGGCCCCAGGCAGGTAGGCAAGACGCATTTGGCCAGGATGCTGCTGCCCGAGTTTCCCAGGGCGCAGTATCTGAATTTTGACGTCCCCGCAGACGCCAGTATCATCCGGAGCCACTCCTGGCCCCTGCACAGCGCCCTGCTGGTCTTCGACGAACTGCACAAGATGCACGAATGGAAGCAGTATCTGAAAGGAGTTTTCGATGGCCGCGACGAAAACCAGGCCATTCTGGTCACCGGCAGCGCCAGAATGGAAACCTTCCGCCAGACCGGTGAATCACTGGCCGGCCGGTACTTTCATTTTCATCTGCTGCCCCTTTCCGTACGGGAACTGGCCGGGGAGATGCCGCCAGCCGAGGCCTTGGCCCAGCTGAACACCCTGGGCGGTTTCCCGGAGCCGTTTCTCTCCGGCTCAGCGGATCATGCGGCCAGATGGCGGAGTCAGTACTATACCGACCTGGTCCGGGAAGATATTCTGGAGTTCGGCAGGGTCAATGAACTGCGGGCCATGAAGATCCTCCTCGAGATGTTACGCTCCCGCACCGGGTCCCCCCTTTCCTTCAAAGCCATCGCCGAGGATCTACAGGTTGCACCCCAAACCGTCCAGCGCTATGTCTCGATCCTGGAAAGTCTTTATATTGTTTTTCTGGTGCGCCCTTTTCATCGTAATGTAGCGCGCGCCATCCTGAAGGAACCAAAGCTCTATTTTTACGACACCGGCCTGGTCATCGGCGATGAGGGAGCCAGACTGGAGAATACCTTTGCCGTCTCCCTGCTTAAGCATGTCCGCTTTGTCAACGACACCACCGCCAAGGGGGTGTCACTCGCCTATTTGCGTACCAAGGAGGGTCGAGAGGTCGATTTTGTTTTGACCGAGGGTGACCAGATCCGCGAACTCATCGAGGTAAAGCTGACCGATGGCCAACCAGCCCCGGCTCTGATCTACTTCAAGGAACGTTATTTCAACACCGCCAGATGCGTACAGGCGGTCATGCACTTACGGCGCGAACAGTGCCTCGCCGGTATCGAGATCCGGGAGGCTGCCGCCTACCTGGCGGAACTTGACGCCTGAACTATTATCCGTGGCAAATCAAGATGAAAGAGACCCTTCCCTTCCGGCCATACAGCCACCTTCTGCTGATCCTGCTCCTCGGCGCGCTCGCCTATGCCAACACCTTTCAGGCCCCCTTTGTCCTCGATGATCTGACCTCGATCAGTACCAATCCGGTAATCACGGAGCTGGCCAATTTTGCCCCGGGCGGCCCCGGCTATGACTTCGTGCCCCGGCGCTGGGTCGGTTATCTCAGCTTTGCCGTAAACCACCAGTTCGGCGGGCTCGAGGTCGGCGGCTATCATCTGGTCAATCTGCTGATCCATCTCGGCACCGCTTCGCTGCTTTACGCCCTGGTTGTCCTCAGTTTCCGGACGCCGGAACTGGCCTCCAGCAGGCTGGCCCCAAGGGCCGACACCATTGCCCTGCTGGCGGCCCTGCTCTTTGTCGCCCATCCGGTCCAGACCCAGGCGGTCACTTACATTGTCCAGCGGTTGACTTCCCTGGCCACCTTCTTCTATCTGGCTGCGCTGGTGTTGTATGTGGCCGCCAGGCTTGCCGCCGAACAGCGGCTTGCCAGGGCTGCGGTCGCGCAAGAAGCCGGACGGCTTGGGAAAAAGGGTCGGCGGCAGAGGCCGGCAACAGAGGGGGGCGGCTGGCGAGTCGGGCTGTTGCTCGCCCTTGCTGTGGGGGCGGCGGTGCTGGCCATGTACACCAAGGAAATCGCCTTTACCCTGCCGCTGGCCGCCCTGCTCTACGAGGGGTGTTTCTTCCGGGGCGGTTGGCTCCGCCGGCTCCTTTTCCTGCTGCCCCTGCTCCTGACCCTGCTGATCCTTCCCCTGAGCATCCTGGCCGGCGCCGACGAGCTTGGCACCGGGGTCGGCGAGCAGTTGCGGGCCCAGTCCGAGGTTTCCCGGCTGCACTACCTTTTCAGCCAATGCCGGGTGCTGGTCACCTATCTGCGGCTGCTGGTGCTGCCGATCAACCAGAACGTTGATTACGACTATCCGCTCTTTACCAGCTTTCTTCATCCCCAGGTGCTGGGCTCCATCCTCTTGCTCACTCTGCTCTTGCTGCTGGCCGGGCTGCTCCACCATCGCTCCCGGCCGGGTAACATCCCCGGTAGCGAACCGGCCCTCAGGCTGGTTTCCTTCGGGATCTTCTGGTTCTTTCTCACCCTGTCGGTGGAGTCGAGTGTTGTCCCGATCCTTGACCTGATCTTCGAGCATCGCCTCTACCTGCCCTTAAGCGGAGTGGCCGCAGCGGTCGCGGTTCTGGTGGTACTCGCCTCCGAAAAGAGCAGGACAATTTACGGGGGTCGGCTGCCGCTGTTTCTCGCCGCCCTGGTCGTGGCCGCGCTTGGCGTCGCAACCTGGCAGCGCAATCAGGTCTGGAGCAGCAACATCCGCCTCTGGCAGGATGCCGCGGAAAAATCGCCCAACAAGCACCGGCCCTGGTACAATCTCGGCACCGTGCTCGATGAGGCCGACCGACCGCAGGAGGCGCTGGTCGCCCTGAGCCGGGCGGTTGCCCTCGAGCCCAACCAACCGGAAACCTGGCATAACCTCGGTCGGGTCTACCGGTTGCTGGGCCGCACTGATCTCGCCATCGCGGCGTTTCGCAAGGCGATCGAGTATAAGCCGCAGATGGACGATGCCGCTGCCAATCTGGCCTTGTCCCTGATCAGCATCGGCCAGCCCGGCGAGGCGCTGGCCCTTCTGGAACCCCGGCTGCCGCGGGGTGCCGGGATCGCGGAAACCCATTATGCCCTAGGCCTGGCCTATGCCATGACCAAGCAGCCGGACAAGGCCCAGCAGGAACGGGCCATGCTGGAGCAGATGGACCCCCTGCTGGCTCTCCGGATGCAGGTGGAGATCGCAAATATTCGGTGATTTTACCGGATTACGGCAGGGACAACTTACGTCATTCCGGCATGCTGTTTAGCCGGAATCCAGGGGGACAGGCATGAATGGCGCTAGTTTAAGGACGGAGGCCAGCAAAACCGGGACTGTCCCCGGCCCCATCGGGGGCTGTCCCAGGCTTTTGCGAGTTGAAGCCACAGCAGTTGCAAAAAGCCTTAAACTCAAACTTTTGCAGTGCCGGCCACCATGGTTGCCTCAAACCCGTAAACTTCCGGGACAGCCCCCGATGGGGCCGGGGACAGTCCCAAGTTTACTCCCCGCGGTTGCAAGAAACGCTTAAACTAGCGCCATTCGGGACAGTCCCGGTTTTGCTGGCCTCCGTCCTTAAACTAGATTACAACTCAGAAAGTTGAGACGTGGATCAAAGACATGTTGAGATGACGCACAAAGGAGCTTAATGAAAAAGCAGCCTCCTGCAAAACCACTTCTATTGCATCCCGCCTGCCACGTTCTTCTCATCCTGCTGGTCGGGACTTTGGCCTATGCCAATATCTTCGAGGTTCCCTTTATTTTTGACGGCATCAACGCCATCAAAAATAACCCGTTGATCCATGATCTGCGTCACTTCGCTTTCGGCGGTGAGGGCTACGCCTTCGTACCCCTGCGCTGGGTCGGCTACCTCAGCTTCGCCCTCAATTATCATGTCGGCGGCCTTGAGGTTTGGGGCTACCACCTGGCAGACCTGCTGATCCATCTAGCAAACGCCCTGCTGGTCTACCTCCTGGTAATGCTCACCTGCCGGACCCCGCAACTTGCGACCGCAGGATTGTCCCGGCGGGAGACGGCCACCATCGCCGTGCTGGCCGCCCTGTTCTTTGTCGCCCATCCGATCCAGACCCAGGCGGTAACCTATATCATCCAGCGGCTCACCTCGCTGGCCACCTTTTTCTATCTAAGCGGTCTGGTGTTCTATGTGGCCGCCCGTCTTGAGCTGGAGAAAAAGGGTGCAGCCCAGCAAAGCGGCCCGCCTCGCCCCGGACAAAAGCGGCTGGGGCTGTTGCTCGGCGCCGGGGTGATCGCGGCCCTCCTTGGCATGCAGACCAAGGAAATCGCCTTCACCCTGCCGCTGGCGGCCCTCCTCTACGAATGGTCCTTTTTCCGGGGAAAGTGGCGGCAAAGGCTGCTCTACCTGCTGCCGCTGCTTCTCACCCTGGCGATTATCCCGCTCGGCATACTGAGTGAAGCCACCGACAATATGGGCGCCAACGGCGGGGTCATGCAGACCCTCGGCGACCAGTTGCGGGCCAAAAGTACGGTCCCCCGCCTGGATTACCTTGCCACCCAGTGCCGGGTGCTGGTCACCTATCTGCGGCTGCTGGTGCTGCCCGTCAACCAGAACCTCGATTATGACTATCCTCTCTTAACCAGCTTTCTTAATCCCCAGGTGCTGGGCTCCATCCTCTTGCTCAGCCTAATTCTGGCCTTGGCTTGGATTCTGCACCGTTATTCCCGGCCGGGGAGCGAAAATGAAAATGGGTCGCCCCCTATGCTGCGGCTGGTTTCGTTCGGCATTTTCTGGTTTTTTCTCACCATTTCGGTCGAGTCCAGCCTTATTCCGATCCAGGATCTGATCTTCGAACACCGCCTCTATCTGCCCTCGGTCGGCGCGGCCATCGCCGTTGCGGTGCTGGTCATCCTGGCCAGCCGGAAAACCGCCAGATTATCCGCAGGCTTGGTTCCGCTGCTGCTTGCCGTTCTGCTCGTGCTGGGGCTGGCGGTTGCCACCTGGCAGCGCAATCAGGTCTGGCAAAGCGAAATCAGCATCTGGCAGGATACGGCAAACAAATCGCCCAACAAGGCCAGGCC
>Ga0172380_10003430_pt1 | contig 21752 bp, 28 predicted proteins | sample Leawe162metaG_FD_119747 | JGI IMG/M metagenome (GOLD analysis project Ga0172380, IMG submission 119747) | Leachate microbial communities from a municipal landfill in Southern Ontario, Canada - Leachate well 162 metaG | ecosystem: Engineered > Solid waste > Landfill > Unclassified | place...
GCTCTCAAGGTAGTCGACGGCAACGTAGAGATCGTGAGCGAGGGCGAGACCTTGGTGCTTAACCAAGACGAGAATCTTCGCTCGCGTCAGTGTGTAATAAAGCCTAATCTTTAATATATGGAGACCCTTAGTGTCGTATTGGAGATTGCTACAACTCTCTTGGGAGTGGCTAGTGTTGTGAGCTTTATTTTGTTTATACCATTTAGTTTATTGGGCTGGGCGTTGAGTGATCTTACTGCCAGGACTCTCTTGCCTTATATATTACAAGTATTCATTTATGTATTTGTTTTATTCATGGCGATCGGGATGTGCTTTCTGTCGGTTGGTGTTTTTTTTGGTATCAATTTCGATGGTACGTTTTCTCGGCTAGCTATGTTTGTGGTGGTAGGGGCAGCTTTTGGATTTGTGGCTTTCCTTATGCTGTTCAAAATCGTTTCTGCAAGTAGAGATGGTTTCGGGTTTCGCAGTGTCGTTGTGACTGGCAGGATTCAGGTTGTGAAAGGAATGCCGATCGTGCCGGTTGGTTATAATCACGTGTCGGTACCGCATTATAAAGTCAGAGTCATGGGCGAAAATGACGACCCCGGTGCAGATGGGTATGAAGTAAATAAGGGCTACATTACGCGCTCGGACTTAAGTAGGTTAGAGGTGGGTGTCTGGGATCCAATATTTTATCGGTTTGAAATAGAACCAGAAACGTCCGAAAAACAATTTCGTCTCACGGTCTTGCCGTACTCAAAGTATCTCCTATCAGCTGAAGAGGTACATTAAATGCATAGCATCATGTCTGTGTATTGTGTCGTGCCAAATGCAAGGATTAATCCTTGCATTAGTCCTGTTATTTACTATCCTTAGGGCATGGCAGTTTTGGATAATGAAATCGTGAGTGTGTACGAAGACGACAATATAATAGTCAGACCATCGCCCATCGAGGGGCTAGGGTCTTTCACGAAGCGCCCGTTCAAAAAGGGGGAAGTCGTATTCGTATGGCACCCTAAAGTGCTTACGAAGGAAGAGGTAGAGACACTCCCAGAAGACCAGAAGCGCTACTTTGATACGCGTGCCGACGGCACGCCGATACTTATGCAGATACCCGAGCGCTATGTGAACTGGGCCACTGACCCAAATACGGTTTTAGATGGAGAAAGTGATGTCGCGCTACGCGATATCGCTGCGGGCGAGGAGATTACGAGTGCGTACCCGATCGACTAATAGCCATGCCCGAGAGGGCAAGCAGAGAGGAGCTCCGGCGGGACGGGGCGGGCGCTCCCGTAGCCGCATTCCAAAAATGCAGATTTTGTGGGACACTTGCTGTCATGAATAAGGCTGATGAGCGACCTCTCGCACACTTGCAGATAATTTTTGAGGAAGTCCTGCCCGCGCTCGTAGCCGAAAATGTACGCTATTGGGTCTTCGGCGGCGTTGCCATTGCCGGTGTTGCCTCTCGGGTTTTACGAAGCGGGGAGAATAGGAATGGAGACGTGGATATCTACGTGTGTGAAGCAGATTTTAATAAAGCTGAGAGAATCGTAAGAAAGCTCGCAGAACAACATGGCGATTGGGACGCAGATCGCTGGGTCGTGACTTACTCAATGATGAAAGGTACTGGGCGGCCGAAGGTAGAACTGTATGTTAAGAAATACCAACTATTCTCGGTTGTGCCCGTGTATCCGACAGAAGAGGGTGTAGAATTTCGCGTGATCACTTCAACGTCATTACCGATAAACGCTCTAGAGCAGGAGCAACATGAGCTTGAAGGCTTCAAGTTTTTCACGCCACCGGTTGCGGTATTGAAAGCTATTTTTAGGAGCTTCATCCTCGAGCGGCTCGAAACAAAGGATTACATTATTGCGCATGGTACAAAAAGACGAGTCGATGCAGAATCATTATTTGACTCACTAGAACTAGAAGAATTCGATGAACGTGCAAATGTAGCGCTCCAAACAGTCGGCGCTGAGTGAGCCTATCTAACACATGATTCCGCTCATCATTCTCGCAGTTGTGCTGGTGGTGGCAATATTTATATTCAAGCTCTCCGCGTAGCATTGCGCGATGAATGCAAGGATTAATCCTTGCATTAGTGCGGTAATTTACTATCCTTAGGGAATGGCAGGCAGACGCAAAAGCGGCGACGAGAATATCCGCTCACTCATACGCACTTCAAATGGTAAGAGCTACTCTCTGACGCTCCCCATAGCGGTCGTCCGCGCATTTAGATGGGAGAAGAGGCAGAAGCTTGAGCTCTCGGTCGACGAGAAAAATAAACGCATCATCATCTCAGATTGGCCACGTAGTAGATAAGTAAACCTATTCACTACGTGGTTGGCCCCGTAGTAGATAGGCGGCTCGCGGTTAGGCCGCGGGTGCTATGATTTCTCTATGCCACCAGAAATCCAATTACAACCACAACCGATACCGTCTGTACCACCGCCTAGCTCGTCGTATAAAAACATACTTGTAGCTGTAATCGTATTGGTTGGAATAATTGCCGCTGTTGGAGCTTTCACGTACATGCGGTACAACGAGTCGCAAAAGTTCGACGCGCTCAACATTACCGACGAAAAAGATGTCGTAGACTACGCGACTTGCATGAGCTATGCGCAGAACCTGCCAATCAACTTCCGAATCATTTTCAAACATGGTTCGAATATTCAGCAGATAAGGGATATACAGACGGGTTTACAGAGTGCGTACCCAAGGGCGACGATCGTGGTGAAGACTGAAGACGATGCTGTTGCGCAATCGGTGGATATATATGGCGATAGCGTACATACGGAGAGCGACATGGAAAAGTGGAAGAAGGATCTCGCCGCTCGAGCAACCCCAAAGATCGAATTTACCGCCCCAGCGGTTGATCTCGGCAGCGGACAACAATTCCAAGATGTGTTGACGCCGCTTCTCGATAAGGCTACAGGAACCTCATTCGAGCAGTACTCGGGACAAGTACCAAGCTCCGCTCTCACTGGAGCAGCGAAGACGAAGCAAATGGTTGAAGAACACTGTGAGCGCAAATACAAAGATATGTCCGCTGCCGAACGTTCGCAAGCTGAGATTGCAGAAGCAGACGGTGCTATTAAGAGTCTGGTGCGAGGCGGACTGATGGTGTCGGCCCCTACGTATTTTTCGGGGCATGCATCGTACGCTCCAGGCCCTCTCGCATTGAACAGTGGCATTTGTTCCGACTCCGGTGCTTGGGGTCTAAAGAGGAGTATCGATCAGCTGACCACTGTTGCCGGCGTAGCGTATTGCTATGCGTCACAGTCAGCGCTAGCTGTCTCTGCGCCGCTCAAGTCTGACCCATCGAAGGGCTATTGCGCCGACAGCAATGGCTATGAAGGAATCGTCGACTCTCCTATGGCCGCTCAGCAAGGGTACTGCGTCGCACCAGAGGTGAAGCAGTATGATCTCAGCTCCTGCCAGCAGATTAGTGGGATTCGCCAGCGCTGGGGCTGCGTGGGAGATCAGCTTAACCAGGCTGCGCAACGAAGGATAAGTTCGATCACTGGTCCGTATGCCGCTCCCGATGCGGACAAGATAAAGTACTGCAAGACGCTCACAGGCCTCGAGGCAGACTATTGCTACGTCTCAATGACTCAGGCCTATCGCACTGCAGCTATACCCAATGCACAAGTGTGTGCGAACATGTCGAACATGTACCCGTGGTTTAAGGCCGACTGTATAGAGGGCAGGCCATAAACATAGGCCTGCCAATACTCCGCTGACCAGTGGGGGCAAACAAGGAGGAGCTCAGGGGTGGCGCGGGGTGGGGCAGGCGCTCTCGTGATACTCTGAACGTATGAAAATTGGTGTCTGGGGAGACAGTATTACCTACGGGGCGGGGGACTCGGAGGCTCTCGGGTGGGTTGGGCGGCTACGTCGAGAGCTCGAGAAGGCCTCTCAGGTGGGGGTCTATAACTTTGGCATCTGCGGGGACTCCACCGAGGATATATTGAAGCGATTCGCAATCGAGCGCGACGCAGTGCGTCCTGAGGTGGTAATCTTTGCGGTGGGGACAAACGACGCGAAGTATCCAGAGGGTGGCAGCGAGACGTACGTGCCGCTCGAAACTTACAAACAGAATATACGCAGTCTTGTAGAGCAAGCGAAGAGCCGTGCCGACAAAGTATGTATCGTCGGCCTTACCAAGGCCGACGAGGCGCACATGAGAAAGAGCGGTACGGTGTTTTTGAACGCCACGACTGGCGAGTACAACGACTACTTGCGTGCGCTGGCGAGTGAGGAGCAAGTGAGCTTTATCGACGTGTTTGAGGTAATCGACACGGCCATTGATCTGGCAGATGGCCTACATCCAAACGCGCAGGGCTACGAGAAGCTATTCCAAGCGATCAAACCATTTTTTGCATAGAGGCCCTGCCCGTGGCCGCGAGCAGAGAGGAGCTCCGGAGTGGGGTGGGGCGGGCGCTCCCGTAGCCGCATTCCAAAGTCCCTGAAAATGTGGGGTCAAATGTGAGCCAGCACTCGTTGGTCGAGAGTGACTGTGGCCGGGTGAGGGTTGATGCGTTATCATGGGTACATGAACTCAAGAGAGCTCTGGTTTAAGAGAAAACGATATGGCTGGGGATGGGTTCCGGCCCGCTGGCAGGGCTGGGCGGTGCTTGTTGTCTACGCAGTAGCGATGGTCGAAATATTTAAACGTGTCGATCGGGGCTCGCACTCAGCGAGCGACACTCTCATAGTCTGGGTGCCCGAGGTGCTCCTGCTCACGCTGGTCTTGATCGCGATCTGCTACGCGACCGGTGAGAAGCCGCGCTGGCAGTGGGGCGAGCATCATGCTGATTAGGACGAAGAGTCGGGTGTGGAAGTGGGAAGGAAACGGCGCATGGCACTTCGCCACGCTTGACCCGAAGACCGCGAAGGCGGTGAAGCAGACGCAAGAGGGCAAAAAGCGTATCGGCCGGGGCTCGGTGCCGGTCGTGGTGACTCTGGGTGAGACGAGCTGGAGGACTTCGGTATTTCCCGATACTAAACGCGCGAGCTACCTCTTGCCGCTCAAGGCTGCGGTGCGTAAGAAGGAGGGTATTGCCGAGGGCGACACGGTCGCGCTCTCGCTGCAGCTATAGCGCCTGCCCGTAGGGGCAAGTGGCGAGGAGCTCCGCAGTGGGGTGGTGCCGGCGCTTAAATAAATAGAAAACCGTTCACCAACGGTCTTCGTTGATGAACGGTTGTGCCGTTCGGCTTGGTTGCGCTCATGTCTGCATGAGCCTCTGAGCGTACGCGATCTCCTCCTCGGTGAGGTACCCGACCTTCCACTCCTGCACGGGCGAGGCCGTGGCCTCTGCTGTTGTCGGTACTGCGTCGTAGTAGTTGCGTACCAGGCCGCGATACCCAAAGTGCATCACTGCCAGGTCGACCACCTTCTCTTCGCGACGGAGCGGGTTGATGGTCGCATCGAGCACGACGTGCGAGAGTTCGTGTGAGATCGCTCGCACGACAGCTTCAAACGGCGCCGTCTCGAGAAATGCTCGACGCAGGTACACGGTGACCGACGACCGTTTGAACTCACGCGTGCCGTAATGGCCATAGAGCTGCTGGTCGACCCACGCGAGCGAGTCTTTCTTGCCGCCCGAGTTGACCAGCCCGACACGGATCGTGAGGTCGAGCGCGAGGTGTCTCGCGATCGAGCTCACCATCTCACCGTATCGGCGCTCGCTGTGGAGCCGCTGCAACGGAGCGGTGTCGACGGGCTTTCGCGGGTCACCGAACGATTGGCTCAGTTGTGCGACCCAGGTGCGGATTTCAGTGCTATTCATCGGATACCCCCTGTAGAGAACAAATTTTTAAACAATGTATATAATAGCATACTCAGCGCTTAAAGTCAAGCAGCGCGAGGGCTCGCTCAGCGCGGCGCTCCGGAGTGGGGTGGGGCGGGCTCTTTTGTAGCCGCATTCCAAAATCCCTGAAAATGTGGGATTATTTTAGTGATGTCTGATGGCACAATCGTCTACGTGTTTATCGATGCTGCAAATTTGTGGCAGGCACAGAAGGCTAAGGGCAAGATGTTCGATTATCAAAAACTGAAGAAGTTTCTCGAGCAACGGTTCGCCGCTTCTACGCTGGAGGTTTTCTACTACACCGCATATCCCAAGGAGGGGACACGTGATTATAGTCTCGACGGCAAGCACAAGTTCTTTACCTATCTCAAGAAAGGTCTCGGCTTCACGGTACAAAAGAAGGAGCTTAAAAGAATCGTGTCGCATGGCGACGTGGGAGATGCTATTCAGGAGAAAGGGAATATGGATGTCGAAATGACCATCGATGTGCTGCATCACCTGAGTAAATATGATACCGCCGTTCTCTTCACAGGCGATTCAGACTTCTTAGCGCTCATTTCGTACATTAGAAACAAAGGAAAGAAGGCGTACGTGTTTTCTTCAAAAAACAATATCTCGCAAGAGTTGCGGACGGGCGCAGACGGGTATGAAGATGTGCTCACTTTGACAGAGGATATTTGGGGGCGCGACTTGGTGCATCGGCCAGTATAAACACAAAGCAGCCCTCCTTGCGGAGGGCTGCCCTTGGATGTAGTACCCTTACGGTTTATGGTAAACCGAAAGACCTCTGCATTATAGGCAAATACCGGTAAATAATCAATAGTGCCGGGCTCGAGGTGCATAACCGATTTTTCAGCCCGGGATAGCCGAGAGAGGAGCTCCGGCAGGGTGGGGCGGGCGGCTCCCATAGCCGCATTCCGAAAACGGAGATTTCGTGGGACGATTACTACAACTTGATCATTTATAAACTGAGGCTGAGGAGGCTCGTGAGGCGCAGGCGGCCGCGCAAGCAAACGGGTAAGAGGGAATACCAAAAGCACAAAGAGGCCGCGCGGGCCCTGGTACACGCGCGGCTTGAGCACTTCAACCAGCACTATGGCTTCGCCTACAATAGCGTCGCGATACGCAATCAGCGAACGCGCTGGGGCAGCTGCTCGGCCAAGCATAATCTGAACTTCAACTACCGCATCGTCTTTCTCCCACTCGCTCTGCAAGACTATCTGATCGTGCACGAGCTCTGTCACCTGCAAGAATTTAACCACTCAGCAAAGTTCTGGGCCCTGGTGGCCGAGACCACCCCCGACTACCGCGCCTTGCGCCAAGCCCTCCGGGCGGGTGGGGCGCTTCTACGCTGATCTAGGGCTCTCCCTTAGCCGCATTCCAAAATCCCTGAAAATGTGGGACGAGTTGGGCGATTGTCTGGAGCCTTTAATAGTTATGTATTTCATACAGGTTGACAATCCTTACAAGGGAGCATATCCTTTACGTATATGAAGCAAGAAGAAAAACGCGCACGATTTAAGCGCTTGGGCACTCAGCGCACAAACACCGTGCTCCAAAAGATTAAGGTGCTTGGAAATTGCGCTAATCGAAGCGCATATGAGTACACCGAGGAAGAGGTCAACAAGATTTTCTCGGAAATTGAACGTAGAGTGCGAGAGGCAAAAGCGAAGTTCCATTTTCCAAAAATAAAAGAATTTAGACTCTAACATTATGGCTACCCGCACCAAGAAGATTGATATTACGCCCGATAAAACCCTCTTTCCTAAGATTGGGCAGACAGGTTATACGGCGGGACAAGCTTTGTCCGAGCTCATCGACAATTCAATCGATGTTATCAATCCAAAGCTTGGAAAAGTTTCAATAAACATCAAAATAGACAAGAAGAAGGGTGTAATCATCGTGGAAGACGATGGACTGGGGATGTCAGAAGATGTGGCTGCGAACAGCATTAAGATTGGCAGCTCAAGGAAGCGTGAGGGAGAACTTGGACAGTTTGGAATTGGCCTCAAGGCATCTTGTATGAGTCTCGGTGGCAAGTTCACGCTTGAAACTTCTCCGCAAGACAGCGACGAGGAATACATACTGGTGTTTGATGAAGAAGACTTCTTGTCAAAGGGTAACTGGAATGATTTTGAGATTACGATAAAAAATGGCGCTGATAAAGGCAAGTCCTTCACGCGCATCAAGATAGAGAAGTTTAAAATTAAATTTTACCCTACTTTTCCTGAGGTTTTGAAAAAGCATCTCAGTGAGCGCTTCAGTCCATTCATTGCCAACAAAGAGGTTGAGATAAAACTCAATGGCGAGAAGATACGAGCCGAATCTGCTGACATATTTCCTGATAGCAGGAAAGAATTTTCTATAACACTCAGTAGCGGCGACGTGATAAAGGGCTGGACTGGTATTTTGAAAGTCGGCTCGGTTGAGAAGAGCGGTTTTAATCTCTACAGAAATAAACGGCTCATACGAGTTCATGAAAAATTGGGGTATGTTTACCACCCTTCCAAGATGGCGATAACTGGCGAGATACACATGAACACTCTCCCGGTTACAATTAACAAGCGTGAGTTCGAGACAGAGAACGAATACTACATTGAGTTCTTTCAGAAATTCAGTGAATATTTGAAACCGATTCTTGCTGAAGTACAACAGCGACACCAAGAGGAGAAAATTAAGGACCTGCCTCGCGAAATTAAGGAGACACTAAAAGACAACTTACTTAAGGCGCTGAACAATTCAGACGAGCTCAAGGAGCTGGCATTTCCAGGAGCTGATACGAAGAAGCGTAGCGAGGAGGGTGAATTGTTTGATAAGGAAGAACGAGAAAGTCCCGAGAACGAGGTCGGTACTATCGAAAAAGACCCCGAGGCGGACGGGGGTCGTACTCCCAAAAAGACATCCGAGAACAAAGCGCGCTTTATTACTATAGCAGGACGACGTTTTCGCTTCGACTATGAATGGGGTTCATTGGAAGAGTCTATAGCAAAAGAGGCCTATCTCGATAAGGAGAAGAACACGATCATGGTGATATTGAATCAGAACTACAACATTCTAAAAGTGCTTCCGAAGGCAGACATTTTCTACCACGTTATATTTCTTGCTGAAGGTATTGTTGAAGTATTTCTTCGAGAGAATAAGCAGTCGTTGGAGAAAGCAACGGCGATTCGTGATTCATTGGTTCATAAACTGGCAGACGTCATGTCGGAGGACTCTCTAGAAGAATCGGCTACTAAGGACTCACAAATTCTATCCGCGCAAACATATCTTCTCAAGGCTTCTCCTGAAGACATGGCTCTTAACGAGAACGAAGTTCTTGTACTTGAGCGACGGCTTGAGAATGGTCAAACGTACCAAGAGATAGCAACTGAAATGCATTTGTCGCGACAGCGGATAGAACAGCTTTTCAAGTCAGCCTTGAATAAGATTAGTGGAATCCGCAAACGCATACCTACCGCAGCTAAGACGGCGGAGAGACTTGATACGGTTGTTGAAAAGGCAGTCAAGGAGAAAGCAGAGAAGGATGCGATTCAGAGCGTTATTAACAATACTGCATCTATGTATGGAGTTGACGTAGATGACCTTCTCGGATCACGCAGGCAGAGTAATTTCATTTTGCCGAGACACACAATTATGTATCTCCTCCGCAAGGAGCTTGGACTTTCATTTCCCATGATTGGGAAAATAATGGGCAAAGACCACACTACAATCATTTACGCCTATCACAAGATAGAAAGTTTTATTGAAGGGAAAGCGTAGCTGTTAAGTATCGACCTCAATTTGCTTGAGAAGTGAACGACCCAGTCGCTCTATTACTCCCACTACGAGTGCATTGCCCATAAAGAATGCGCGCTTTGTGGCGACTGCCGATGCGGTGTGATTGTCGGGGAACATGCAGAGCCTTTCTAGTTCTATTGGAAGCAGGCGACGCAGTCGGCCTGACTTTGTCCTTACTACGTGTTTAAAACGTGAAGGTGCAGACCCGCCCTCGGCAGTGATAATTGTCCGTGATGCTTTGTTCAAAGCATCAGGAAAGGCCATGGAGCCCTCAGTGTAGGTAAACACGTAGCCGTCTTTTCCCTTACGTGTTTCATTTTTTGCCCCCTTTAGATACTCCCATTTTGAGACGTCCTCTTTTTTTATGAAAAACTCTTCAGCTACGTTCTTTTCGTTCTCGAGTACTTGCCCGAGAGTAACGTACGAGCCAGCGTGCAGAGGCGCCACTTCAAATGTCGTTACTTTTCTATCTATTGCGAGACCGGCTTTTAGAAAAGGAGACTGCGTGCTTGATTTCCCATTGTTAAAGTTATTACTTATGACAGGAAGATCGCCAAGTATTTCGATATCTTTAGTTGCGCTGACGTCTTGTACCGGAAATGCTTTTGCTATTGTGCCGTCTTTTGTAACCCAGGCTTCTGCATTCTTAGCTTTGAGAATCCGTTTACCAATTGCGGTGCTTTTCTTGTACCCCAAAATAAAAATTCGTCGGCGGCGCTGGGGCATGCCATATTCTGCTGCGTTGATTATGCGCCACTCGACGATGTAGCCGAGATCATTTAGTGAGGCGAGCATCATTGCGAAATCACGCCCACGCTGTGCGGCTGGAGACTTAAGTAGCCTGTCCACGTTTTCAAGCATTAAATAGCTAGGTGCTTTTTTACCTTTTTCATTCAGAATTCTATGTATAGCCCACCACAGTACGCCTTTCTTTCCTATTAGGCCGCTCGCCTGACTTAGTGTACGGGCGACCGAGTAGTCCTGACATGGGAATCCGCCAACGAGCAGGTCATGCTCTGGTATTGACGCAACAGACACCTGTGCGATGTCCACGTTCGAGTGACCTTCAGAGCCAAAGCGCTCTACATATACTTCGGAGGCGTGTTGCTTCTTGGTAGCCGGCTCCCACTGGTTGTTCCAGACAGTGCGGTAGCCCTTAAGTTTTCGTTTACCATAGCCTTCGAGACCGACACGAAATCCGCCGACGCCAGCAAAAAGCTCGACTACTCTCAGGTCTTGATCTTGTCCGGAGTTGTTTTTTAATGTATAATCTTTTTGCTTGTTCGCCATGGCTTCTTGATCCTATCAGAAAAGCCGCAATCGATCAAGATCGACTTATCCACAACTCATGGCATTAAATCCGCGCAAATCACTAGTGATTAAGAAGCCTGACCTGAAAGAAGCCAAACTTCTGCGGCACGCAAGCATTCAGGAGGCAATCACGTGGCCTCGGGGCTCGTCTCAACAGCAGAGACTTTTGCATATCATATGGAATGGGGAGGGATATGACGTCGGAGTTGGGAAGCCAGGTAAGGAGGCAAAAGAAGGACGGGCGTTACCGAACTCAAACGATATGTGGCCTTTTATACGAAAAGATGGGGCTTTCCCAGTGAACGACGCATCCTTTAAGGATATTTTTCGTGAATTCGAACATATGGGGCGCCGAAGCGAACATTCGCTGGAGCTGCTCGGCTGCCTGCTTGTCCGCTCCGCTTACATGCTCGACCACTCCGAAACCAGTGATGGGATTAAGTATTTTCCACCAAATGATATTATCGACGAGATAAAAAAAGAAATCCCAATGATGTTTGGTGTGCCTCTCATTGTATTTCTTCAATACATCAACACGATTTCTCTAAATGAAGACGTCAAGTACTACACGAAAGGAATGGATCGCGGCAAAGCATATGGGATTGGCGCTGGGAGACAAAACAACCTGCTCACCTGCGCTCGACTCATCGCTGTACTCTTAAAAAAAGAGAGTATCGTTGACTTCGCTGACGGGTTCTCTAGGAATCGTGGGGTATCTGCGATGTCATTTAACCGCTCAAAAGAATGCTTCCCGTTTTTGAATGAACAGATTGAATCAGAGGAATAAATAGTATTTGCGGATGCTATTTTGTAGCCGCATTCCAAAGGCAGTGATTCTGTGGGACTATTAAGCAATGGATTTTGCGACTTTTGCAAACACATATCAGGGCTTAATAGCGCTCGCATCGCTGGTTGTCGCCATAGTTGGGATTGCTTTCGCACGAACAGCTCAGCAGTCTCATTACGGTTCAGGCGACAATGTAGGTGGAAACAAAATTATCAGTCTTGCATCAAGACACTCAGCGGAACAGTCTCTAAAGCTTTGGCCAGAATCTATGGGCGGCATCGACACATTGAATCTCGATAATGCGGCCCGATTGGAGCAATGCGGTTCTTACGACGAACAGCACGTCACATTATTAATGGACAGTACCTCTTTGCGTGTTCCTAAGCCAAGACCAGGAGAGAGAGTGGACTATCCAGATGGTACTTCTGTCGTAATTAATCCCGATGAGAGTCCGGCTTTCAAAGTAGAAGGACTAAGAATGATGATACAACCAAAAATAATGCAAAAATACGTCTTTTCACTATCCGAACAACCGCGCCACGTAATAGTGACAGATCACCGGAGATTCGTTGTGTCATTGGCTACTATAAAAAAACACCATTTACCTGAAGTGGCAGTCGCCCTGGAATACGTTTTCAACATTAATGAAATTATCTGAGACCGTTTTCATACCATTCTTGCATTAGTACGAACGTTCTAATATACTGGGGGGATGCAAAAGCCGCAGGAGAAAATAGGGCAGTTCTACCACAAGCACCACCGTATGCCCTCGTATGCCGAGGTAACCAAACTCTTGGGGTATAAGACCAAGAGTGCGGCGGCCTATGTGGTGCGGCAGCTACTTGAGGCGGGGGTGATAGAGCGGGACAAGACCGGGCGGCTACTCCCGGGCAAGCTCTTCGGCGAGACCAAGCTCTTGGGGCTGGTCGAAGCGGGCTTCCCCTCGCCAGCCGAGGAGGAGCTCCTCGACACTATAAACTTCGACGAGTACCTCACGCCCAACAAGGAGTCGACCTATATATTGAAGGTGAAGGGTGAGTCGATGATCGACGCGGGTATACACGAGGGCGACATGGTGGTGGTGGAGCGGCGGCAGACCTACAAGCCGGGGCAGATAGTGATAGCCTCGGTCGACGGCGAGTATACGATTAAATATTTACGTAAGACAGGGGAGAAGTACTACCTCGAGCCGGCGAATGCGAGGTTTAAGAATATATATCCTAAGGAGCGTCTCTCGATAGAGGCGGTGGTGACGGGCGTGGTGAGGAAGTGCTCCCTGTAGTGAAGTTTCGATTCGATTATGTTCTACGTCTATGTACTAGCCAACGACAAGAATGAGGACCTCTACACAGGTTTTACTACCGACCTCAAGCGCCGTATTGGCGAACATAATCGAGGACTGAATATTTCGACTAAACACGATAAGCCTTGGCACCTTATTTATTACGAAGCGTGTACAAACGAAAAGGACGCGCTACGGCGAGAAGGGTACCTCAAGACGACGCAGGGTGAGCGATTATTAAAACGTAGGCTAAAAGAATATTTGTATGCACGTCGAAAAATTCAGTAAATCGAAACTCTACTACAGGGTATTGCGGGTATGACCTGGGGAAATCCAGCCTCTTTTCCGCGCGCGATCATCCACATCGACGGTGACGCATTCTTCGCCTCGTGTGAGGTCGCGAAGAACCCGAGCCTCCGCGGGAGGGTGGTGGTGACGGGTAAGGAGCGCGGGATAGTCTCGGCCTGCACCTATGAGGGTAAGGCCCGCGGGGTGAAGCGGGGGATGCAGATGCACGAAGTGCTGAAGCTCTGCCCCGACGCGGTGGTGCTCCCCTCAGACTACGAGACGTACAGCCTCTTCTCTGAGCGGATGTATGCGATAGTGCGCCGCTACACGCCCGACGTAGAGGAGTACTCGATAGACGAGTGCTTCGCCGACCTCACGGGCCTGCGCCGCATGCACCACAAGTCGTATCAAGCTATCGCCGAGCAGATCAAACATGAGCTCGACACCGAGCTCGGGATGACCTTCTCGATAGGACTCTCTGCCACCAAGACGCTCGCGAAGATAGGCTCGAAGTGGAACAAGCCCTCGGGCCTCACGGTTATACCGCTCCGCGATGCTAAAAAATTTCTCGAGGCTACGCCCGCGGGCGCTGTGTGGGGCATAGGCCCGCAGACCTCGGCGCTACTACTTAAATATGGCGTGCGCACGGCACTCGACTTCGTTAATAAAGATGAGGCGTGGGTGCGAGCGCATACGAGTAAGCCGTATTTTGAAATATGGCAGGAGCTTAATGGCGTGGTGGCCAATAAGCTCGAGCTCACCGGGCACGCGACCTACCAGTCGATAAGTAAGACCAAGACCTTCACGCCACCCTCGACGAGTGCGGCCTTTGTGCACGCGCAGCTCTCGAAGAATATTGAGAACGCGTGCATCAAGGCGCGGCGCTGGGGGCTCTCGGCACCACTCGTATTCTTCTTCCTTAAGACACAGGACTTTCACTACCACGGCTACGAGGTGAAGCTCCCGTTCCCGAGCAACAACCCTGTCGATATATTACGAGAGATACGCCCCTACTTCTTAAAAGCGTTTAAGAAGGGCAGAGAGTACCGCGCAACTGGCATCACGCTTATCAACCTTGCCGAGGAGGGCACGCTACAGCTCGACCTCTTCGGCGCGGTGCGCGAGTCGGTGGGGCTGAAGCAAGTATTTAAAAGTACCGACTCGCTCGCGGCCAAGTATGGCAAGCACGTGGTGTACCTCGGCTCGAGCTTCGGCGCTATGCAGCATGCGGCGCACCTGGGCGCGCGCGGCGACGTAGCCGCGCGCGTGAGGACGCTCTTTAAGGGCGAGACCTCCCGCCGCCGCCTCGGCGTACCCTCGCTTGGCGAGGTGGGGTAGACGTGGGGTACAATACACAGAATGCTCGTGACTGGTATTGTCATCCCCGTCCTCACGCTGGTGGTTATCTTTCTCTTCGGCGTACAAAAGTTTAGCAAGCAGATCAACCAGGCCGCGGGTGAGGGCTTCAAACGGCTCCTTGGCCAGGTGACCGCGACGCCGCTCCGCGGCGTCGCGCTCGGGGCTCTCTTCACCGCGGCCATACAGTCGAGCACGGCGACGACGATTATACTCATCGCACTCGTCGATAAGAGCGTGCTCTCCTTCGCCAGCAGTCTCGGCGTGATCCTTGGTGCGAATATCGGCACCACGATCACCTCGCAGCTCGTCGCCTTCCATGTGACGAACATTGCGCCCTACTTTGTGCTTATTGGCTTTCTCGTGACCTACTTCGGCCGTTCGTACAAACACTTAGGCAAACCAATATTCTATTTTGGCCTCATTTTCTTTAGTCTCTCGTTGATCGCGCTCTATATTGAACCGGTTAAGGAGGCTCCCGAGCTGCTCGCGCTCTTCAGTAACATTACCTCGATCTACAGCGCTATCGCGGTGGGGCTTATCTTTACCGCCATTATCCAGTCGTCGAGCGTGACCTCGGGTCTGGTGGTACTGCTCGTGGGTGCTGGGCTGCTTAATCTAGAGCAAGCGATTGGGGTCATGTTTGGAGCAAACATCGGGACCACCGCCACGGCGCTGCTCGCCTCCTTTCCGCTTAGCTACAAGGCGCGGCGTGTGGCGACGGCACACTTCCTCTTCAACGTCCTTGGGGTGTTGTGCTTCCTCCCCTTTGTCGGTGCGTTTATCGCACTGGTTCGCTCCCTTGGCGGTACGACGACCCAGGTGGTCGCCAATGCTCACGTGATCTTTAACCTAATCTCTGCGGGGGTGTTCCTCCTCGTGCTTCGGCCGTTTGAGACGCTGGTCACCAAGGTGGTGCCTGCGCGTGAGGTGGAGTAGCTTAGGCGCAGAGGGCTAGTGTCCCGACAATACGCGCGTGTACGCAGTAAAAACTGGCGCATTGGTGTAGCGCTCGCGGAGCTGTGACCACGCGGCGTGCGGCACCCCAGCCGCCACAATGTCTTCGATGCGGGCCAGTACTTCAGCAGGGCAGGTGAAATCGGCAACCCAGTCGTCCAGCCCGACGTCTCGCAGTGTTTCAGCAAAGCCCGTCTGCTCGCTTACCAGTACTGGCGTCCCTGTGGCGAGCGCTTCTTGCGCTACGTTGCCGTACGTCTCAAAGTATGAGGGCATGATGAGGGCGCCGAGGCGGCGATAAAAGTTCGGCAAGCTGGCATTCTCTACCGAAGGGTGCAGCGAGATGAGTGATGCCACCTTCTTGTAATGTGGGGCGTCGCGCTTTATGTCAGATATTGCCTCGATCATAAAACCCGCATCGGTACTGCGGTTGTGTCTGGCGAGGGTGAGTAAGAAGTCTGGATTTTTCACACGCGTCCAGCGGCTCACCATACCGATCACTCGTTGGCCGAAGCGCCCTGGCTTTTTGAAAAATGATTCGGGCGTTGGATTAGGGAGTACGACCGCACGTTCGATTGGGTGGCAAAAAATTTCCTGCTCAACAACCTTGCGCGCGTGCTTTGATGGGAAAATGTAGGTCGCGTGAGGGTCGTGAACTCCCGCTCCATTGCGAGGAAGCGCTGCTTGGCCTCCTCTTCTTTCCAGTGAGCAACCTCCTTGGAGAGAATGCCATGATAGTGCACGATAACGCGCGCTTTGCCGTAGCGGCGCGCTGCCTGGAGAAAACACCACGGCAAGTAAAAAGTGCCGTTGACGAGCACTACGTCGGGCTGAACTTCCTCCATGGCTGCCAAATACGATTGGATCACTGGTTCATATGCCGCGCGCACATCGTCGACCGTCTCGGCCGTCTTAATTACGTCGCCGATAGCAGGATAAGATATGGTGCGTGCGAGTAGGCGGAATCGCTGTGCGTCGCGAATGAGTTCTGTGGGTATGTTCTGCACTTCGCCCGGCTGCATCATGTCGACACCATACAAAAAGAGAGAAGACCTGGGGTCCTGCTCGTTGTGGCGGATGAAATTGGATAGGTATTGCGCGATACCCGCCACGGTATAAAACCGTATATTTGTTAGCACTTTCACCTTTATATATTAACACAAGCGACTGACTTTAGCAAGTACTCTCGGAGAGTCTGTAGCTACACTGCGCGTGCCGGCCTACTGAACTAGGAAGTGGTACCATAGGGATATCTACTAATTAATACCAGTACCTATGGATATTTTGATTCTCTATCTCATAATCGTGTTCGTGGTGCTCCTCTTGGGTAGTATTCGCCAGATCAACCAGTATGAGCGCGGGGTTAAGTTTACCTTCGGTAAATTCTCGTCGATTATGGAGCCGGGGTGGCGCATTGTGTGGCCGGTCGTCCAGACCTATCAGAAGGTAGATATTCGCACCAAGGCGGTCGACGTGCCCGATCAAAACGCGATTACGCGTGACAATGTGTCGGTGCGCGTGAATGCGGTCATCTATTACAAGGTGAACGATGCAAACAAGGCGATTATTGAGGTCGAAGACTTTAAGTATGCTATCTCGCAGTATGCGCAGACCACTATGCGCAACATTGTGGGCGAGGTAACCCTCGACGAACTGCTCTCGAGCCGCGACAAGATTGCCGACCGTATCCGCGAGATTGTTGATAAGGAGACCGACGCGTGGGGTCTGAGTGTGCAGAACGTAGAGCTCAAGGACGTGAGTCTCCCGCCAGAGATGGAGCGCACCATTGGTAAGCAGGCAGAGGCAGAGCGCGAGAAGCGTGCGGTGATTATCAACTCGGAAGGCGAGCTCGCGGCGTCTGAAAATATTGCCCGGGCAGCCGCAGTGCTCGCGGCCAACCCAGGCGCGCTCCACTTGCGTACCTTACAGTCGATCAACGATATGTCCTCAGACCAGAGCAATACGGTGGTCTACATGGTGCCGATGGAGGCGCTGAAGGCGCTCGAGGGCTTCGGACAGAAGTAGTAACAGGGAAGAACCTAACGTACAAAACATGAATACAAAACACATTCTCAATATTCTTGCAGTTGTAGCCGCACTTCTGCTCGCGTACCTCGCGTTCACTCGGCCAGCCGTGGCACCTGAGGACGGGGCCGCGCTGCAGGGCAAGATTGATATAAGTGCCGTGTGCGAGGGCGCGCTTGCGTATATGACCTTCCCCGACGCGGCGAGCGCTGAGGTGTTTGTCGCCGAATGCAAGGAAGGGAAGCGTCCGGAGGTGATTGAGCGCTACCGAGCCCAGCTCGACCTCGGCGACGGTGCGCAGATCTAAGGACACTCATGCGCAGGGCCCTGGTTGACATTTAACCCCACACTCACTACTCTCTACTCTATGCAGCGACACAATACGAAGCTCTTGGCCCTACTGAACCTCCTTACTGGGGGTGGAGAGCTTACTTGTGTCTAGCTAAGAAAGATAGGTGCACACAAGCCAGCTCTCCACCCAGGAGAGCTGGTTTCGTCTTAGAGAGAAGTAACGGAACAGATCTTTCAAGCAACACAGCAGCTGCGGTGCGCAGCAAGGAGTCTCGGATGCAAAAGTATGCGGGTACGTGGGTGTGTCTGTGCCGCAACGCCGAATTGCACGAGCAGAGCGGCAGGGCGATAGTGATCGCCGGCAGTGAGACGGACGCGAAAATCCTCGTTTGTGAAGCAGGGGCGGCCGAGCTCTTTGCCGGCAATCGAGAGATGCGCCAGCACTTCCGGGCCGAGGGTGTGTGCGTTCTCGAGAGGCCTGCTACTCAAATCGTTGCGCCAGCGTAGCGTACGAGGAACGCTTCGCCGCAACTAACAGCCCGACCTTGGAAAGGTCGGGCTGTTCTCTTTTGACCGCATTGAGTAATCGCACGGGTTGATAAGCGTCTTTATTAAGACGGTGAGGTGGCGTATGGTATAGGTATGAACAACAAGAATCTGCCCCTGATTATCGGTATTGCATTGCCGCTTATCTTTATTATTGTGCTCTCGGTTGCGATATTTGCGCCTGCGTTCTTTGTTACTCCGGCACACAACTTCATCTACAGCTCAGACCGTGGCTACTACGGCGGGGAATATTATCAAAACGCCTATACGGTGGTTGACGGACGCATTGTGCTCGACCCGATTCCTCAGCGCTCTGGTACCGACCTTGAGCGTAAGGTGGCACCGCCGCTGTACCTGTACGACGTTGAGACCGACGCCGCACACGAGATCACGCTCGCTGAGGCTGCGACGTACACGGTAGTGGTAGGTCCCTCCTCGCCCGATGGGTACACGGTCTCGTATGAGTACGGACACAACGGTATCTTCGAGCTCTTTGGCTCGGACAGTGGCAACACCGGGTACTTCGTCGCGAAGGATTCTAAGAAGAAGAAATTGAGCGGCCTGACCACCGCAGATCGGTACAGTGGTGACGGATTCAAGCTTATTGGATGGATAAAATAATATGGATAAACAACAAGTCATCGAGTTCATCACGCGCCAGCTCCAAGAGGGGGTTATCTCTAAAGAAGAGGTCGCAGGGCTTCTCGGCGGTGTGGCGCCAGCGGTGGGCGCGCCTGTAGTCGCTGCGGAGGTGAGCCAGCGTAACCTGATTCATACGTTCTATACGATCGGTGGGATCATTGTTTTTGCGGGCGTGGGTATATTGGTGGGGCAAAATTGGGACGACATCGGCTTCGCCGGAAGGGTGCTCGTAACGCTCGGTATCTCTCTCCTTGCGTACGTGCTCGCACTCCTTGCACGTGGCCCCGAACAAAGAAATCTCTCGCAGCTCTTGTTTGCGCTCTCGGCAGGACTCGCACCCCTCGGCACCTACGTGCTCTTAGACGGCGGCGGGGTCGACTTCACCTCTGGGGTGCAGTGTGTCGCTGCTCTGGTGCTGGCAGTCACCTTCGGTGCAGCGTACTTTGCGAGCCGGCGAAACCTTCTTGTGGTTGTCGTGGCACTCTACGCTTCGTGGGCGTACTACGCGTTTATCGTGAGGGCCTTCGACGTGACGCCCTTCGACGCTGCAGACCTCTTCAAATGGGCGACCATGCTGCTGGGGATCGCCTATGTCTTGGTGGGCTACGGATACCTCGCACAGAGTTCAGCACCTCTCTCGCGTGAGGATAAGGACGAGAAAAGAGTCCAGAACTTCTTCTATACCTACGGTACGCTCGGCGTACTGGGAGCTGGTATCTCCTTTGGTGGCGTATTCGATATCTTCTACATTGCACTCATTTTCGCGGCCTTCTACGGCAGCGTGTACGTAAAGAGCCGTGCCATGCTTGGTCTTGGCGCTCTCTTCCTTATCGCGCATATCATCAACCTCACGTCGCAATATTTTGTCGACTCTATTGGCTGGCCGGTCGCGCTTATCGCGATTGGGTTCTTGATCATTGGCGTTGGTTACCTCGCTTTCTACCTCAACAAACGATTTGTCTCGGTGGCCTAGCTGCGGGCAGGGGAATCGTTCGGCCACTAGCGCGGTGCGCATGGGCTCGGCTATGAAAGAATTTGCCCTCGGCGGGCGTAGTATGTAGTGAAGGCATGCCTGACCATACTAGCCATACCGATGAGGAGCTGGCAGGCTTGTCCTTAGAGAACAAGCGCTTTTTCGGTGAGCTGGTGACCCGCTACGAGAAGAAGCTCGGCGCCTACGTGCGCCGGCTCGGCCAGCTCCCGCAAGAGGATGTGCAGGACTTGCTGCAGAATATATTTATCAAGGTCTACCAGAATCTGAATGACTTCGATCAGAGTCTGAGCTTCAACTCGTGGATATACCGCATTGCGCACAACGAGACGATGACGTTCTTTCGGTCACGCAGAGTGCGGCCGCAGGGGCACCAGGCACCGATGACTCCAGAGATGCTGGCAAACATTGCCTCAGATCTAGACGTGCAGCAGGAGAGTGAGGTGCGGCATGACGAAGAGCTGGTGCGGCAGTGCATCGACGAGCTGCCGGCGCACTATCGGGAAATAGTCGTGCTGAAGTATTTTGAGAACAAAAGGTATGATGAGCTCTCCGATATTCTGAGGCTGCCTGCGGGTACGGTCGCCACGCGACTGAGCCGCGCAAAGGAGCAGCTCAAGGCTCGCTTGCTCGCTAAAGGAATAGGATTATGAACAACGAAGACAAAACCATTTCTGAAAAAGTGCTCGAGCGTATCGAGCATGCCACTCCGCACTCGCGGCAGTACTTCATGTTCCGCAATGCGGGGGTGTGGGCGCTTGCCGCTGCATCGGTCATTGTTGGCGCGCTCGCGGTGGCCTCGATTATATTTAGGGCTGTAAACGCTGGTGCGGCACTCCGGCCAGGGATACCTCCGTTTAGGATGCTCGTGCTCGTTGTCCCGTTCCTCTGGGTAGCGCTCATGACGGTCTTTGGCTACGTGGCGTATCGAGAAGTGCGGTTGACCCGCAAGGGGTACACCTACGAGTTCTCGACGATTATGCTCGGGACGCTGCTCGCAAGTGTCGTGCTCGGGATCATCTTCTACACCAGTGGCGCCGGCTTCGCGCTCGACCGCATGGCGGCGCGGCATCTCCCGTTCCAGGCCGACCTCGGTCAGGTGCAACAGGAGCGATGGTTCCAGCCCGAGCAGGGATTCTTGATGGGGATTATTACTGAAGACGAGCAGGAGCGCGTGCAGCTTGTTGATCCAAACCGTGCACGGTGGCACGTACAGTTTGCCGACACCGTGTCGGCAAAGAAGGTTGAAGCGCTGGAGACCGGAGAGCGCGTTGGCCTGCGCGGGCGCACCCTCGACCCTGAGGAGCGTGTGTTCCTGGCGTGCGATATTCGCTCACTCGAATTTGGCGGACGCGGCGCACTCTTCATGCGAAAGGCTGGGGACAAGATGCGCCCGCTCGATGAAAGAAAGTTACCGCCCCTGCGTAGTACTGAGTGTGAGGAGTAACACCCTCTGACTTACTCGCTAAACACCTTTACATTTATGTTACAAAAGAAATACGTTATTCCTGCAGTACTCCTTGGCCTGGTGACTATTGGCGGCGGTACTGCGTACGCAGCAAATGCGGGCGTGCCTATGGCGGCCTTTGCAGGCTTCTCGGCAACGCAGCAAGCCGCGGTCACGCAAGCGCATGAGATACGCCAGGAGGCGCACACTAAGGCGCAGGCGGTGCTTACGTCTGCCGGCATCACGCGAGAGCAGATGCA
>Ga0172380_10003431_pt1 | contig 21748 bp, 33 predicted proteins | sample Leawe162metaG_FD_119747 | JGI IMG/M metagenome (GOLD analysis project Ga0172380, IMG submission 119747) | Leachate microbial communities from a municipal landfill in Southern Ontario, Canada - Leachate well 162 metaG | ecosystem: Engineered > Solid waste > Landfill > Unclassified | place...
ATTTCTCGAACGTCTCAAAATCCGTAGCGCATTGCGATGCAACTGCATCAATGCGCGCTCTGATTTTCAAGTCGTCGATTTCTGAGGGCTTGCGACCGTAGTCGCGGAATTGATCGACGATCATATCCATTCCTCGCAAGCCTTTTCGTATTCCTTTCGGGTCATCTCGTCGCCGCCCGCTACTTCGCAATAGTCGGCTCCGAATTCGTGTTCACGTCCGGCAAAGTAGGTTATTCCGTCTCGGCGCAATTCGCCCGCGTAGTGCGTACCTTTAATGTCAAAAAGATTGACTAAGGAATCACAAGCGGCCTTGAAAGAGGAGTGTAATTCTGAGTTATCAGGAATACAGCCGATAGAACCATTCATCGCAATGTATGTTTTCATTGCGCTGCCTCGAATTCTTTCGCGTTCAGGTAGGCCGGGATCCCGCCATAATAGGCACGGTCGGCGAATGTGTGCGCGTTACTCTGAGTGAGCATAATTCCAGCGCTTACGATCGAACGTATTCGCCCGTCGATATAGTGGAGATGCACGGGACCGTCAAAGATACGGCGACCGTCAAGGGATCTCGTGAAACGCTGTGAAACGTGGTCAATGCCGGTTTTTGAGCGCGTAGGCTCGCTGATAGCGAAAGGTCCGATCTTGTCCATAAATAAACCTCCCTATAAAAATGTATCGCATAATGCGATTATACAAGCTCCCAAAAGGGAGCTAATAGAAGCGCACTAAATAATACGGTAGTAAATTGCTTTATGCTCGCTTTCTTCTGGAATATCGCGTAAGCGTTGCGCGCGAAATAAGCGCATTTTGTCAATGCTAGGGTGAAAACCCTTTCGATCGCGGCCGATAGCTATTGCTACGTCGCGCGCATTGAATACTGACAAGCGCCCGTCTATATAGGTAACGCTATCGGAACCTAAAATACTGTTATTATTCTTATTGTAGTAAATGGCTATAAAACGCATACTATTCTCCTTTAGTCGCTATCGTCGAGCGAAGCCGCGGCGAGCATGTGCTCGAAGGCTATTTGACGGCGCGCATAGTCGGAAGGTACCTTTGTTTCTATGGTAAGCTGTGCAAGCCAAGGGCGGGGCATATCGGATTGATTGGAGGATTGACGGCGATCATAGGCGATGGGAAGCGGAGCGCCGATAAGGCCGGTCATTTTTCGACCTTCTTATAAAAACGCACTATAAAAAGGCCGACGCTATATTGTGTCCAGCCGCGCGCTTTATACCATTCAGCGCGCTTTAAACCTTTCAGCGTGGAAGTATCAGCGGTCACGTACTTTGTCATGATAACCATCCTTGTCTAAAGATGCTAAGCCTAGGGCTTAGCGAGTAGCGCCGGCGTGGGCGAAGCTTGTTTGAAGCTGGCCTTGCCGGAAGAAACAATCGCCGTTTGCTACGTTGCTACTAGGCGATAGGAAAAAGGTAAACCCGTTTTTAGATAGTGTCAAGGGGTGGAACATACGAATTACCAGGAAGTTTTTCCGGAAAGTTTGGCCATGATCTTAGTTTCCTGGGATTCATAACCGTCTACGGTGCTTCCGTTCTTTATGACGTGGTCGCATTCGTGGGAAGCGATGATGACTAAGGAAGGATTGAGGCGGAATTCAGCGGCGAAGGTATAATCAACGCGGAAGGGAGCGTAGGAAAGTGGATCGTTCATATATTGGAAGTTTTCAATGTCGGTTGAGATGGTTAATCTTTTCCAGGCGTTCAAGGAAAGGCCGATTTGAGCGACAGTGGCGGGGCGATAGGATTCAAGGGCGATTCGGGAAGCGAAGACGCTTTCGGATTGCTGCGGGACGTAGCCAAAGGCGAGGAACCAAGTGACGATGAGCCATGACATAGGGGACCTCCAGGAAATAGGATGTCGGCGTTCTATGCACCGATGAGGAAAGGATAAGGGATAGGAAGCAAAGTGTCAAGAGATGGAACATAAAAGGATGGAAGGCAGTGAAGCGCGGAGGATTGATAAGAATTGGTAAAATAGTGTTAAGGAGGTTAGACAAATATGTCTAGGATGTCTAAGGTTGAAGGGATGTCAAAAATATCCTTATCGTGAATTTATTTTTGGAGGAGGCTAATTTTGTTTGAGTAAGTTGTTTACTGATATGGATTTGGAGCGATTATCTCCAAAATGTCTTTGAAGGAGCCTACTATGAATTTATTTTTGAGGAAATTGAATAAAGCTATATGCTGTATGGAATTACAGAGGTTTTGGGAAAATGCTGAAATTACCACCGAGTCTTTTTTTTTTGGGCGACTTTTTCTCTTCAGCATTTTTGCCTTTTAGACTATTTCATATCTTATCTCTATATCTTATATATATTTATATATAATATATATAAAATAAATAATAAATAATAAATAGATAAATAATAGATAAATAATAGATAAGGATATTTTGTAGAACTTAGACAAAACCATAACCTTTAGACATTTTAGATAAAGTGTTTTTCGTGCCATGTCATATTTTTACCCTTTTCGTGACAAGATTTTACTATATGACTAAACAAGTCATGCTGCGTGTGTTTACACGCAAACGGCAAAATCACCAGAACCTCAGCGCGTCAGATTTTAGTGGAACAACTATATAGCAAAACTAATACATAATGCTGAAGACTAGGCAACTACGTTGCGCCGTAGGCAAAGATAAAGGGAGAGATTGTGCCGAGTCCACGCCAGCGCGATACCACAAGATCCAGCAGGGGTAGACATAGGCAGGATCAGCCACCAGAGCGACGAGGCGGGGCAAGGCAAGGCAGGCCGTACCCGGTTTGGGAAACGCGATGCGTGGGGTGGGAGAACCCCTTCTATCCCTCCCTACTATTTTCCTTAGTTCCAGAACTCAACACCGAACCTTGACAACTTTTCTCTTTTCCTTTATTCTATCTTCAGTGCCCTTGCTGGTTGGCTTCGCAGTCGCAGCAACCTCTCCAAGGCGCTAGATGAGAACCGCGAAAGCGGCGCCGGGAATCCGAACTAGAATCCTATACCGGCAACTGAAGGACTGCGCAGGATCAGTAGGGGTTCTTGCCTTGCCTTAATAGACCGGCAGCAACCGGCGTGCGCAGTCCTTCTTTCCCTTCCTCTCTGCAAGGCAATGCCAAATCACCTGGGCAGCGAGCGGTTCAAGTCCGCAAGAGGAAAGAGGCTACGACGAAAGCCTCTCAGCAATGCGGCAAAGATCTGCCGTACGTCATTAGCTTCGGGAGGTCGCCAGCCGGCTGGGGGAGCGTTTGTAACCGAACGAACGGTAACCACGGTACCAGCTTCCGAAAGCATCGGTCAGCTAGGCCCTGTCTTCAGCCTGCCGACAACCGGCCGCGTGGTCCCGTGCGATAACGGGGCGCCACTTTCCCAGGAGGACAACTTGAAACACTTGCTGACCATCGCCGGGTTTATGCTCAAGGTGGTTTTCTTTTTACTCGGAACCATCCTCGGCTATTACTTGTTTGCAACACTAATAAGCGGAGTTGCTACGCTCGCCATATGGGATCTTTCAATCCTGAAAGAGTTCTACATATTCTGGAGCAAACCAAGCTCGACATTGTACGCCATAGCTCGGGCTATGCTTTGGTTTATCGGCGTATGCTGCGGCGTGTCGGTTATAAAGACAGACGGTACGAAAGAGGCGCCCAAATGACCCTCGCCGCCTTTCTCTGTTCCGCACCTTCGGTGCGCCGCAGCACTAACCTGCTGCAACCTGTTCCTAAGGAGGCCTCGTGCAAAACTACGACTTCGGCTGGGCTCTCAAAGCCCTCAAATCCGGCAAACTCGTAACCCGTTCTTCTTGGGAAAACAGAGTTTACTTAGGACTTCTTACGCACAACTCCGCAGGTGAATTCTGCCCAAGAATCATTTGTCATGATGCCTCCAAAGAATTCGTCTATGGCAGAGGAAGTAAGCAGTCTTGCAGCTTTTGGCCAGCAACACACGCTTCCCTGCTCGAAACTGACTGGAAGCTCTATAAATCATAGGAGGCCCTTTGCCGTACCCTGCTTCCCTTCTAGATCGCCTCAGCAAAGACACCGAAGTCCTCGATTCAACATTGGCTTCTTCAACCGCCGCTAGCCTCTCTGTCCCTGCCGCCAAGGACCTTGCTCAGCGGCAGCTTCTTGCCGCAACGCCCAGAGCGATCGACAAGCTCAAAACCCTCATGGACTCCGGCAACGAAAAGGTCGAGCTAGGCGCAGCCTCCAAGATCCTTGACATCAGCCCCGCCACTGCCTCCGAACTCTCCGCAGGCGGCCAGTCTGCCATCCCCGCCGAAGCCATGGCAAGCCTCATCTCTTCCCTCTCCACCTTCGCCCAGGCAGCGATTCAATCAGCCGCAGCTTACGCAGGGGTGCACCCGCAGGGTGCGCCGTTAGGGCAGGATATTCCTAAAGACGATCCTTACGCTCATATTCGCTCTGCCCTCGAACCCGAAACCAAAATAAAGCGAAAGAAAAGGTCCGAATCCGATTTCCCCTCTGTCCGCATCGCGCCCCCAAAGGAGAAGAAATGAAAAAGAACGAAACCGTCTTCCCTCTTCCTGACTTTCCGCTGCCTCCTTCGCAGTTTACCGCGAACGGCTTCGCTCAGACCGACGACAAAAAGCCTGCGACGAAGACTCCCAACGGCGAACTGCGTTCGCCCCGGACTAAGCCCGCTCGCAAAGGAAAGCGCTGATGGCTGGGAAAGCATATTCAAACCGAAAGAAGAAAGCCGAACGCCCTGAATCAGATTTCTATCCAACACCATATTCACTTATTTGGGCTTTACACGAACAGACCAACGAGCTTGATTGCTTGACTATTCGCGATCCCTGTTGTGGAGAACACGCTATAAAGTGCGCGCTTTCAACACCGAAGTCTATCTTCAAAGTTTCTGAAGACGACATATCAATAAACGGCTACGACTTCTTAGAAGACAATAAGAAGTATCCATTCATATTTTCCAATCCGCCGTTCTCTTTGTTCGACGAATTTGTTGCGCACGCTAAAGAGGTAGCCAACAAAGTTATATTCATTGGAAGACCGGACGCCTTTGGAGCTTACCAACGAAATGACGCTGGCCTTTGGAAAAACTTAAAAGCAGTTTACGTCTTCGACCGAAAGGTTGATTATCGAACGCCGTATCGAACTGACGGCTTATTTCATGTGGGCGCTATGGTGACTTGCTGGCTTGTTTGGGATAAGTTCTATTCCGGTAAGCCAACCATTGAAGTCTTGAAGGTAAACAAGTACGCAAAGCTTGGCCCTATTCCGGAGGAAAAAGATGCTTCCTAAATCTGAAGTTCTTCGCCGCTGGAAAGAAACCGAACCTCTCTACCTAGACAACGGCCCTCGCAGAGCCTGGATCGCAAATATCATCCGAAGCTATTGCCCTTTAGATGGCCGCATCCTGGAGCTTGGTTGCAACGCTGGCAAGAACCTCGAAGCCATCCACGCTCTAGGTTATTCGCATCTTTACGGTGTCGATATAAACGATGCTGCCTTGGACGCTATGCAAGCGGCGCTTCCAACAGCGATAGGTTTGCATTGTGAATTAAGCACAATTCTTAACTTTGAAAAGTTGCTGCAATTCGATGTCGTCTTTTCGCTAGCTGTTCTTATGCACATTCATCCAGACGATAGAGACTTCTTCAAAGAACTACACAAGATCACGAAAGGTTATCTGATCTGCGCTGAATGGACCAAAGGCGAGAACGACTACATAAAGCCCATCGATCCGAAAGATTTTGAAGGTTTTGATCTGATCCGAAATGAACCTGTTGAAGGCTTGCCGGATTTGGTTGGCTATAGCCTTTATGTCTTTAAGAAGAAGGAAACGTAATCTATGCTAGCTGGCGCACCGTACTTCCTTGGGCCGTACCTCATTTCGCCGCATCCGAAGGCGCCACACTTTGAAGACCCGGTTGCTGCTGCTAAAATCTTTCAGCAAATTCTTACTGAAGCCGCTTCAGCGAACTTTAATCCGAACCAGGAAGCGCATGGTTTGATTCGCGAACTAGGCTTTGTGAGTCTGTATTTTTTGCTGAATAGCATTCTCGCTCCGTTCGGTCCGTACCAGGCGCTTGATGATCCGCTCAGTTTGAATATGTGCAACTTTCGCCAGAGCGAGAAGTGCTTGCGGGCGGGTGCGCAGGCTTTTATGTTTATGCCGCGAGGCTTTAGTAAGAGCAGAGTGAATACGACTGGCGGAGGAACCTTTGATCTGCTGCGTGATCCTGATGAACAGATGATTATCGTCAATGCGATTTCGGATAAGGCTGAAGAATTCGTTTCAACGATCCAGAAGAACTTCGTCAACAACGATCTTATAAAGGAGTTCTATCCGGAGTACATACCTGGAAAGAAAGGCAAGGTGACAACTGGCGAACTAGTTCTTCCGAATCGGACGAGGCACTTAGCTGCGCCGACGTTGAAGTGCTTCGGGCTGACTGGGGCCGCTGAGGGCGGACATTATTCAACGATATTGTTGGACGATCTGGTTGGTTTGGACTCTGTTGATTCTGGATATCAATCTAATGCGATGATGCTTACGGCTAAGAAGTGGTGGGGAACGAACCTGAGTGCCCTTCGGCTGACCTTGGCGAGCCGCGAGCTGGGAGCTGCGACTAGATACGCAATGGATGACTGCTACGAGGATGTTTACAAAAGCTGCGCGTCCGTTGAAGGATGGCAAAAGGGCGATCTTCAGCCGACGAAGGACGGCCTTTGGGATGTTTACTATAGGCTGGTCGAAGAGGACGGCTTCTATCTTCGCCCGGATGTAATGGATAAGAAGCATCTTGACGATCTGGTTCGGACGAATCCGATAGCGGCAATGCTGAATTACTATAACAGTCCAACCAGGGCTGGCTTGGCTGAGTTTGTGGATGCGAACCCTGGAGAGGCGCAACTTTTCTTTGATCAGGATAGACAGGAATTTTTGATTAGGAAGGGCATCGACAACTTCAGCGATGAGGTTGATGAAGGCGACATCAGGCTAAGGGATTGCGACATCGTTCTTACGACAGACTTGGCTGCGACAGAGAAGGGCGCCAACGCGAAGACGTGCCGATCTTCGATTGCGGTTTGGGCGCAAGATTGGGACGGGAATAAGTATCGGCTTTGGTGCAAGGTCGGCTTCTTTGATATCTATAAAAGCATTGATCATATCTTTGATGGCTACGACTTTTTCGGAGGACTGGTTCGGAAGGTGTTCATTGAGGCAAACGCGTTTCAGAAGATCGTGAAACCGGTCATCGAAAGAGAAATGGAGATAAGGAAGAAGTATTTACCGTTGGAGGCGGTGCTGGCGCAGGGTGATAAGAAGGCGAGAATTAGAGTTGCTTTGGGGCCAAACTTAGCTCGCGAGAAGATTTGGTTGGTCCGAGGAGCGGATAAGGAGTTTAGAGAAGAGCTTAGGATCTTCCCGATGAGCGATACCAGGGTGGACGTTCTGGATGAAAGCGAGAAGGCGATTGTGTATCTTCAGCGTCCGATGGATGAGGGCGAGAGAGTTGCGGTTAGAGAGGCTTACGAAGAGCGAGAAGCTGCGTCGGTGAGCTTGGGAGCGATGGGATATTAGGAGGCAATGATGAGATTCAAGATGCAGAAAAAAAAACCGTGGGAAGGAAAACGTCGGCATCTTTATAGGATGCTGTGGCATTTTCTGGCGAAGCGTCTCGGCATAAAAGAAGGAGACAAGATTCCGCGTTGGCTTTCGTGGTGCATGTTTCCAATCCAGAATTTACTTCGGAAGTTTTCAAAGGTTAGAGTTGACTTCGATATACTTGCGTATTGGATAGATGGTGTTTGGATTCCGATACAACTTATTGATGAGCTACGAACGCGAAAAGGAGTTTACAAATACAAGCAAGAAGATGATGGATCAGTTTGGTTAAAAGTTGGAGGGCCAGATTAAGAAAAAAGGGCGGGCGCCTATGGTTGGCGGCTGGAGGGGGCGCCGGAGGCGCCTCCCTCTTTGCCTTGGTTAAGTACCCGCTAACTTGCGTTTGCGATAAAGACAGTGTACTATAGGGGATAAGGACTTGTCAAGGAAAATGGTAGGGAAGGCTGAGACTCAGTTAAGAGAATCAACCTTCCCAAAAATGAATGATGAGTCCACGCCAGCGCTGACCCACAGCAGCCGTTAGGCTGATAGTGTCAGTATACTGGAACATAGATTGGTTGTCAAGGAAAATCGGAGGGAAGTATGAGCGATGCTGTGGAGATTGAGGTTGTAGAGGATGACGCCGAACTGGAGGCGCAGAGAGGGCTTGAGATTCTGGATGAGACGATGGCGTCGGAGCTTATGGCGACTCTGAAGGAAGAGTATGACATGGCTACGACGGAAATGGAGGCCAGGAACCAGAAGATTATTCTTTGGCGAAATAATATGGAAGCGTTGGCGAATAATGCTCCGAAGAATCATCCGTTTAAGAATGCGAGCAATGTGACTGTCCCAGTAACGCAAACTATTGCACAATCTATTGATGCGAAGAATTTTGGAACATTGTCGCCTGACACAAGAGATCCTTTATGGTCTGTTGGAAGTCTCCGGGTGGATGAGGCAGAACAAAATAAGGTTAAGGTTATCGAGAAATTTTTGAATATGCTCGCGAAAAGTCCAACCGATTTGAACATGCCCGAAGTTATAGCTGATCTTTGCGCTGAAACCGACTTGACTGGTGGCAGTTTCATGAAGGTTGGATACGATATTCAGAGCTGGAAAGTAAAATCAAATGACGGCGGTGACGCTGTCGAAGTAATTAGTCATGATGGGCCATTGGTTAGTGTGCTTCCGTTGGAAAATGTGAAGTATCGAAGAGGAGTAAGCAATATTTCAAGGTTGCCGTGGATCGCGCTCGATATGCCGATAACGGAAGTTGAATTGAAAGAGCGAGCCAGTAAGGGCATATACGATGCTGAAGCCGTTGAAAAGGTTTTGGCTAACAAGCGAACAAGTCCAACCGATACGGAAGAGCAGCAACAGAGGGCTGAGACTTTTGATTCGGGCGAGACGATGGCGTTGTTTGATATAAGCGAGGTTTGGGTCTATTGGGATGTCGATGGGGACGGTGTTCCGGTGGATCTTTTCCTTACTGTTCATTTTGAAAGCCAGACGATTTTGAAGCAGCAATACAACAGCCTTGGGAGTCGGTTCTTGGTGAATGCGAAGTACGTACATAGAGCGCGCTCTTTGTCTGGTCGTGGCATTGGTCAGATGACTGAGAGCGCACAGAGTGAGGTGACGAGTATTCATAATCTTCGGAATGACAATATGAAGGTTGCGAATATGAAAATATTGGCTGTTAAGAAAGGAAACGGGTTCGGAGCGAAGAGGGAAGTTTATCCTGGGGCTATTTGGGAATTTGATAATCCGAGGGAAGATGTCCAGGGAATCCCGCTGGGAGATATCTATCCGAGTAGCTTACAGGCTGAAGGCCAGGGGATGCAGTATGCACTTCGGGCCACCGGGTTGAGTGAAACGCAGATGGGATTTGCGGATTCAACGCTGGGAACGAGGGATACGGCATCTGGGCAGGCGATGAGGTTGCAAACTGGTGATAGTATCTCAAGTTCGGTTCAGCGCGGACTCAGAAGTGCGTTGGGGCAGGTTGGGATGTTGGTTTGGATGCAATGCGTTGCGAATAAGGAAAGAGTTATTGCGAGAGAAAAAACCGCAATGAGATTAAGTGAAGAAGATCAGGAGGTACTTGCGGAAGCGCTTAATATGCCGATCGGTGAAGTTCCGATGCGCCTTGGGTTCACGGTAAAGACTACGGAGAGTGATAGGACTTATGAACAGCAGCGAATGAATATGCTGAGTATGACGCAGATTTACGCGCAGTTCTCCAAGGAGACGATTCCGTTGGCGATGCAGCTTTATGGACCGCAGGGGCAGCAGATGAAGCAGGCTGCGCCGGAAATGTGGGGGTATCTGGCGAGGATCATGGTTGGATCTTCCAAGCTTGTTGAACAGATATTCAAGTTCTTTGGGATTTACGATGTTGGGAATTATGTTCCGAGCAGCGATCAGATGGACAAGATGCTGGATATGATGCAGGGAATGGTGGGAGCTTTCCAGGGAGCGCCGCAGATTGGGGCACCGCCTGCTGCGCAGATGCCGTTGGAAGGTGGGCAAGGACAAGGGCAAGGGCAAGGCGAAATGGGAGGTGGATTAGGTGGAGTTTAACGGGGTTCAGTTTACGAAGGAAGAGGTGCTGAGCTATCAACAGTTTGCGCCGAGGACTGAAGGGGCGAAGCTGCTGGCGAAGATGGTTACGGCGGTCGAGAAACCGGCGCAAGCGTTGGCTTTGAGTGTTGGCAGCGATGAGAAAACTATCAGGATTAACCAGGGGGTGTTGCTTGGGTTAGAACAGCTTTGGGGATTGGCGCAAGAATTTGCGAGTATGGATTTGGAGAAGTTTGAGAAGGTTACTGAGGAGGAAGGGGAAGTGCAAAATGACTTGATGGAGGCAAAAGATGTCGGATTCTGAGATTGAATTCGAGGCTCCGGATGACGGAGATATGGAGATTGTGACGTTGGAGGATGGGCAGGAAGCGCCCGATCCGGCTGCGGAGGCCGCTGCTGCGGAAGCGGCAAGCAAGCCCGCTAAGGTTGAACTGAGCGCAGAAGAATATCAAGCTCTTCTTAGCGGCAAAGATTCGACTGCGGCGCTTTCGCAGGGATTGAAGGAACTGGGAAGTGTGCTGGCGCCGCGTCCAGCTAACGTTCAGCAGCCGCAACCGGAAACCTACGATGCGAAACAGTTTGAGGAGGACCTGTTTGTGCCGGGGAAGGGTGCAGCGGCGGTGCAAAAGCTGCTGGATCGGACGGTAGGACAGATTCAGGGACAAACGGCGGTGGCGTTGCAGGCGCAGAGTAAGAGGATACTGGCGCTCGATCCGAGGACGAAGGATAACTACGCGCGGTTTGAACGGGAGATTGAGGCAAAGGTCGCAGAGTTACCGCCGCAGTACCGCGGATTGCCGGATATCTATGAAAGGGTCTACCAGGATACGATTATTCGGAACCATGATGTCTTGGTGAAGGAAGAAGCGGATAAGAGCGTCCAGGGAAAGATCGACGCGGCGGTGGAGGCTGCATTGAAGGCGGCGGGGGTTACACCGAAGGGCGGACCGAAGCCGGCTGTGTATTCGGAAGCGACTGCTGGCGCGATTTCGACGAGGCCGAAGGCGAAATTGGTGCTGACTAGGGCGGATGTTCAGAATATGGAGGAGAGTATGATGGACCCGACTGATAAGGATCAGGTTCGGGCGTATTTGGATGACAAGCAGCGCAGAAATGCGGGGAGGAAGTGATGGCGGCGGCAGGAATTGAGGCGAAAGTGAAAGAAAATGGTGCAGGTAAAGTGGAACAACCGCAGATTGTGGTTGTTGACATTGACAGGAGTGATTCCGAGATACTACAGTTGAACTTGGATAAGAAGGTTCAGCTTGTTTGGGGCGCTGGGCAGTTCCGGAAGCTGAGTGAAGAGGTTTGGAAGCAACTTTCACCGGATAATATGAAGGAATATTTGAAGGCTGAAGCGATTTTTGACATGGAGCAGAAGGCGATTGCTTCGACGAGGGTTAAGGTGCTGACTGATCCGTTCGATCCGATTGAAGGGGACTCGAACTTCAGGCTGAAGATCAGAGCGAGAAGGGGTTGGCATCAGTGCTGGAAGAGTCCGGGGATGGAGTTCGAGGCGGCGATGGCGGGGCCGTACAAGCAGGTGCGGAAGCCGACGAAAGAGCAGATTAAAAAGGGATTTGAGCCTGGGTATGAGAGCGGCGAAGTTCTGAAGATCATCGATGGGAAGAACGATGTGGAGTTGATCGCTGTTGAATGCCCGGAGGAACTGTTCGAGCAGCATAAGGAATATATCTCGCAGAAGAGTGTGAGACGGTTTCAGAAGATTACTGAGGACTATGCCTCCGGGATTGAGGATATCAACCGGGGGATGAAGAGGAAGGATGGGCGGATTGTTCCGCTCGATGGTGACGGGAAACCCTTAGTGTAGGGTGAAACGAGAGGGCCATAAGGGGGAAACAGTATGGCAAATATCAACAGGCCGAGCGGCTTTAGGGCTGTAGCGGTGATCGGGGGCGGAGCGATTCCGATGTACCCCGCAAAGGTTAAGATTGGAACGTCGCTCAGGTCGGGCGATGCGATAATCAAACTGAGCGGCGGAACGGTGGATATTGCGTTGGCAGCCAGCGCGAAGATCTACGGCGTCTGTCAGAGCGAGGTCGTGGGGTCGGCGGCTCTTGAGGACTGCGATTATGTTCCTGCGTTCCCGAACATTTTGTTCGAGGGACAGTGCTCCGGAACGTATACGCCGGTCAACGAGGGCGAGACTTGTGACATCGAAGGTGCGACAGGCGTTATGGAAATTAACGAGGATGCGCAGGCTACCAACGTGGTCCGCTTGTTTAAGCTCGCGGATGAGATCGACAATGCGGCGGGCGCCAACGCTCGTGTGCTGTTTACGTTTGTGTAGGAGGTAGACGATGCCGGCACCGAGCGTTTCTGTCGCGAATACTGGGGCTTTTTCCCAGCTTATTTCGCATGATTATAAGAAGGTATTCTTCGATGAATACAAGAGGTATCCCGAGCTTTACAAGGCTGTGGCGAATATCTCGAAGATGGACAGCGCCTACGAAAGAGAAGGTGAACTGATCGGGTTTGGCGCTTTGCAGAAGATTGGCGAAGGCCAGCCGATTCCGAGTGATAACCTGCTCCAGGGCAATGCGAAGACGATCTATCCGGAAGACTTTGCCCTTCAGTTCCAGGTCAGCGCGAATATGTGGGACGATGACCAGAAGGGGCATGTCAAGAAGGCGTTCCAGGAACTGAGCAAGGCTGCGGCCTATACGAAGGAACTGAAGTTCTGGGATCTGCTCAATTCCGGATTCGTTACGACCGTTCGGGTTGGTAGCGATTCTGCGGCGCTGTTCAGTGCGCATACGTATCCGGGTGGCTATGGGGGCTTCTCGAACTATGCGGCGAGCGCGGGTTCTCTGTCTATGACGACCTTGCAGGCGGCGCGCCTTTCCTTCGGAAAAATGACCAATAGCCGCGCGATTCCGATCCCGATGGAACCGCAGCTTTTGGTGGTTAGCCCGGAGAACGAGGCGACTGCGGAGAAATTGATCAAGTCGAAGTACAATCCGGAGAACGCGAACCAGCAGTACAATCCTTTCAATGGGATGCAGTACCTGGTGGTTCCGTACCTGACTTCGACGACTGCGTGGTTCCTGCTGGGCGGCAAGATGGATCACGACCTCCGGTTCATCGTGCGGAAGGCGTTGGCACTGGAAAGCACCGACGACTTCGATACGAGAACCGCGAAGTTCCGGGCGGTTATGCGCATGGTAACTGATTTCGTCCGCTGGCAGGGAACTTACGGAAACGCTGGCGCGTAGGGGAGGGCTAAAATGAATACGCCTGAAACGCGCTTTGAAGGCGGGCTGGCGCAGGTGATGATCCCGGCCGTCGGAGCGGCACCTGGGAATGTGACTGCGGCGGGAGTGGCACTGACAGATAAGTTGATCGCGGTCCATACGGTTGAATTCGATACCGATGGAGATATTTCAGCGGTAGCCGATTTGACTGCGGAGTTCAGCATAACCGCCGCGAACACGATCAACAACACTGGCGGGACTACGACAGCCGACAAACTGGTCTTGGTTCAGGTAGCCAAACAGGTAGCGTAACGATGGGGGCCGAAAGGCCCCCGTTTCCTTGGGGGATACATGGTCCCGAAAGAAGAAGCAATAAATACAAATGTCTATAATTCCGGCCTCGTTCCGAATATGCCTGGGACGAAAGGCTCTTTTCAGTTTTTAAGAAGTTATGAATGTACAAAATGCCGGTCGGTTTGGAAAGAAAATCAGGTTGTTATGTTCAGAGGAAAACCGTATGGGGTTCCATGTGGATGTAGCAAGGACGTAGATAAGCTTGCAAGCGGAGGCAAATAATGGCGGTAACATATGAAGGAAACATGGTTTTGTTCGGCGCGCAGGCGGATGCAATTACCGGGCAGAAGTTTATCCAGGCTGCGACGCTGGATCATTCTGCTGCGGCAAACGCAACGTTGACTGATACCGCAGGGACCGCTTTCTGTACGCTGCGCGTTGGCGCTGGCTTAGCGCCGGACCGGATGTATTTTGATCCGCCGATCAAGGTTGACGGGGTTATTGCGTCGGTGCTGTCTGCTGGCGTTTTGCGTATTTATCTGGCCTAGGAAGAAGCATGACCGCACAAGAAATGATCGTGCAGGTATACGAGGACACTGGCGAGGACAGCCGGAATTGCCCGTATACTGATGTCGATGATCCAACTACGTTTTCGATTGCCGCTGCCGGATCGATCAAGATTTTGGCTAGGCTCAATCAGGGCTTGGTACGGATCGCGAATTGGCGCTTTAGAGACGGCGTTGTCCTTCGGCTGCGCGGATTATTGACGAAAGCGTATGCTGCTTTAGGTACTCCGTATAGCGGAGATGTTGTTTCAGCGACCGATACGACTGTTACGATTCCTGGGCTGGGGTCGGATTATGATGGCGAATTTGACGGATGGATTATTGAAATAACCGCTGGAACTAGCATAGGCGAAACGAATAGGATCATAAGTTCGGTTGTTAGCGGTGCGAACGTTGTCTGTACGGTAGCTGAAGAATGGACCACGAATCCTGATGCAACGAGTGACTTCGATTTGTATAAGAGCTTTGCTCGATTTGTGAAGTCTGCTGCGGAAGCGGATGCTGCGTACCATATTGATGTTCATCCGATAACAGAGTTGGCGGATGTCATTGCAATCAAGGATGTTACGCAGGGCATTGAGCTTGAGAAGACGTATTTCAACGAGAAGTTCACGTCTTCGGAAGGTGCGGCTGGTACGCCGACACAGTATTGGGTTTATGGAAATCAGATTAGGTTTGATGTTGCTTTGAACGAACGCAGAACGTACGAGATCCTTTATGTGCGGCAACCTGTGGCTTTGGCTGCTGCGGCGGACATACCGGATATTCCAGAACAGTATCATGAAGCGGTTGTTCTTTGGGCGATACACAGCTTCCAGAGGAAGGTCCAGGACTTTGAGAAGGGCTATGCTACGAAGAGAGAGGTTGAGGATCTTATGATGATGCTGCGACCGCAGGGACAGTTTGAGAATGAATTTTCGGCTGGCGGCTTGGTCATTTACGGATAGGAGACAAATATGGCAACCTGGAATGCTGCGTTTAATGCGAGCCCTGCGGGCGGTGATAATCCTTCGCAAGGTGATGATAAGATTCGAGAATTCAAAGTTACCATGTATGACCGCTGGGTTAAGGAACATTATCTTGATTTGAGCGAGGGCGGAGCGCAGCCACGGCAAGGTTTGCATAGAGCCGGCTCGGCAGTTGCTTTTTATCAGGTGTCTGCGCCGACGCAGAGAAACGGTGTTGCGCTAGGTTCAACTGATAGTGGCATTATTTGGATAAATAGCACAACTAAGGACATGTATACTTGGACTGGCTCTGCGTGGGCTTTGACGGCCATGCCGCCAATTGGGTCTGTTTATATGCAATTGCCGGGGTATGATGCTCCTGGGACGCTGTATCCAGGTACAACTTGGACCGATATCAGTTCGGTGTTTGCTGGGGATTTCTTCCGCGTAGCAGGTGGTAATGCTAGCGCGTTTGCGTCTGGTAGGCAAGCACAAGATATACAGCCCCATGGACATTTTGTGCCAGTCTGTGATGCCAACGTTACCGGCGCTATTTACCCACGGCTCGCAAGCGGCGGAACTGTTTATCCTGTCTCTGTATCTACCGCATTAGCTGGAGCGACCGAAACTCGCCCGCAGAATCAGACAATTCTTGTATTCGTGAGGACAGCATAGTATGGCTGATCCTGAATGGGCTGAATTTGAGGAAGCAAACGAAAAGTCTATTGTTCGACCTAGGGATGATTTTATCTTTAGGTTTGGACAATATTTTGAAGCTGGGCTTCGCAGCAAGGTTGGCGATATTGTTTATAATCCTTCGGATGGTTTAATTTATCGGAATATTAAAGAAACAAAGGATGTTGCACCGGATTATACTAATGCAACTTCTAATTTGTATTGGACTTGGATTGCGGGAGCACCGCAAGATACCTGGCACGAGGTCGGCGCTGCCGGGGAGCCGGCATTCCAGAACGGGTGGGTGAATTTTGGTGGTGTGTATTCACCAGTTTCTTTTAGGAAAGACTCTGCTGGTGTGGTGCATATTCAAGGCCTTGTAAAGAGCGGAACATTGGGAACTACAATATTCACGCTACCGGGAGGATACAGACCGTCGATACAACTACTTAATGCAGTGCTAACAAGCGACGCCCTTGGTCGTCTTGACATCCTTACGGACGGATCGGTTTTGGAATCGGTTGGAACTGCAGTTTACTTCAGTGTGTTGTGCTCATTCTATGTAGGCTGGTAGGAGGCTCTTGTGCTTGACGATACATCAAAAGGAGAAGAACGAAATGCGTGAGCTTTGGGTAGGAATTGTGATCGGGGCTGGATCGGCATTGGTTGTTTCTGTTGTTGTTGTTATTTCAGGGTTTCTGCGAGCTTTATTCCAGCTTCCGAAACTTGTTCAAAGTATACGAAGCGGTGTCGAATGTTTGCTTGACGGCCAAATGAAACATACGCAGGTAACTTCGAGAGTTATTGAGGTGCAGCAAGCTTCGTTGGAATTTATTAGAGACAACCGAAACAATGGCAACATAACTTCAGCTTTGGAACAGAATGCGAAGGCGAAGACAGATTGCGAAGATATCCTTGCTGGCACGCAAGAGTTCCTTGTTGAAAAGTTTGCGGGGGAAAAAGCATGAAAATGTTTGAAGGCATTCAGACCTTTTTGGACGAGGGCGGTGACGCCGCTTGTTATGCGCTTGATATATTGAAGATCGCTGAGAAAGTTACAAACAAAGATTTCGATGTCATCGCTACTTTATGCACTTGTATCAGTAAAGGATTTATTTATTACAACTGGGAAAATGTAGACGACGACGATAACTTCTTCATGAAAGATCCAGCAGCCATGCTTTCGTTTCTGACGGGAAAACGTTGGATTGTTACGAAGGAAAGTGCGAATTATATTTTGAAGCCGGGTGAATACGCTGTTGATTACTGGCAGAAGCCGGATTTATCGCCAGGACATTTTAGACTGCCAGATTGGGATAGCCTTAAAGACTCAAAGACAGTCAAGGTTGGAAAGATCACTTCAAGACGAATATTCAGGCTTACGAAATAGGAGGTTCTTATGAGCACTTTGAAGAGGATTTGGAAAACGATTGTAAGTTGGCTGGATGATTGGTTCATTTATGCTGTTACGCTGATATCGGTTATGTTTTCTAGCCAGTTCGATGCGCTCAAAGCTGGCGAACCTATTACGCTGAATATTACGTCAGGCGTATTTATTCTTTCAGCGTTAGCAGCACTTGGAATAACCGCGTATTCAGAGTCTTTGAAGAAAGATACGGACGGCACTGTAGACAAATCGCGCGAAGGCAGAAAACGCAACTTTTGGAGCAGAGTTGGAAAAGGAATAGCGTTCGGCATCATGTGGCCACAGATCCTTGAGTTATTTCTTAAATAGGTATAGAATAAGGAGTAATGAGGTGGAAACAGAGGGATGCGCTGATGGAAGATTTGCAAGATTCTCTCATCGATGCCGGTTGGGCACTCCCTTCTGTAGCTAGGCTTTCAAAGAGGATATCGACTAGGAATGGAGCTTCTGCGGAAATCGTAGAAATACTGAGGGAAGTCAAAGAGGTGGAAGAATGCAGTCCTGGAAGCCGCCAAGCAGTAGACAACTGATTTCTATTCGGCCTATCGTGAAAGGCATCGTTCGGGACGTTTCACCGCAGATGATACCTATCGAAGGATTTTACGATATTAAGAATATGATCATTACTGATCGCGGTTTGGTTCGTAGGTCTGGGCTTATCCAATTTGGCACTGGAAACGACGGTATTCCGTATAGAGTTCAAGACGTCGCTTCAGCTTGGCGCGCTGATGGAAGCAAGCCAATAGCACTAATATCGGATAAAGCGCTGTTTTCATTTGCTCCGTTGGTTGGGGTTACAGAGGTTCCCTGGACGTATTCGGCGGGGACGATAGACGTAAGCGGCGGTTTTGTAACCGGCAGCGGTGTTTCATTCTTAGCGAACGATATAATGGCCGGGGATGTTGTTCGGACTGTTGATGGCGAAGCAATAATAGACGCTGTGTTAGATGCTAATGAACTGACGTTGCTTAGCGGCGGACTTGTAGACGGTGCTGGGCAATCTTACTATATACAACGCGAATTTGGTCCAGGAAATAATGTCTTTGTGGATTCTGTGGTTGTTGGAAAAGCTGCTGGAACTTTGTATGGCGGACTTGTTATTGCTGATGGAAAGCGGCCATTATTGCGCTGGGACCCTGACGCCGGAACGCTAGTGTATTGGACAACTAAGAATCGAAATATGCTTCCACAGGATGTTGCTTGGTCGTATTCGACTGGAACAATAAGCGTGTCTGGAACGGCTATAACTGGCTCCGGAACGCAGTTTGTAACGGGGGATGTACATGAAGGCGACATCGTTGTTTTAGGTGATGGCAGCGAGGGAGTTATAGCAACAGTAACCGATCTCGATTCTTTAGTGCTTGAAGCCGCTACCCTGGAAGATGATACTGGGCTCTCGTATGTTATCTATCGGCCTTCAATTCCGTTCGTTCCGGATTGCGTTGCATTCTTTATGGATCGTATTTGGGTAGCTTCTACCTATGACACGGCTGACGGCTATAAACGACAGCGAATTCGTTGGTCGGATTTGGCGGATACATCCGATTTCAGTACAACGACAAATTACATTGATTTGCCGTATTTGAGTGGTCCTATAATTCGGCTTGTGCCGATGGGTGATCGATTAGTTGTGTATTTTACTGACGGCATCTTTGTCGGTATCCCAACGAATTATCCAACGCTTCCGTTGCGATTTGAAAGAGTAGAAACTGGCGGGATCGGGTTGGTAGGACAGAAAGCGATTGTACCGTGGGTTGGTGGACACTTCTTTGTTGGAAATGACGGCATATACTGGCTCGCATATGGTTCTGCGGCTATCGAACAAGTTGGCATAAGAATATTCAATGACGCGCTTGCAGCTGTGTCAGATCCTTCATACATTATTGCGATTGCTGATTCTAAAAACAAATCGATAGTGTTCGGCTTCCCTGGGGCTAGTGAAACCATAGAGAAACTTTGGTACTTCCATGTTATACATAAATCGTGGAGTTCAACCGCGATTATGACAGAGTGCTTAGCCGTGTTGCGATACATAAAATCTGCAACGTGGGATGCCTTAACAGGGACTTGGGATACTCTTGATGCTACGTATCCAACGTGGAATTCTTTTGGGGCACCAATTGAGTCTGAAGCGTTAGTATTTGCGGACAACGGCTCTTTGTGGATTGAAAACGCCTTAGCGGATTCAGACTATGGAACCGACCCTATTCCGGTTCTGCTTGAAACAGGGGATATCGACTTCGATGCGCCGGATATAAATAAGGTTGTGACTCGTTTTGGCATCCGGATCGCACGGCAGGTTGGTTCGGATAACGCCGTTGATTTCATCGTTCGAGGATCAACGAATAAAGGCCGAACTTGGAAAAATCTAGGGACTCTGCATATTCCGGCTGGGGAAGACGAAGGAAAAACTGATTTCAGCATGACCGATTCAATAATTCGCTTTAGAATAACATCTACGACTATCTCTTCTGGGTACGAGATTATCGAAGAAAGCATAGCCGTCGTTGGCCTTGGCGATGAATTGGCGATACTTGATTAGGGGGCATAGTGACTGTTCATGGTTTTATTAGCGATGAGCTTATTGAGCGTCTTTGGACGAAATTGCCAATAGGAAACGCTGAATGGGCTAAATCGGATGGGGCATCGTTTGAAGCGTTTAGTAATGCGCTGAAGAGTAGTCCTATTGTGATTGAGCTTGATTTCGGCTATATTAGAGTAGAAAGATTCATATACGGCTACGAAGCCGTGGTTCATGGAGCTTTTTGGAGCAAAGACGCATTTAAGAACAAAGATGAAATACTAGCTGCGGCAAATCGAATAAAGGAACTGTGCAAGGCGAAGCGGTTGAAGGTTCTTATACCAGCACGGCACAAAAGCCTTCAGCGGTTTCTCAGTGGCTTAGGACTTGAACATCTTGGATACGGGTTTATGACGAGAGATATTGAAGGAAAACAGGTTTCTGGCGACCTTTGGGTATTACGGATGGAGGGCTAGTATGGGTTCTAAAACGAGCGAAATAAGCGACCCCAGCGATTATCAGTTTCTTGATCCAACTGGGAAATACGGTGCTGCGACGGATTTTATGCAGAACCAGTACAACCAGAATGCGCAGACAATGGGCCAGTACGCTTCACAGGCTACGCAGTACGACCCAAATGCGTATATGAATCAATTCATGGGGCAAGCCGCCGGTCTGTCGAATCTTGTTTCTGGAGAAAACAGTCAGCTTCAGCAAACTTTGAATTCCATTGCTGGTAGACAAGCAGCTTTAGGTAGCGAGGCTGCTTTAGCCTCGATACCGGGGGCAGCAAACAGCGGAGCAGGTATGGCAGCTTATGGGCAAGCCTATGCTGATCCGTTCGCGCAGGCGCAAGCGCAGCTTCAGCAGAATCAACTTCAAGGAACCCTCGGTCTTTGGGGCAACGCGATGAACAACAACGCTCAAGGGCAGCAGTTTCAAGCTCAGAACTATTCCGGTTTGGCGGGCATGTACGGCGACCAAGCGAATAATGCGCTCAGTAACTACGGGCAAATGGCACAAGGTTACGGAACGTGGTATCAGCCGACGTACACACAAGGCCCCGGATTCTGGGATACCCTTGGAAATGTTGGGCAAGCTGCTGGCGGCTTGGCTGGTTTGGCAGCAGCGTTCGCGTAAGGAAAGGAGAAAACAATGGTAGGTGTTGTTGGCGGAAACGCTTTAGCTGGGCCGACCGCGGCGGAACTCGCGCAGCGTGGTGCCTCGAATTTTGGGCAAAGTGCGCAGTCTCTTGCGCAGCTTATGGAGCAGCGCCATCAGCAAGATCAGAAGACTGCAACTGAACAGATAACAAAAATGGCCGAAGGTATACCTGGCGGGTTGCCTGTTTTTCTCAAGACAAAGGAAGGCAAAGAAGCTGTTATGGCCTTCGCTCCGAAGCTCTTTAGAGGCTTGAACGCAAAAAAGAAGGCTGAACAGTGGCTTGCTGCTTACGATGCTGCGCCTATGTCTACCGAGCAACTTCGTCAGGCTGATGAATACTTCAAAGTTACTGGAATGATGACACCGCAAACTGAAACTCAGCTTGGGTCATCTGCTGATTGGCAATCGCTTCTTCCAGCCAGTATGGAGCAAGCTGCGCCTATGCCCACGCCTGCGCAGGCTCCCACTCAGCCAGTAACTCAGGCAGTAAAACCGCCTTCAGCCGCCCCTGAAGCGAATCTTGATGCGGCGTTTGCTAATACAAAATCTAGGTTTGTAACGATGAAGCCGGTGTCTGTCAAAAACGACGGCTCTATGGAAGTTCGTTCGCAGCCTGATCCTACGACGACGCAGCGGTTCGTTGTCACTGACCCGCTCACCGGCAAACCTGGGCAATATCCTGATGGTTCTTTGATGGTATTCGACACTGCTGACCGCGCGGAGCAAGCGTACAAAGGGCTGCTTTTCAAAATGAACGAGCAG
>Ga0172380_10003432_pt1 | contig 21743 bp, 17 predicted proteins | sample Leawe162metaG_FD_119747 | JGI IMG/M metagenome (GOLD analysis project Ga0172380, IMG submission 119747) | Leachate microbial communities from a municipal landfill in Southern Ontario, Canada - Leachate well 162 metaG | ecosystem: Engineered > Solid waste > Landfill > Unclassified | place...
GATCGGCGACTCGGTGGAAAAGGTGGAAGGCGGCAGCAAGCTGGTCGCCCAGGCCGGGCAGACCATGGAAGAAATCGTCACCGCGATCAAGCGCGTGACCGACATCATGTCCGAGATCACCGCCGCGTCGCAGGAACAGAGCCAGGGCATCGAGCAGGTCAACACCGCCATCACCCAGATGGACGAAGTCACCCAGCAGAACGCCGCGCTGGTCGAAGAAGCCGCCGCCGCCGCCGAATCGCTGGAAGAGCAGGCGCAGAACCTGTCGGTGTCGGTGGGCACCTTCAAGATGGACAGCCACTCCGGCACCGCCGTCGCGCGCCGCGAACAGGCTCCGGTTGCCCGCGCCCCGGCACACCATGCCGCCCCGGCACGCAAGGGCACGGCGGTAGCCAGGGCAGCGCCGGGCAAGTCTCAGGCAGCGGCAAAACCCCAAGGCAAACCGCAGGGCGGCGGCGACGATGGGGAATGGGAAGAGTTTTAATCCCAAATAATTCCATTAGAAAAAATTACGTCATACCGGCGCAGGCCGGTATCCAGTTGATTGATAACTACCCGCGTAAGCGGGACAGCATCGCGGTTTTGCTCGCTTTGAAGTTACGTTTTTATATAATTATTCGGGACGCCATGAACGCTAACCTTCTACCCAGCGGTGGTCATGATCGTGAATTCACATTCACGACCAAAGATTTCGAGCAAGTGCGACAGATGATTTATGAACATGCCGGCATTTCGCTTAACCCGTCCAAGCAGGACATGGTGTACAGCCGCCTGGCGCGTCGTCTGCGCGCGACCGGCATCAATAATTTCAAGGCTTATCTGGCGTTGCTGGAAAGCAACGATGAGGTCGAGTGGCAAGCTTTCGTCAATGCGCTCACCACCAATTTGACCTCTTTTTTTCGCGAACAGCACCATTTTCCGCTGCTGGCCGAGCATGTGCTCAAACAAAAGGGGAAGCACCCTATTTTGCTGTGGTGTTCGGCCTCGTCGACGGGCGAAGAGCCTTACTCGATGGCGATGACCGCGATCGATGCCTTCGGCAGTTTTACGCCACCGGTGACCATCGTCGCGACCGACCTGGATACCAACGTGCTCGCCAAAGCGGAAGCGGGCGTTTATCCGCTGGAGCGCGTCGAGAAACTTTCCAGTGATCTGGTCAAACGTTTCTTCCTCAGGGGAGCGGGTGCGCAATCGGGTTTTGTGCGGGTGAGGCCGGAGCTGCGCGCGATGATTACTTTCCGGCAGGTGAATCTGCTCAGCGATGACTGGCATATCCGTGGCCCGCTGGACGCGATTTTTTGCCGCAACGTGATGATCTATTTCGACAAGGCGACGCAACTCAAGATACTGGAAAGGTTTGCGCCACTGCTGCAACCGGATGGTTTGCTGTTTGCCGGGCATTCGGAGAGCTTCCATAATGCCGGGCATGTGTTCAGTTTGCGCGGCAAGACGGTGTATGAACTGGCCAAATCCAAAGCGCATGCGCCTCATCGTGCGCCAAAATAACCCGGCTGACTTGACGGGCATGGCAAAAATGCCGTCTTTGATGATGAAACCCGCCATGCCCGTCGCCCTCACCCCAACCCTCTGGGTGAAACAACTAGCCATTCGACTAGGCTGCCAGAAACTGCAGCCAAGTCGCTGGTTATCCCGCTCGCGGGCGAGGGGGCGAACGAATCGCTGCGCGAGTTTTACGTTAACGGCGGGCAGGAAAGGGATGCTACGGCATGACTGATCACGGCTATGAAGAAGTCCTGGCGCCGAACCTGTATTATGACCAGCAACATGATTCCGAGGCGGCCAAGATATTGCCGGGCGAATATTATGCGACGACGCGCGACATGCTGCTGGTGACGGTGCTCGGCTCCTGCGTCTGCGCGTGCATACGCGACAAGGTCAGCGGGATTGGCGGCATGAATCATTTCATGCTGCCGGATGCGGGGCAGGATCAGAACAATCCGCTCGGCGCTTCGGCGCGCTATGGAGCTTATGCGATGGAAATATTGATTAACCAGTTGCTCAAGATGGGCGCGAAGCGCGGCAATTTTGAGGCAAAAGTATTCGGCGGCGGGGCGGTGTTGCGAGGTTTCACCGTCGCCAACATCGGCGAGCGCAATGCCGATTTTGTGCTGAAATTTCTCGATATGGAAAAAATCCCGGTCGCCGCGCAGGATTTGCTCGATATTTACCCGCGCAAGGTATATTACTTTCCCCGTACCGGCCTGGTCAGGGTGAAGAAGCTGAGAAGGGTGCATAACGATACAATTATCAGCCGCGAATCCGAATACGTGACGCGGTTGCATTTCGCCAAAGTGGAAGGCGATGTGGAGTTGTTTACATAGAGCCTGCGTGAGCAGGCTTTTGAATGATTGAGTGAAGGCGCGCATGTTGAACCGAAAAATAAAAGTGCTGGTGATTGATGATTCCGCGCTGATACGCAGCGTGATGAAGGAATTGATCGACCGGGAAAAGGATATGGAATGCGTGGGCGCGGCGCCCGATCCGCTGGTGGCGCGCGAGATGATCAAGGAGCTCAACCCGGACGTGCTGACGCTGGACGTGGAAATGCCCAAGATGGACGGGATTGATTTTCTGGAGCGCTTGATGCGCTTGCGCCCGATGCCGGTGCTGATGGTTTCCACGCTGACGGAACGCGGTTCAGACATCACGTTTCGCGCGCTGGCGCTGGGTGCGGTGGATTTTGTCTCCAAGCCGAAGATGGACATCGCGCGCGGCATGGAGGAGTATGCCATCGAGATAACCGACAAGATTCGCGCCGCCGCGCAGTCGCATGTGCGTAAAACGCCTACCGCAGCGGTAATCCAGGAGAAATTTTCGGCGGATGCGATTCTGCCCAGCGTCGCGGGGCGTTTTTCCACCACCGAAAAGCTCCTTATCATCGGCGCTTCGACAGGCGGCACCGAGGCGATCAAGGAGGTGCTGATCCGTTTGCCCGCCGACGTGCCGGGCATTCTGGTGACGCAGCACATGCCGGAAAATTTCACCAAATCATTCGCCGAGCGGCTGGACAGCCTGTGCAAGATTTCGGTCAAGGAGGCGGCGCATAACGAGCGGATATTGCCGGGCCATGCCTACATCGCGCCGGGGCATTCGCACCTGCTGCTCAAGCGTAGCGGAGCGAACTACATGACCGAGTTGAATCAGGGGCCGCCGGTCAACCGCCATCGCCCGTCGGTGGATGTGCTGTTCCGTTCCGCAGCCAATGTCGCCGGGGCGAACGCGATGGGCATCATCCTCACCGGCATGGGCAAGGATGGCGCGCAAGGCTTGCTGGAAATGAAACAGGCCGGCGCGCATACCATCGCGCAGGACGAGGCGAGTTGTGTGGTGTTCGGTATGCCCAGGGAGGCCATTGCAATGGGCGGCGCATGCGAAGTGCTGCCGTTGCAGAATATCGCGCGCCGCACGCTGGAATATCTGGCATTGCATAATGGCAAGAGCAATCGTGTTTAATTCTCGCCGCTTGCCCCGGAGGGCTTTATTGGGGAATTTGGGTTCAGCACAAAACAAGCTTAGTTTTATTTATTCACATAAGGAGTAGTCATGACTATCAATGTACAAATTCAGGGTAACGTGGCGCGTATCGATATGTATGGGCGTTTCGATTTTCAGGTGCACCGCGAATTCAAGGATGCCTACACGCCGCTGCTCGACAATTCTGCGGTACGCGAGATCGAGATCGAAATGAGCCGGGTGGATTACCTGGACAGTTCCGCGTTGGGCATGTTGATGCTGCTCAACGAGCGCGCCAAGGCGGCCAGCAAACCGGTCACGCTGCTCAACACCTCCGGCGTGGTGTCGCAGGTGCTGGGTGTCGCCAATTTCAGCAAGATTTTTAACATCAAGCAGGTGGACTAGAGGCAGATGACAGAGGGCAGAGGACAGAAGCGTTGTGTGCCGCGCAGCGGTACGCTATTTGTAAGGGTGCGGTGCAGACGCGGCAACGCCTCTGTCCTCTGATTCAGCCATGCGATTAAACCTGCCGGTTTCCAATATTGAGGTCACGTTGCCGGATGGCGTGGTGATCGTTTCCAAGACCGACCTCAAAGGCGTTATCACTTATTGCAATAAGGCGTTCGTCGAAATAAGCGGGCGCAGCCGCGAGGAAATTATCGGTTCGCCGCACAATATTGTGCGCCACCCCGATATGCCGCCCGAGGTGTTTGCCGACCTGTGGAAAACCATCAAGACCAACAAGCCCTGGCAGGGGTTGGTCAAGAACCGGCGCAAGGACGGCAGCTTTTACTGGGCGGTATCCAATATCACGCCATTGCTGGCAAACGGCAAAGCCATCGGCTATGTGGCATTCCGCTACAAGGCCACACCCGAGCAAATCGAGTCTGCCACGGAGGCCTACCGGCTAATCCGCGAGGGATCTGCCAGGCTGCGTATCGAAGAAGGCAATATTGTCAAGATCAAGAGCCCGCTGCTGCACTGGCTGAGCGCCGCCAGCGTCAAGGCGCGGCTGTTTGCGCTCATCTTCGTCCTGCTGGGCGCAATGGTCGCGACCGGTATTTTCAACTTGTATGAAGCCGAAAAAGCCCATCAGCGCACGGTGGAGGGAGTTGCAACCTCCAGTGTGCAGGCTTACGCGCTGGAGACCGCGCGCAGCGCGGAAGCCGCTTTCAAGGAGCAACGGCATGCATGGAAGAACATTTTAATCCGTGGTCACGATGCAGCTTCATTAAAACAATATACCGAGAAATTCGAACGGCAGGGTGCTGAGGTCGATCTACAGTTGTCTGGTCATCTGAGGCCGATCATGCAGCAAATCGGTATGCCTACCGATGAAGTGGATGCGTTGCTGGAATCGCATATCCTGCTGAATAATAAATACCGCTCCGTATTGTCATCAATCGATGCACGCAAATTTGGAAATATTGCTGTGATCGATACGTTATCCGGGGGTGGCGATCAGCAAATAACCGAACAGCTCAATTCGATCATTGCATCGATCCGTGCGGCGCAGCTTCACGGGCTGGGGGAGTTGAACGAAATGCTGGAGCTGTCCCATCAAAAGCAATTCAAGCGCTCCTCAACGATCTTGGTGGCCTTCGCGCTGGGCGGGCTGGTGTTGTCGGTGTGGTTCATCCTCGGCATATTGAGGCCGATCCGCCGCGCCAGCAGCAGCCTGGACAGGGTGGTGCAGCTGCAACAGCAGTTCCTCGAAAAAATTCTGGTGCTCGAGGAGCATCATGACCGTCTCGACGAGGAACAGCGCATCGGCAGCTACATCATGGCGCATATCACCAATGCTCACGGCGTATTGGATCCGCTGATACGGCATATCATCAGGCCGGCGGAACACCTGAGCGGCGACATGCTGCTCGCGGCGCGCACCCCGGACGACGAGCTGCATATTCTGCTGGCCGACGCGGTAGGCCATGGGCTGGTCGCGGCGGTCAACGTCATGCCGCTCAGCCAGGCATTTTACGAGATGTCCGAAAAGGGCTTCCGCATTACCGAGATCGCGCAAGAGTTGAACCTGAAAATCCATCAGCTCATGCCGGTGGACCGTTTTGTCGCGACCACGCTGATTTCGGTCAATATGCGCAACCGCATCGTCGAGGTGTGGAACGGCGGCAATCCGGCACCCTTGCTGGTGGGTAAAAATGGGGAGATTCTGCACGAATGGAAATCGGCCAATCTGCCGTTGGGCATCTTGCCGGGCGAGAGTTTTTCCGGCAAGACGGAGGTTTTTCAATATGACGAAAATTGCCAGTTGTGCCTGTTTTCGGACGGCTTGCCGGAGGCCGAATCGCCAGAGGGCGAGCAGTTTGGCAAGGAGCGAATTGGCAGAATGCTGCTTGACAGCGAGCCGGGTGATCGCTTCGAAAATATGATGAGCCTGCTGGATATGCATTTGGACGGGAAACCGGCGCATGACGACATTTCGCTGGCGATGGTCGATGTCCAAACCTACCGCCTCACGGAGACGGTTGCGCCCACAGTTGCACAAGCGCCGGTCCAGGCGGCGCAGGCGGGCGGCGGCAATTGGAAAATCGAGATCAGCCTGAGCGCGACCGAATTGAAATACCTCAACATCGTCCCGATGCTGACCGGCATCATCGAGAAAATACATGTCGCCAACGAATTTGCCGCGCCGCTATTCATGATATTGTCCGAACTGTTCAACAACGCGCTAGACCATGGCATCCTGCGGCTCGATTCGGATATCAAGCAGGGTGTTGACGGCTTCGATAAATTCCTGGAATTGCGCGACGAACGCCTGCAGGCGCTCGACAACGGGAGGGTCGATCTCGAAATCGAGAAGGTGGCGATCGAGGGGAAATATGGCGTAAGAATCCGCGTTGCCGATAGCGGCAAGGGGTTTAATTATGCGGCGCTTCTGGAAAATGCCGAAAGCCGCATCAAGCGGGATGACCAGCACGGGCGCGGCATCAAGCTGGTGGAAAGCATGGCCTACAAGCTCGAATTCGCGGGGAATGGCAGCGATGTCACCGCTTATTATGTTTGCGCCTGATCCTTATAATCCTATGCCGGACGAGCCGGAACCGAACAAGTAGCCCGGATGAAACGCAGTGTAATCCGGGGATGAAGACGAGAAGATGCCCCGGATTCCGCGAAGCCTGTCCTGAGCACGTCGAAGGGCTGCATCCGGGCCACGAGTCTAACCAGACATGGCGGGCATAGCCCGCCCTACGGATCAAGAGACTAAAATGGAACAAAACAAAACCCCCGGTCAGCCGTTGCAGGTGGTCGACGGCAGTGATAAATGGCAGAAAATCCTCGCCGACAACAACCGGAAAATGGCGGAAAGCGAGACGCGCCTGCGGGCGATAGTCGATTCGGCGCTGGACGCGGTGATCAGCATCGACGCGGAGAGCCGGCTGATCGGCTTCAACCCCGCAGCGGAGTATATTTTCGGTTGGAAAGCAAAGGAGGTTATCGGGCAGCAGATGACCGGGCTGCTGATCCCGGAACGCTACCGGGCTCGCCACCAGAGCGGGCTCGCCCGCTACCTGCAGACCGACGAAACCCATATCCTGAACCGCCGCATCGAAATTACCGCGCTGCGGCGCGACGGCGCGGAATTCCCGATCGAGCTGACCATCACGCCGATCTGCGAGGGTGACCATGTCACCTTCACGGCACATATCCGCGACATCACCGAACGCATGCGGGCCGAAGAGGCGTTGCGGGAGAGCGAGGCGAAGCTGCACGCCATCCTCGATAACGCGCCTGTCGGCATCTGGCTGGCCGGAGTGGATCAACGCTACCGTTTCGTCAACAAGACGTTCTGCGATGCGGTCGGCATCGCCGAAAGCCGCTTCCTCGCGACCACGCATCTGCCCGATCTCTTGGGCGAGGCGGTTGCCGCCCGCTGCATGGAGTCGGACCGGGCGTGCCTCGCGCAGGAAACGCCGTGTCTTTCGTATGAGACGCTCCCCTTTGCCGATGGCAAGCCGCATCTGATGGAAATCACCAAGGCCAAATTGCGCGACAGCGCGGGCGCGGCCACGGGGGTTATCGGAATCGCGGTGGATATCACCGGGCGCAAGGAAGCGGAAGAACAGATCCGCAGCCTGTCTTTCCACGATCCGCTCACCCGGTTGCCCAACCGGCGGCTGCTGGTCGACCGGCTGCAGCAGGCCCTGGTGACCAATGTCCGCAACAAGCGGCAGGGCGCGCTGCTGTTCATCGATCTGGACAACTTCAAGAGTATCAACGACACTCATGGTCATGCCACCGGCGATATGCTGCTGATCGAAGTGGCTGCCCGGCTGCAAGCCTGCGTCCGGGAAGGCGACACCATCGCGCGGCTGGGCGGGGACGAATTCTTTGTCCTGCTCGAAGATTTGGCTCCGGACGAGCCGACTGCCGCAGAGCAGGCAGAAGCGGTAGGAGAGAAAATACGCGAGACTATCGGGCAACCCTACTTCCTCAAGGGGCATGAATACCACAGCACGGCCAGTATCGGCGCCACGCTGCTGCGCGGGCCGGTGATGACGGTGGACGAAATGCTCAGGCGGGCGGATGTTGGCCTGTATCAGGCCAAGGCGGCTGGGCGCAACACCCTGCATTTTTTCGACCCCGCCTTGCAGGCCTTGGTCATGGCCCGCGTCGCGCTGGAGTCCGATCTGCGCCACGCCATTCTGGAGCAGGAACAACTTGAGCTTTATTATCAGGCGCAAGTCGATTCGGCGGGCCGCCTGACCGGTGCCGAAGCGCTGGTGCGCTGGCATCACCCCGAACGCGGCGTGGTTTCCCCCGCCGAATTCATCCCGCTCGCCGAGGAATCCGGGCTGATTCTGCCACTGGGTCACTGGGTGCTGGCAACCGCCTGCCTGCAACTGGCGGACTGGGCGGCGCGGCCGGAAACGGCCCATCTCACCGTCGCGGTGAATGTCAGCGCCAAGCAGTTCCATCTGCCGATCTTCGTCGAGGAGGTGCTGGCGCTGGTCGATTATTTCAAGGTGGATCCCGCAAGACTCAAGCTGGAAATCACCGAGAGTCTGTTGGTGGAAAATGTGGATGACATCATCGCCAAAATGAATGTGCTGAAAGACCGGGGCATCAATTTCTCGATGGACGATTTCGGCACCGGCTATTCCTCGCTCTCCTACCTGAAACGCCTGCCCCTCTACCAGTTGAAAATCGACCAGTCCTTCGTGCGCGATGTGCTCACCGACCCCAACGGCTCGGCCATCACCAAAATGATTATCGCCCTGGCGCAGAGCATGAATCTGGCGGTGATCGCCGAGGGAGTGGAAACCGAGGCGCAGCGCGAGTTTCTCGAACTGAACGGCTGCCATGCCTTTCAGGGCTATCTGTTCAGCAGGCCGGTGCCGGTAAAGGAATTCGAGCAACTGGTCGCGCGATACACCTGATGCAATACACCTGATGCTTGGGCGGTTCGGCATCCGCGTGGGCAAGCGTGCCCACCCCGGCCGCAAATCAGGTAGCCCGGATGCCTGTCCTGAGCAAGGTCGAAGGGAAGCGCAGCGCAATCCGGGGCTCCCCGCAGATACACAGAATCCCGGATTCCATTTCATTGCACCCGGGCTACCCCGCTACAGTTTTTGCCGGAAGCTGCTAAACAAGTGTAAGAACGACGCAAAGGTTCCTGAATAGATAGGGAATCACCCCGCTATTTGTCTAATTGGATGTTGTGCAAGCCGCCGATAATTGCCATAACCGGCGGAATCCATCATGGCAGAAGACAGCGACCTAGAAAAAACCGAACAGCCCTCACAGAGGAAGCTAGACCAGGCAAGGGAAAAAGGCCAGGTCGCGCGTTCCCGCGAGTTGTCCACGTTTGCGGTTTTGCTGGCGGGCGGTGGGGCGCTGTGGTTCATGGGCGCATCGCTCACCCAGCACATGGTGAAAATGCTGCACGATGGCCTGACGCTGGACCGCGACCTGGCTTTCAATGTCTACCTGCTGATTCCGCGTTTGCATGATTTGTCGCTGGAGATGCTCTTCACTTTTTCGCCTTTTCTGCTCGCCGTCCTGCTGGCGGCGGCGTTTTCCCCGCTGTTGCTGAACGGCTGGCTGTTCAGCATGGAGGCCTTGCAGCCGAAATTTTCCAAGATGAACCCGGTTTCCGGATTGGCCCGCATGTTTTCCAGGACGGCGATTGTGGAGCTGGTCAAGGCAATCGGCAAGGCCGTGCTGGTCGGCGGCATCGCGGCCTGGGTGATCTGGGACAACAAGGAGGCGGTGATGGCGCTCGGCATGCAGGCCGTCGCCGCCTCGATTCCGCAAATGGGGCATCTGGTTGGGGCGAGTTTCATGATGATCGTCGGCGCGATGCTGCTGATCGTGATGATCGACGTGCCGTTCCAGTTATGGGACAACAACAAGAAGCTGATGATGACCAAGGAAGAGGTGCGTCAGGAATCCAAGGAAACCGAGGGCGACCCGATGGTCAAGGGGCGCATCCGCAGCTTGCAGCGCGAGGCGGCACGCAAGCGCATGATGGCGGCAGTGCCGACCGCCGACGTGGTGGTGACCAACCCGACGCACTATGCGGTGGCGCTGAAATATGGCGAAACGGGGATGCGCGCGCCGGTGGTGGTGGCCAAGGGCTCGCATCTGCTGGCGCAGCGCATCCGCGAAATCGCCGAGGCAAATCACGTGCCGATTCTGGAAGCGCCGCCGCTGGCGCGCGCGCTGCACAAGCATACCGATCTGGGCGAGTCCATTCCGGAAGCGTTGTACACCGCCGTCGCCGAAGTGCTGGCCTACGTTTACCAGTTGCATCGCTACGAAAAACAAGGCGGTGTGCGCCCGCAGGAACCCAAGCGTTTACCGGTGCCGGTTGAGCTAGATCCGGAGCCTGCCCCGGCTGCCGCATGAAGAAATAACTCATGAATTTATTGCTCATACAAAATTTCCTCAAGCGCGCCGGGCTGGTCGGCATGGCCGGGCCGGTGCTGATCGTGATGATCCTGGCGATGATGGTGCTGCCCTTGCCGCCGCTGCTGCTGGATATCCTGTTCACTTTCAATATCGCGATTTCCATCATGGTGCTGCTGGTCAGCATGAACACCAACAAGCCGCTGGATTTCTCGATATTCCCCACCGTGCTGCTGGTGACCACGCTGTTGCGTCTGTCGCTGAACGTCGCTTCCACGCGGGTCATTCTGCTGGAAGGTCATACCGGGCCGGGTGCTGCGGGCAAGGTGATCGAGTCGTTCGGCCATTTTCTGGTCGGTGGAAATTATGCCGTCGGCATCGTGGTGTTCGCGATCCTGGTGATTATCAACTTCGTGGTGATTACCAAGGGTGCCGGGCGTATCGCCGAAGTGGGCGCGCGCTTTACCCTGGATGCGATGCCCGGCAAGCAGATGGCGATCGACGCCGACCTGAATGCGGGGTTGATCGGCGAGGATGTCGCGCGGCAGCGCCGCGCCGAGATCGCGCAGGAGGCCGACTTCTACGGCGCGATGGACGGCGCCAGCAAATTCGTGCGCGGCGATGCGGTCGCGGGCATCATGATTTTGTTCATCAACGTCATCGGCGGCCTGGTCGTCGGCATGTTGCAGCATAACCTCGACTTCGCCGTCGCGGCGAAGACCTACACTTTGCTGACCATCGGCGACGGGTTGGTGGCGCAGATTCCGGCGCTGGTCATTTCCACCGCCGCCGGTTTGGTGGTAAGCCGTGTCGCCAGCGATGAAAACATCGGCCAGCAACTCGTCGCGCAATTGTTCAAGCAACCGCAGGTCATCATGTTGACCGCCGTCATCATCGGTGCGATGGGGCTGATTCCCGGCATGCCGCATTTCGCTTTTTTGGCGTTGGCAGGTGCGATGGGATGGCTGGCTTATTATCTGACGCAAAAGGGCGCGCAAACGGTCGAGCAGGAGCAGGCTGCCATCCCGGAGACACCGGTTATCACGGAATCCAGCGAGGCGCGCTGGGAAGACGTCGAGCAGGTCGACGTGCTCGGGTTGGAGGTGGGCTACCGCTTGATCTCACTGGTGGACAAGACGCAGGACGGCGATTTGCTGCGCCGCATCAAGGGCATTCGCAAAAAATTCACCCAGGACATCGGCTTCCTGCCCCCGCCGGTGCATATCCGCGACAATCTCGACTTGCGCCCGAACGGTTACCGCATCGCCCTCAAGGGGGTGGAAATCGGCAGCGGCGAGGCCTATCCGAACCTGCTGCTGGCGATCAATCCGGGCAGCGTGACCGGCGAGTTGCCCGGCACGCCGACGCGCGACCCGGCTTTTGGTTTGCCCGCAGTATGGATCGACGGCGCGTTGCGCGACCAGGCGCAGGTGATGGGCTACACGGTGGTCGATCCGGGTACGGTGGTGGCGACCCATCTGAGCCACCTGCTCAGCTCGCGCGCCGCAGAGTTGCTCGGGCGGCAGGAGGTGCAGCAATTGCTCGACCATATCGGCAAGATTGCCCCCAAACTGGTCGAAGATCTGGTGCCCAAGACCCTGCCGCTGGGCACGGTGCAGAAGGTGCTGCAAAACTTGCTGGACGAAGGCATGCACATCCGCGACATGCGCACCATTCTGGAAACGCTGGCGGAAAATGCATCGCGCACCCAGGACCCGCACCAGCTCACCGCGCTGGTGCGGGTCGCGCTCGGCCCGGCCATCGTGCAGCAGTTCTATCCGGCAGCGCAGGAATTACAGGTGATCGGTATGGAAAAGGAACTGGAATACCTGCTGATCCAGGCGATGCAATCCAGCCAGAATGGCATCGGTATCGAGCCGGGGCTGGCCGACACGGTGCTGCGCGGAACCCGCGCCGCAGCCGAGACGCAGGAGCAGATGGGCCTGCCGGCGGTGATGCTGGTGCCGTCGCAATTGCGCGATTTGCTGGCGCGCTTCCTGAAACGCGCCGTGCCGAATATCAGGGTGATTTCGCATGATGAAGTACCGGACTTCAAGACAATCCGGGTGACCGCTATGGTGGGAGGTAGAGCATGAGTATCAGAAAATTCATCGCCCCGACAACACGTCAGGCCATGAAGGAAATTCGCGACGAGCTAGGCCCGGATGCGATGATCCTGTCAAACCGGCAGACCGAGCAGGGCGTGGAGATCGTTGCCATCGCACATGACGACATCGGCCCGCTGACCAATAATGTCAGCACGCATAAAACCGAGTGGCCGGGGATTACCGCAGACGAATGGACACAGTCGGTCGCGGCGGCGCATCCCATGCAACCGGCCAGGCCGCTGGTTCAGCACAGGCCGACAGACCAGGACAACTCGTCTTTGCAGCCCAGGCCGTCTATGCAGGCCAGGCCGTCAGCCCAGTCTGCACCCTCAGACCAGCCCAATCCGTCAGTCAAACCCAATCCGTCAGTTAAACCCCGGCAGCCGTTGCAGTTTCCGCCACAGCCCGGCGAGACAGCCGCTTCCTTGTCACGGCACGACGCCTTGCGCCATCCCGGCAAGGTGCAGCAGCAACCTGATCCCGTCACGCGGGCCAGAGCCGAGTCGCAGGCCAGCGCTGTGCTGCACGCCAAGCCGGGCGTGGCGCAGCCTGTACCGACCCAGCCGGGGCGGGAAAATTTGGCGCAAGAGAGCATACTCAGCGAGATCAAATCCATGGGTGCCATGCTCCAGCAGCAGTTTGCGGCGCTGTACTGGAACGATGTGCAACTGCGCGACCCGCAGCGCGCCGGCATGTTGCGCAAGATGCTCAATGCCGGATTCAGTACCTTGCTCGCGCACCAGTTGCTGGACAAGATGCCTGTCGGAAAAGAGCAAGGCGAGGCGTGGATCAAGCAGGTATTCAAGCGTAATTTGCAGGTGGCGGGCAAGGCGGACGACATTATCGCCAAGGGTGGCGTGTATGCGCTGATCGGGCCGACCGGCGTGGGCAAGACCACCACCACCGCCAAGCTGGCGGCGCGTGCCGTGGTGCGATATGGCGCGGATCGGGTGGCGCTGCTGACCACCGATAGTTACCGGATTGCCGCTTACGAGCAGCTCAAGATTTACGGCAAGATACTTGGCGTGGCGGTGCATGCGGTGAAGGATACCGACGACTTGCGCCTGACCCTTTCCGCGTTGCGCCACAAACATCTGGTGCTGATCGACACGGTGGGCATGGGGCAGCGCGACGAGCGCGTCGGCGACCAGAACGAGATGTTCGACGCGACCGGCGTGCAGTGCCTGTTGTTGCTGAATGCCACCAGCGGCGGCGATACGCTGGAGGACGTGGTGCGCATGTACCGCAGCAACAAGGTGGTCGGCTGCATCCCCACCAAGCTGGACGAAGCGGTCAATCTGGGCACGGTGCTGGATGTGGCGGTGCGCCACCGCCTGATGATGCACTACATGGCAAACGGCCAGCGCGTGCCGGAAGATTTGCATCCGGTCAATCTCGATTACCTGTTGCACCGCGCACTCAAACCGGTGGAGGAGAAAACCCCGTTTACCCTGCGCGACCTGGATTTTCCGGTAATGATGGCGGCGGAAGGATCGTCGCAGCGCGGCGGAGCCCCCACCGGCGCGCTGTTTGCGGGCGCGGTATCAGGCAAGGAGACCTCCTGTGCGCTCTAATGGAATCGATCAAGCCGAGGGCCTGCGGCGCTTATTGGTGCTCAACCAGAAGCAGGTCATCACCGTGGTGGCCGGCAAAGCCGGGGTGGGGCGCACCAGCGCGACCATCAATCTGGCGGCGGCTCTGGCTGAATCCGGCAAAAACGTGCTGGTGCTGGACGAAAATCAAGGGCCGAATAATTTGCTGGGGCGCATGGGGATGTCAGCCAGGCATGATTTGCTGGATGTCGCGCAGGGAAAATGCGGGCTTTGCGAGGCGGTGCTGGCCGCACGGGGATTCGGCATATTGCCCACGGCGCGCGCCATGCGGGCCTTGGATAGTTTGGATCAGGACGGGCAACAGCGGCTGGAAGAGGCGCTGACCGATGCCAGCTATGGCACGGATGTCGTGCTGGTGGATGCCGCGATGCTGGTCATGAGCACGGCAGAAGAGGGGCTGGCAGGAAAGGCTGCGGCGGTGTCGCCGAGCTTGGCCAGCGGAGCCGCTTTGCTGGTCGTGGTCGAATCCACGCCCAGCGGCATTACCGAGAGCTATGCCTTGATCAAGCGGCTGGCGCTGAAGAATGCGAGCCAGCAGTTCGGGATTGCGGTAAACAAGGCGGGCAACGAGCAGGCGGCGCTGACGGTTTTCGAAAATATGGCCAAAGTGGCGCGGCGCAACCTGTCGGTGCGGCTGGAATATCTGGGGCATATTCCCTCCGATGAAAGGCTCAAATCCGCGATGCAATTGGGCAAGCCGGTGGCTGATGTCTTCCCGGCCGCAGCTTCGGCGAAGTCCTATCTGGACCTGTCGCAAAAATTACTGCGCTTGCCGATGCAGCGCGACGAAGCGGAAGGCGACGTCTCCGTCATCATCCAAAACCTGATTCGCCAAGTGTCGCAGCCGGTTGCCCTGGCGCGCTAAGGGATGCAGAAATTGTAAAAGCACCTTTTATGAACCGGGGGTGGGTTTCGTAGGTCGGGATTCATCCCGGCAAATCGTTGGAGAGGCTATCGGTAACGTGCGCCAACCCGACACAGATCAGCCATTGACGAACGCTTTCAAATGCATCCGTATTCACATCGATACAGCAAGGAAATCACGCACGTTGTAAACTAGCGGTCATGTACAAGGCCACTGGATTAAACGACAAAGAACAATGCCTGCGGGAGTACTCCCCTCTGGTGAAGCGGCTTGCACACCTGACGATGGCCAAGCTGCCCTCCAGCGTGCAGATTGAAGACATCATTCAGGCTGGCATGATGGGTTTGCTGGATGCGGCAAGCCGCTATGACGAATTTCACGGGGCGCAGTTTGAGACGTTTGCGACGCAGCGTATCCGCGGTGCCATGCTGGATGAGTTGCGTGCGGCGGATTGGTTGCCGCGCGCCCTGCGCCGCGACATGCGGCAAATCGAAACCTCCATCAACCGCTTGCAGCAGAAACTGGGCAGGCCGCCAAACGAAACCGAAATCGCCGCAGATATGGAAATGTCCCTGGCCGAATACCAGCAGATGCTGCAGGTGTCGAGCGGCGCGCAGTTGGTGTATTACGAAGATTTGCATGGCGATGGCGAGGAGGATTTCTTCGAGCGCTTCGAAATCGGCGACGACGCCAGCCCGCTGGCTTTGCTGGAGGACGTGCGTTTCAAGGCCGAGCTGGCGCGGGCGATCGGAAATTTGCCGGAGCGCGAGCGCATGGTGATGGGCATGATTTACGAGCAGGAGATGAATTTGCGCGAAATTGGCGAGGTGCTGGGTGTCGGTGAGCCACGCGTTTCGCAGTTGCACAGCCAGGCGGTGGCGCGGCTGCGCGGCACGATGAAAGGCTGCTGATGGATAAGCTCACAATATTAGGTTTGGTTCTCGGTGTGTCCGGCATTATGGCCGGGCAGTTGCTGGAGGGCGGCGGCTTGTCCATCATGTTTCAGGGCGCGGCTTTCCTGATTGTGTTTGGCGGCACGCTTGGCGCGGTGCTGGTGCAATGCCCCGCCAAGGTATTTGTCACGGCGATCAAAATGGGGCGCTGGGTATTTGTAACGCCGACCATGCATAGCCGGGAGTTTGCCAGGCAATTGGCGGAATGGAGCTTGTTGGCGCGCAAGGAAGGCATTTTGGCGCTGGATGCGCGCATTCCCACCATAAGCGATCCTTTCCTGGCGAAGGGGATGCGCCTGCTGGTGGATGGCAACAGTGCCGAAAAAATCCGCGAGGTGCTGGATGTGGATATCCATGCCTGGGAACAGTCGCGCTGGCAGGCCGCGCGCGTGTGGGAAGCGGCTGCCGGATATTCTCCCACCATCGGTATCATCGGCGCGATATTGGGCTTGATGCAGGTCATGCAGAATCTCAGCGAGCCGAGCAAGTTGGGCGGGGGTATCGCCGTGGCGTTTGTCGCGACGATTTACGGCGTGGCCTTTGCCAACCTGGTATTCCTGCCGATTGCGAACAAACTGAAATCCATCATCACGCAGCAGGTGGAAGTGCATGAAATGGTCGTGGACGGGTTGGTGGGAATCGCCAGCGGTGACAACCCGAGGCTGATCGAAATCAAGCTGCAAGGCTACTTCGATTAACGTGAAACTCGCGCAGCGATTCGTTTGCCCTTTCTCCCGCTTGCGGGGGAAAGTTGGATAGGGGGAAACGGGCATGGCGAGTTTCATTATCAGGGGTGGCTACTCGCCATGCCCGTTAGGGAATTTCAGCGCTGTTCATGCGCACCAGAATGATGCCGGTTTTGCGTAGCAGGCCGCGCGCTTCGCGGTGCGCATCATAATAGCGCGGATTGGGCACCATCGCGGCGAGTTTGGCGGCCTGCTCAGCGCTCAAGTGGGTAGCACTGATGCGGTAATAATGGCGCGCGGCGGCTTCCGCGCCAAACACGCCGTCGCCCCACTCGATCACGTTGAGATATATCTCGAAAATGCGGCGCTTGTCCATCACCGCTTCGAGCATCACGGTGATGATGACTTCTTCACCCTTGCGCCACGGCGTGCGTTTGGTGGAGAGAAATAAATTTTTGGCGAGTTGCTGGCTGATGGTCGAGCCGCCCGCGACGATCTTGCCCTTCTTCATGTTTTTCTCGTAAGCCTTCTGGATGCCTTCCCAGTCGAAGCCCTCGTGATCGACAAACTTCGCGTCCTCGGCGGCGATCAGCGCGCGTTTGAGATGGTTGGAGATTTTTTCGTAGGGCACCCACTTGTGCCGCAGCTCGGCATCAGGATTCTTGTCCTGCATGATGGACAGGCGGCTTTCCATGAACGCGCTGGTGGACGGGTTGAATTTGATCCACCAGCAGATATGCGCGAAAATCCACAGCTGATAAAGCAACAGCAGGGCGAAACAAATCGCCATGCCACGCCAAGTCCAGCCCCAAAGTTTTTTCATCGTTCAGGTGCGCAGCGCGGCGATGACCGGCGCGGTGTCCGGGCGCACGCCGCGCCACAGGTAGAAAGCTTCGGCGGCCTGCTCGACCAGCATGCCGAGGCCGTCGGCAACCATGGCGGCACCCTGTTCGCGCGCAAATTTCATGAACGGCGTCTCGCGCCCGTACATCATGTCGTAAGCCAGCGCGCCGGGGGCGAAAATCCCCCCTAGCCCCCCTTTTTTAAAGTGGGGTATATTAGCCTCCCCCTTTGAAAAAGGGGGATTGAGGGGGGTTTGGTTGTTGCGCGGCAACGGCGGCAACTCGTCGGACAGGCCGCTGGAGGTGGCGTTGACGATGCAATCGAAGGCTTGCCCGGCCAGTTCGGCATAGCTGCAAATGCTGATATGTCCCCGTGCCGCGAACGCCGCGCCAAGTTGTCGCGCTTTTTCAGCGGTTCGATTGACCACGACCAGTTGCACGCCTGCGCCGAGTAAAGGCAAAACTACGCCGTATGCCGCGCCGCCCGCGCCCATCAGCAGCACCTTTTTGCCATGTAACGGAGCGCCGAGATTGTGTTCGATATCGCGCACCAGCCCCGCGCCGTCGGTGTTGTCACCCAGGATAATATTCCCATCGAATTTGAGCGTGTTCACCGCCTGCGCCGCTTGTGCGCGTTGTGTCAATTCCGTTGCTGATTGAAACGCTTCAAACTTGAACGGCACGGTGACATTGCAGCCCTTGTAGCCTTCCTTGCGCAGCCGTTCAACAGTCGCTGCAAAGCCATCCAACGGCGCGAGCAGCGCTTCGTAGCCGATGTCTTGCCCGGTCTGCTCGGCGAACATCCGGTGGATCAGCGGCGATTTGCTGTGGGCGATGGGGTTGCCGATGACGGCGTATTTGTCGGTCATAATAATTGTCAGTTAATCGCTTTCCAGCCGATCCGCAGAAGTAAACGTCCAGGTGCGGGTGATCACCAGAATATCGGTATCTTTGCGGATATCCGGCGGCAGCGGTGCATAGGGTGAGGCGAGCTTGACGATGCGCATTGCCGCCGCATCCAGAACCCGGTTGCCTGACGACTTGTTTACTTCCATGCTTTCTACGCTGCCATCGGTTTTGATCGACACGCTGAGTTGCAGTCTGCCAAAAATCTTTTGCTGGCGCGCCTGCTCCGGGTAATTCAGATTGCCGATGCGTTCCACCTTGATGCGCCAGTCTTCGATGTATTGTGCGAAGCGGTATTCCTGGGTGCGCGAGCCGATGTGCTTGCGGCGCGGCATTTTCTGGTAGGCATCCCAGCTCTTGTCGATCTGCGCTTCGAGGCGGGCGATTTCCAGGCTTCTTTGCACCAGCTCATCGCCGCTGCGGGTGTCGCTGCTTTGCTGTTTTTGGGGATCCGGTAGCGCCACCTTGTGTTCGCTCTTCAGCCGGGTCAGCATCCGTTTTGATTGTTCCTCGAGCTGCGCCACGCGCCTGGCGGCCTGTTCCGGGGTGAACTGCTTGTCGTCGCGTATCGCGGGCAACGGGGTTTTGGCACGCCTGTCCTCGGCTGTGTTGCCGCCGCCATCCAGATTGGCTTGCGCCAGCGCATCGGCCTTTGACGGTTTGGATTTTGACTTGGTGTTGACCAGCACCACTTGCAGCGGCTGCGCCAAGCTGGGTGCGCTGCGCGGGTCGGGCAGCATCAGTCCGATGCCGAACAGCATAAAGGCATGCAGCGCGATGGATAAGGTCATGGCGCCTGTTAGGGGCATTTTCAGCCATGTCAGCACGCAACCGCCTCCTCCACCGTCGCGACAAAGCGCGCCTGTACGTTCAGATCGAGCAAGTCAATCTCTCCAAGCGCCAGTTGCACGCGGGTGTTGGCGGGTAATTCCGGCAGCGACGGCACACGGAAAATCAGCGGGATATCGGTGAGCTTGACCAGGTTTTCACGCAGCACCAGAACTTCCACCTGTTCGACCTTTTCCTGAAGCAGCCAGCGCAAACACCAGTAGCGTTCCATGTTGCGCTGGAAGTCGTTATAAATGGTGTACATGGTGTCGAAGTCGCGCATCGCCGCGTACAGCGCGGTGTCGTTCTTCGGATAGGCCGGTTCCCCGCCGCGCAGCATGGCGATGATCTGGCGCTGGTTCACCAGATCCACGTAGCGGCGCAGCGGTGAACTCGACCACATGTATTGCGCCACGCCCAAGCCCTGGTGCGGCGCGGCCACGGTGCTCATTTTTACCTTGCCGTTCTGCTGGGTGCGGTAGATGCCGGGAAAGCCATGCTCGGCGAGATGCCGGCCCCATTCGCTGTTCACCAGGATCATCAGCTCGGAAACCACTTTGTCGATCGGCGAACCGCGCCGCCGCTGCGTGATGCTGATGCGGCCATCCTTGCCGTCTGGATCAGCCTCGACGTGGAAGTTGTAATCCACTTGTTGCGTGCTGTTATCGGATGGCTTGCCGCGCGCGGCTTCCAGTTTCTGCGCCAGCTTCCACAACATCGTCAACTCCGGGGCATAGGGATAATCCATCTTGCCCGCCGCCAGCGTCTCTTCGTTGAACAGCGGTTCCAGCGTGTCGTGGCGCAGATTCGCGGTGATATGCACGCGCTCGATGCGGCTCTCGTGGCCGAACATTTCCAACGTTTCGCCATCTTCGCCCAGGCCAAATTCGTTATACATCGACAGCGCCGGGCAGACGCGGTCGGCGCATAGCGTGAAGGCCTGCACCACGCTGTCTGGCAGCATGGTGATTTTCTGGCCGGGCATATACACGGTGGACAGCCGCTGTGCGGCGACCTTGTCGCCATCTGAATCGCGTGGCATGCCCAGCGCGGGTGCGGCGATATGTACGCCGATGCGCCAGTTGCCGTTGGCCAGTTTTTCCACCGAGAGCGCGTCGTCGATTTCCGTGGTAGTTGCATCGTCGATGCTGAAAGCGTTGACCTCCGCCAGCGGCAATTCGTCCCATGCGCTTAACTCGACGGGTGGAAAATCCGTGCCGTCCGGGAAATGCTCGAACAGGAAACGCTGCAAATGGAAATCGTGCGTGGAAGGCAATGCGCCACAGCGATGCAGCAGATGCGCGGCGGACAGGTGGGTTGCCGCGCAGGCCGCTTCCAGCGCCTTGATTTCGAGGGTGTTGCGGTCAGGTTTGTAGAGCAGATGTAACACGTTACTGGCGAAGCCAGCCGATTGCGGGAGCATCTGCTTTGCTGCCACTCCCGCACCAGAGGGCTCCGCCCCACCGTGTCGTGGCAGCAATTGTGCAAGATGCCCGGCAAACTCGTCCGGTAACTCGAAGCGGCAAAGCTGCTCGGTGTAGCGCGCCTGCAAGGCCAGTTGCTGGCGTTTTTTTTCTGCGCCAGCCAGTGCGGCCTTGAGCACATCGGGCGGCGCGGCGCGATAGCGGCCCTTGCCTTTTTTGTGAAAATAGATCGGTGCGCTGTGCAGGCGGATCAGCGCGGCGGCGGCTTCCAGCGGGCTTGGCGCATGGCCAAAATATTCGGCGGCGATCTGCTCGGAGCCAAACTCGTCCGGCGGGCAACATTCCCAGAGGAAATCCACCTCGATGGTTTCGGCGAGAGCTTCGGCCTGGGGAAGGAAATCGGACAAGGTGGGTTGGGTGAAGTGCAGCATCACATTGGCTGCCTTGACTTTGCTGCGTTTCCCGGAAATGCCTTCGACCTGGAGCGAGGTGGTGTTGTCGGCCATGATGCTGCCGACCTTGAAGCTGCCGTCTTCTTCGTAAAGGATGTTCATTGGGAGGTACGTAAAAAATTGCCGCAGATTATAGCAGCACAGGGTGGCGACGCCCGGTGCATCAGGCAATAAAAAACCGGCTTGCGCCGGTTTTTTGGGGTGAGTGGCACAGCTTTATTTTTGGCTAAGAACCCACGTTACCATGGTTTTGATGTCGCCATCGCTGATCGTCTTTGCGGTGGGCGGCATGGGCATAGTGCCAAAAGACCCCGCGCCGCCACTGCGCGTTTTGGCCTCCAGCTTGGCCTGCGCATCTTTGTTGTCCTTGTATTTTGCGGCTATATCCGCCAGAGAGGGGCCTACCGATTTACTGGCGGGGGCATGGCAGGCGCTGCAGTTATTTTTTTTGAACAGAGCCGCACCATCGCCGGTGGCGAAAGCGGCGGCGGGAACGAACAATGCGGCAGCCGCGACGAGATGATGAATTTTCATAATATTTTCCTTTGCTTAATCAATTGACGGAGGGAGAAAATTTTGCGGGTATTCTAACCCTGTTAAACCTAGAAAACGCAGTTGAACGATGCCCACCCTTCGATACGCCCGCTGTGCGGGCTACTCAGGGCGAACGGCCATTTACCAAATTGGTGACCACCCCGTTCGTGCTGAGTGCCTTGCGCAGC
>Ga0172380_10003434_pt1 | contig 21733 bp, 36 predicted proteins | sample Leawe162metaG_FD_119747 | JGI IMG/M metagenome (GOLD analysis project Ga0172380, IMG submission 119747) | Leachate microbial communities from a municipal landfill in Southern Ontario, Canada - Leachate well 162 metaG | ecosystem: Engineered > Solid waste > Landfill > Unclassified | place...
CCAAAAGGCGAAACCGAGACCTGCCAGAACGCCACTTACGGCACCCACTGATAGGAGGGCTACGATCGTTGGTTCAAGGTTCTCTTTGCCTGTCAGTTCGGTGCAATAATCCTTCATTGCTTCCGTCCAGTTTTTGTGGAAATTGTCCATCCGTGAGTTCCTTTCTGATGGCGTAGAATATCGGGTTGCCAAAAAAGAATCAATAGCAAAATTTCTCGGCTTGACATTGATTTGTGTGCTATAGTTGTCTCGTGAAACGTCGGGTATTTGTAAAATTGCCCAGACGCCTTATTTTATCCAGGCAACCAAGCCGATACTTATTATGGAAGGAGCCACCCATGCTCGTTTTATCCAGGACACGGAATGAATCCATCGTAATCAACGACGACATCATAGTCACAGTGATTGATGTTCGAGGCGATAAAGTCAGACTTGGAGTTGAAGCCCCAAAGGAAGTGCCAGTCCACCGGCGGGAGGTCTTCGACAAGATTCATCAGGAGGCATTGGCAAAGCCATGATAAAATCAGTATCCCTCGGAATAGGGGCATTCCTACTAATCCTGGGTTTGACATTACATGCTGTTGACAGTTATACTGTACGGCCGAAAGTCGAGGCGACAAGCACGTTCGGCTTTACGCCGGAACCCAAGGTCGTAACGCCAGAGCCTTGGAAGCCTTGGGCCTACATTGGCGCAGGCGTCGTGTTGTGCCTGTGGACTTGCACGTTGCCCGCGAAGATCAACGGCAAGAAGTAAGATCAACAGTTGGAGTGGCTCGCATTCGGCAAACTCACCATTAGCCAGTGCAGGTCATTTTGTGGCGGTGGGGAATGAGGACGGGATGCTAGTCCCACGTTTTGAGAGTTTCAACGCTTTCTCCGCTGGGTCAAGTCCAAATTCCGGCTTCTACACCCTGCCGCCACATTTAATATCTATGATTGACACGGGCCGATCTCCTAGTTAAATTAGGGGTATGATCGAATATGCTCCTAATAAATTCTTCGTTGCCCATTGGTTCGTCGATCAACCTTCCGACGTTTATAGAAGGTTGACCGGCGTGGCGAACATGAACTGGATCGCCGCCGTCTGGCGCAATCCCGATGAACGGTATGAACTGAAATATCGCTTCGCCTATTATGACAACCGAGAAAGACACATCCGTTCAAGTTGGATGAATGTCTCATTCGAGTCGAATGTAGACATCCAAAAGGTGATCTTCGGCGTTGATATGCTCGCCAAGAAGGTTTCGGAACAAAACGGAGGAAGTCATCGGGAACGAGTAGACCTCAATCTGTCAGGTGACAAGGCGATCGAGAAACTTCTGCAAAAGCCGTGGATGCGAATCATCGCAACTCAAGCGGAGATGAATTGATGCTCACCAAAGAAAAACTTGACAAGATGAAATGCAGCATACCTGGCTGCAAATGCGACTCGCGCGATGGATTCTTTTTTCATGGTCGATGCCACCAAAGCGATCGCGTTACAGCCTTCTATGACAACGAAATGCTTGAAGTAGCCTGTGCGGAATGCGGCCGTCCGATCGCGGACGTGAAAGTCACAGACTATAAAGGCTTTGGTTTTCTCAAAGGGAAATGCCACGATAGTACGGTCAAGGTCTTCTACGTCAATGGCACACTTTCAATTATGTGCGCCAAATGCAACAATCCGATCGCCACGATCGCGGTAGCGCAATGACGCCTTATCAAATCAAACAGGTCGCCAAGAAACTGTATAAGTCGAACGAAAAAACTTGCGACCTGCTGCAAAAGTTAGCCAACGACGATAACCCTCTGGCTAACGACCTAGCAGAAGTATTGAAAGACAATCAACTAGGAGGTAGGGTTGACGTTGAAAGTTGCCTGGAGGACTTGCTTTAGGCTTGATGATTCTTAGGGAACGGAATTCTTTGACCGTCCAGTTCAGCCAGGCTGATGAATTCCAAATTCGTGCCATCGAAGAGGTAATAACCGTCCTCGTCTATCCATACTGGTTCAACACATCGTACTCGTGTTGGCAGACACTTCTTCTTCACGCGATGGACGATCTTATTTGCCACCAAGCGTCCGTTCGCCTTGTCAAAAGACACTAGAGGTCGATCGCCGGCTAGAAATTCAAGATACCACTTGAGATGCGAGGGCTTCATCTGGACGAGGTTGCCTGGAATCCATTCACCGTTCACCCTGTATTCAACTCGATAGGTCTTCATTTGATTCTCCATAAAAAGAAAGCCGCCAGGGGTCGCCTGACGGCTTTCTTGAGGGACGCAGGAAGGGATCATCCGGCGTTGTGAAACAACTTCATGTGCTTGGCGTCGAGTTTCTTGCCTAACTCGGCGTGTTCAGCCTGCTTCAATTCAAGGGCAGCGCGACGAACAGCCAGATTGTTAGTCTGAGCCGAATACGCGCGTTGCTCTTTTGCTAAAACCAACTTGGCATGAAGATCATTCTGGTCAGTTGCCTTGATCTTCTCGGCCAACTTCTCCGATTTGGTCATCAGTTCGTTGGCCTCTTTGTCCAGACGGGAGTTCTCCTTGTTCAGCCGGCAATCCTCGGCTTCCCAAAGAACCTTCTCCACGTCGTAGACCGGCTTGCGAACCAACGTGTTGGTGACGAACAGCGCGGACTTTTCCAGAACTTTCTTGCACTCGTGCTTTGCAACCTTATCGCAAACCGGCAACTGAGTAGCCGGGCCGCAGGCCGGTGGCAACTTGGCAACAGGGCCGCAGGCTTTCGGCAAGTGTTTAGCCGGGCCGCAGGCTGGCGGCAGCGAAGAAGCCGGAGCAGTGACGGGCGGCAAATGAGCAGCCGGACCACAGACGGACGGAGCAACTTCGTGCAAACGGAATGATGTGATCGTCTTCGCTTCGGTTTTCGCTTCGGTCTTTTCAACCTTTGGTTCCGCGACAGTCGCGGTGACCGTCGCAGTGACGGTTCCCGGAACTGGCGGCAGATTGTCGGCCGAAGCAGCCGACGCATACGCCAAGACCGACAACGCGGTCAACAAATAGAAACTTCTCATCTCGCTTCTCCTTAAAGTAAATTGGCTTCCGCGATGTGCGGATGCGCCTAACCAAGGAATCGGTTGGTATCTTGGGGAAACTGTGGAAACTATTCACGCGCCTGCAAAATCGTTACAGTTGGTCACCCGCCGGGTTTTTGCATTCCAATCGCATGAAGCATGAGGATTGCGCCAAGGCTAATACACAGGAAACGCGGCCAGGTGGGAATGACGATGGTTTTCTTCACGCCGACCGTGGAGACCAGAAGTCCTCCTTCACTAGGGGGCGTTTCCGATTGCTGTGCGAGGAACCTTGTGGATTCCTCATTGAGGGTGACGGCATCCACCTTTAGGATCGTAATCCCAAACAGCAGAAAAATCGTTCCGAGTGCCATGTAATGATTTCTGTTCATGCTTATTAGATCGAATTGCTTTATGCCAGACTGAAATAGTTGATGGAAGACTAGAAAAATCGGAAAAACAAATACAATCCTACCTTTTTGTATTTTATCCCGGAAAAGTTTTCCTAATCGTATTTGCTTCCCGAAAAAGGCAACCTACCTTTCCATATCGAAATAAACGTCACGCCTTACCCCTTGAGGAAATGTATGAACAACATGACTGATGAAGAATTGCTGACCAAGTACCTGGAGACCAAGAACAATGAAGTCTATGCGGTTCTCGACGAAAAGATGCGACCTCGACTTCATTCCTTTGGAGTGCGCCTGACTCGATCCCGCGACGATGCCGACGACATCGTGCAAGAAGCGATGTTAAAACTACTCGAACTTGATCTGCCCAACGAACCTATCAGATCGGCCGAAAGTTTCCTGTTCCGAATGATGCAAAACATCTACGTTGACCAGAAACGATCAGAAAAGCAAAGCATAAGAGACGGAATGGTTTCTCTTGATGCCATCTTGGACTCGGAAGAGGACAATAGTTTTGCCGCTCGGAGGACTGATGCCGCTAATTTTCCAGATAAGGATACCGTATTAACGCAATCTCAAGTTCGTGCCAAAGAACTACAAAAAGAAACACGAATAGCACTTGACGTATTGCCCACTAAACAGAAAGAGGCAATTGAACTTTGCCATTGTCGTAGTATGACGGCAGGAGAAACAGCAACAATACTAGGAACATTGGAAACCACGATCGAAATGCGAGTAAAACGTGGAATCAAAACACTACGAAAAACTCTAGGTGCAAAACCCAAGAGTCGCCCGGCAAAGAGGCCGGTCAACGCCACCAACTGTTCTGGCGAAGTAGTTCACAGTTTTCCCACTGTCCAAGATGCGGTGAGAGCGGGGTTCAGTTCTAGCCGGCTGTACTGTTCCCTAAATCACGGGAAAACCTACCGTGACCTGAATTGGAGTTACGCCAATGCGACGTAAACCCTACACCGAGAAAGGAATCAGCCGGGTGCCCTGCTTTCGTTGTGGCAGGCCATCCGTGTTCCAATGGCAAATTTGCGCTGATGATCGTGTCTACCGAGGCATGTGCGAAGACTGCGATATTGCCATGAACGATCTCGTATTGCGTTTTGTACGCGATCCCGATCGGGAACAAAAGATGAAAAAGTACCGCGAACGTGTCGTACAAACCTTATAACCTAACCCTTTATTACCGAACGGGAATACCAAATGAGTATTGAATCAAGAATTGCAGAAATTGAATGTATCCGTGGTGCCAACGACCAGCAGGTTGCCGAACATGGCCGTCTATTGATGATGCGTGACGAGCGGAACGCCGGCCGGGCGGTCGAAGTCCTTGACGACGGTTTTGTCCACCTAGTCGATCACATGGGAGGCGACCATGCGATCGTCCAGTCTGCCCGCGTGAGTTACGGGGACGGGACGAAAAGTGTCAGCGACGATCGTTCGCTGATCCGTTACCTGGTTCAACATAAACATACGACGCCGCTGGAAATGTGTGAGATGAAATTCCATGTTCGCGTCCCGATGGACACCTGGCGGCAATGGATCAGGCACCGAACGGCCAGTGTCAACGAATACTCGACCCGTTACAGCGTGGCGATCGACTCGATGCAAAACACCGAGCAGGATTGGCGATTGCAAGCCGACACCAACAAGCAGGGATCAATGCCCGGTGAATTGATGTGGCCCGAAGGCTACAAGGTCGAACCTCCGAACGATGGATCGTCCGGTGCCGTGGTGTTGGACAATGGGCGTCCCCGAATGCTCACGAGCGGCGACACGATGACGCCGAACGAATATCTTTCTGCAAGGGAAGTCATCTTCCAGAAGGAAGCACGGCACGTCTACGAGGAACGATTGAAGTTCGGCGTTGCCCGCGAGCAGGCCCGCAAGGATTTGCCACTAAGCACGTACACCGAGGCGTATTGGAAGATCGACCTTCACAATCTTCTACACTTCCTAGAACTGCGAATGGAGAAACACGCGCAGTTCGAGATTAGACTGTACGCCAATGCGATTGCCCAACTCATCAAACCCATCGTGCCCGTGACGTGGGAGGCGTTTGAGGATTACTGCCTCAATGCCATGACATTGAGCATCGCCGAGCAGAACGAGATCAGGCAAGCCCTGCATCCCACCTGGACTGTTTGCAAGAAGGCCATGAGTAGCCGGGAGCGGACGGAGTTGGAAACCAAGATGGAATGCCTTGGCATAGAACCATTGCTGTATCCGTCAGATGAGGGATTGTCGTCGTGATAGGAAAGTTCACTTTAACCGGAAAGTTTTTGTAACCGTCAAACTTTATCTATGTAATAGACGAAACTCATTATACCCAGATTCACAAACCATTTCGGTTTGACTGGTTTTAAGGTTCCCTAGAGTAAGGAAAGAATTATGTACAAGCAGATGACGTTCCGTGTCCGTGGTGTCTCGCCGCTGATTATGCACAATCCTCAGTTGGCAGACCCGCTCAATTCCTTTTCCAAGGACTTGAAGAAAATCACCAGCAAGAGGAAGAAGACCGACGAAGATTACGCCGAGATGGCGCGTATTGAGTTCCTCGGCGGTCTTTATCTCGATGAGGACAACAAACCGTGCATCCCTGGTGAGACGATCGAAGCGGCTATTGTAGCCGGTGCCAAGAAGAACAAGATGGGGCCGGCGGCAAAGTCCGGTATCATCGTGGACGGCAACTTCCGCCTTGAGTACAAGGGACCGAAGACGCCGGAGAGCTTGTTCGCCGACGACAACTTCCGCAACACGTCTCGATGCCGTGTCGGCAATAGTGCCGTCATGCGAACTCGCCCGATCTTCAAGGAATGGGAATGTGAGTTCGTGGTCAATTATCTACCGGATGTGGTCAGCGAAGAAGATGTGATCTCATTCGTTGAAAACGCAGGGCGGCTTTGTGGCTGGGGCGATTGGCGTCCCCGGCATGGCCGCTTTGAGGTTCTCCAACAGGCTGCATAGGAGGTATTATGCCAGTTGTAACCTCTACCCATCCGTCGCTTATCGACGTATGGCAGTTGGCGAAAGGTGATTATATTTCGCCAGAGTTCCTGGAAGGTTTGACCGGGTTTCTGCGGTACACGCAAGACTATAGCTTCGCTATGCTTTCGTTACGCGATGACCTTGAGCGCAGGCTAGGGGCCATTGGAAACCCAGTCACAATCAAACAGGAAGACCAAGGTCTGCGTCTTCTGACGGACAGCGAGGCAGCGGAATACAATGCCCACCGAGGAAACAAACTCCTTGGGCAAATGGGTCGCGCTCACAAGCGCAACCAAGCCGTTGACTCGAACAACCTGTCTCAGGAAGAAGACCACCAGCACCTACGGAACTTGCAAGTCCAAGGAACCATCCTGTCTTCCGCGAAACAAATCAAGCGGCAATACCGCATGAAATCGTTTCAGCGAAGGACGCCTGGTCTCCCGGTTGCAGTTCAAGCGTGAAAACGCAGGGCGGTCGTCGGGAGACCGGCGACCGCCCATTTTTAAGAAACCGCTTTACAACAAAAGGCGGTTTTCTAAACGAATAAGTTGGGGTTAGGTGATGTCTGATCCCGTCCAGTGGGGCGATGTGAAGTTTGGTTCTTTTAACGAAGCCGTCTTGCAAGAGACGGTTTCCTTTAGCGAACCTGTGGTTCGATGCGGTCTGGTACGGTATGGTCGGCAAGGTTGTGTGATGTAAGGTTCTCTGAACGAAGCCGCTTCGTAAGAGGCGGTTTCCTTGAGTGAATCTAACCTGGGGTTGGCTTGGGTGAAGTCTGGTCGGTCAAGATGATGTATGGTTCTCTGAACGAAACCGCTTCGCAAGAGGCGGTTTCCTTGAGCGAACCTGCGGTATTTTGTGGTATGGTGACGTGAAGTACGGTCGGGCTATTTGATTTCTTTGACGAAGCCGCTTCGCAAGAAGCGTCTTCCTCAAACGAATCTGCGGTTCGGTCAGTCATGGTCAGTTAATGTGTGGTGGAGTCATGTAAGTTGCGATAAATTAGGGTTCCTTTAACGAAGCCATTTCGCAAGAGATGGTTTCCTCAAACGAATCTTTGATATGGTCGGTTCCTGTGCAATATGTTGCGGTTCACCAAGGTAGTGTGGGGTATCCTAATGAACGGTTTGGTTCCTTTAACGAAACTGCTTCGCAAGAGGCGGTTTCCTTGAGCGAATCAACTTTGGTCGAGTCGTGGAAGGTAGGTTGTGGTGAGGTGATGTAATGAACGGTGAGGTTCTCTGAACGAAACCGCTTCGGAAGAGGCGGTTTCCTTTAGCGAATCTAAATCAAGGTTCGGTGCGTTGAGTGGCGGTTATGTTAGGTCTGATACGGTAAGTAAGGGCGAGGTTTTCTGAACGAAGCCGTTTCGCAAGAAACGGTTTCCTTGAGCGAATCAGGTCTGTCGAGGTTGTTTTGCGGTGGGGTGGGGCAACGCATGGCTGTGCATGATTGGGTTCTCTGAACGAAGCCGTTTCGCAAGAAACGACTTCCTTGAGCGAATCAACTATGGTACGGTCAGTCAATGTGTAGTATGGTGATGTATGCTGCGATGAGTTAAGGTTCGTTTAACGAAACCATTTCGCAAGAGATGGTTTCCTCAAACGAATCTGTGGTAGAGTAGAGTCAGTTCTGGTATGGCAGATTTTGGAAGGGTGGAATTTGGTTCTCTGAACGAAACCGCTTTGCAAGAAGCGGTTTCCTTTAGCAAACCTAAGTTAAGACTAGGTTGAGTGAAGTGATGTGTGTTGCGATCCGGTCTGGTATGGTCATGTAATTTTAGGTTCTATGCCGCCTGACGGAATAATCCGTGCAGGCGGCTTTTCGTTTCTTGCTGGCACTCTAGGAAACTTCGTGCCAACCGGAAACTTTCTGTAGATTCCTCAGTTTTCTCAATTGATAGTCGATACCCTTTGTACGCAGATTGGGCAACCGAAAGAGACGACCAACACTCGTCCCGGAACATCCCGTGCAATTAGTATAGGCGACCATTTCAAGGATCAAAAGAGTTTGTAAGAAGGAGAAGGACATGAAGCGACTCGGAGTGCTTGCATTTGCCCTTACCGCGTGCGTCACTATTCCGATGGCTCTCATTAGGCCGACGAATACCGCATCGGACGCTGGGCACAATGCACGAGACCAGACCGAAGTAGTTGTACCCAAACGTGAACCAATAATCTTGCGTCCCGCAGATGCCACGGGACCATTCCACCTTCCGATCTATGTCATACCAGGATCGGAGCGGAAAGAGCGCACGGCCCGCCTTCCAAACGGGACGACCTCTTGATTAGGGTAGCACGACTGTCTATCGTGCCGTCCGATGGATTACGTCAAAGGTGTGCGAGCCGTGCCTGTTCTTGTGAAGTAATATAAAATAAATGACCATTGAAAACATAACGGCTCTAGCGCAGTGAGCGCACAGTGGTCACTCCCTATAACCATTATCAGAAAGGACTCAACCATCATGCCAAAACGAAAAAAGAAGACTGCAAAGAAGATCAACAGGCGAACACTGCTGAAAGGTGCTGGCGCGGCAGTGGCGACAATTACAGCCGGCTTGTTCATTCCTCGAATGGTTCATTCAGAAGTCCTCAAGACTGCCAACCACCCTACATGGGATAGGCTCTTGGGTCGCATCGGCCGCCAAACGGTTGGACTTCACGCATCGGATCGGACGCCGGAATTGAACAGATGGATTCATGGCATGGCTATGCGGCCTCAAGAACCACAGCCAGCATTGATCCTGACAGGGCCGGATTGCAGCGGAAAGACCACCTTCCACAGGGCATTAGGTCTGCTACTGCCACCAGGGAAACGCTTTGTCTCCTATGGCTCGCCGAGAACAATCTGGCCCTCAGACGAGAACTTGAAATGGTGGGGAGCATGGCTGTTCGTGATTGACGGTGAAAATCCGGGACGCTACCGGAAACTCTTCGCCAATCCAGACAAAAGGGATGGTCGATTCGTCAAGTGGTGCCTGACCCACAATCAGTCCGCTGAGAACTTGCCGAATTCGATCCACTTTAAGGTCAACATGCTGGCCACGACGATGCCAAGAATGGACCTACTAAGGAGACTGGAAGACGAACGGGATGCGTTCCGCCAGACGCTATTCCGCCAACGTCTTGCAGCATGACGACCGCATGACAATGGCATGATGGTTGCCGGCTGGGCCGGGGTATAAAAGCCCCGGCCCATGCTATTTCTTGGGCACTTGACGAACGCCCCACCCCTGATTATACTAGAGGGATGGAATTCTATGAATACCCGACAACCCGCGATATTCTCAATCGGAGCGGCCTCGTCAACGAAAAGGCCGAGGCTTTTTATAATCGAAAAGCGGCAATTGGATTATTTGATCTAGGCAACAAGTCGTGCGCTATCCAAATGATCTCCGAAAAAAGATGGGAGTTGAATAGAAGGCCCTACTACAACGTGTACCCAGCCATCGCGCCAATGCTTCTTCGACTCAACCTGAATGTGGATACCAGCCTGGTCCATCTTCCCTTACCATATTTTTGCATCCGACTCCCGAAACAAAAATCGCCGCTTCAATTTCAATGGGAAGGCGAACCGTGGCACGTCCATTCAATTTTGGTTGGACCAACTACCCTGGAAAAGGATCAGCAAACATTCGACGGTTTCACTTTATGGATTGACACAGGAGAAACGGGCATAAGTCCAGATGGTCTACCTTATCCAATCCACACCTATATCAATCTCCCATTGCAAAAGGGAATCACGCTTGAACAATCATTAAAGGCTCTGCCTTACGATTCAAGTGCCTACTATGGCATGATATTGCCAGAGGACATTCGCACAGCCTGCGCTCGACTCGCTTGTACGCTTTGCTTATTGGAGAATGATCCAGAATTGATTGAGCCGGACGTGCTTAGTAAAGATCGTGCGAAGTACGATCTCACGCACGACGCCAAGTATGCCGAGAAGGCGAGGCGACGTGGCAAATTCGGATTCAATATCGGCAGAGGTATTGAAGTCATTCCGCACATTCGCCGACCGCATCCGGCTTTAGTCTGGACTGGGCACGGCAGAGTAACTCCCAAGATCATCATGCGGAAGGGCAGCATAGTCCACCGCGATATTGCACTTCACGTTCCAACAGGATTTCAAGGAATTCAAGGTGGGTAAGAAAGCCAACATCATCAGTGAGATAGAGCGGCGCGTGTCGAAACTTGAAAATCGGCATGGCCTTTGCCTCTACTACGCGCACCATGCGGCGTCCGTTTTGCATCGGCACGGCTACCAAGCCGTGATCCAAGCCGGCTCGTTGCAATGGCCCCGAATTCGGAAAACCGAGGATGACGGATTTACGAACACGCATTTTGCCTACGAGTGGAGTCCCCAGGAACCCGCCAGCGCACTGTCCGTAGCCTTCGGCAACCTTCCCGAAATGCACGTTTGGGTGGGTATCGTGGACACCCAAGAGATCGTAGATTTTGCCGTCCGCCATCTGAAAGAAGCCGCTGCGGAATTGGGAATGTCCTGGACTGCGCCCAATCCTCCTAGATATTTGTGGTGCCCAGCCAAGCAACCGCCTGACTGGGTTTTGTACCGCCCGAACCGCGATGCCTCGATTTATGCCTGCGTCTTGCTGAAACGCCTTTTCGATCCTATTTACCTAAACCGATGAGTTGTGTAAACTGTGGCTTCTGCTGTCGAATTGCTCCATGCCCCTACGGCGATGTGACCAGTCCCACGGATCGAGCCTGCCGGTTTCTGGTTCCAGGTCCAAAACCCGGAAGGTGGTTATGTGGTAAGTACAACGAAATTATTTTAGACCAACCCAATGCCAGCATGGTGCCGGCATTTGGGGCTGGATGTTGCTGTTCGATGTGCAATCCAGATAGAAATAGAATACTTCAAGAAATCATGGAAGATATTAAGGAAGAACATGCTGAATCGAGTCAAGATGTGGTGGCAACGTAAACACAATAAAATGCGAAGCTCGAAGGAAGGCGACAAACTGACGTTCCACGAGCAGGAAATTATTCGGGACACGGCACGTTGCCCGGATTGCGGAGGCGAATTCAAGGAAGGTCCACATGGCGGGTTGGCGATCAATTGCATCTGCCTGACTTGCCACAGCGAATTTAACCTGACGATTATTGCTGACGCCGTAATCGGCGAGCGAATCAGCGATGCCGGCCCACGCGACATGGGCGAACGAGCCAGGGTTTACGGATTATGATAACGACACCGCACCATTCGTTACCGGACACCTACGTTACCACGCCACTCTATGCCGGTTTTGGACTAGACGTTGCTATGGCCAAATCATGCAAACACGAGTGGCCGGACGACGTTGAGAGTCTGGAAAAAGGCGAGAAGGATGAGACCGGAGTTTTGATTGCTTTCCAGAAATGTTTGCATTGTTGTGCCACAAGAACGATTTTCAGGACAAATGATCTTTGACAGCGAAGATACCCGAGACGAATACTTCAAGCGAATCGAGGCCGATTTATTGGCGGTCGAGTTTGGCGATGCCCTGCGCCAAGCCGGAACGACGTGCCTGGGCTTCTGGGGCAGTGAGGATGACCTGTTCGACGACTGTTCGCGGATCATGCTGGCCGAGGTCAATAAGTTCGTAGGTAGAAGATTTTGCCGAATCTGCGACATTCAATTCTCAATCGTATGGCACATTATCTACAATTCGGCCCGTGCCAAGCCACGGCGCGAAATGTCCAGTGTTTGCCAGAAACTTGGCAAAGAAAATAGAGCATTACTTCGAGAAGCGGCTGCATTGAAGACGCCCGTGTGGCTCGGCGACATGCCGCCTTACCAGTCAATTTACGAGGAAATCAAACGAAAGGGGTTGATTCCAGATGACATATCAAGGGACTCATCAAGGGGAACCGGACCTGATTGCTTGGATCGGGGAGGACGAGCACGGCTCAGGTAAGATCGGCATTAAACAGGCACTCGTGCCGGCTGGCATGATACCGATCGTCAGCGTGCTCGACGATAAGAGGAAAGTCACTTGGCCAGCGATCGTCAATCAGATGCAACTCCAGGCAGACGTTTATGGCAAAACGATACGACTGGTGCGTTACGAAGCCGTTGAAGAATTGATCGTCGTCATACCGAGGAAATAACATGATGCTCAATCCCGCTGACATCATTCACATGCTTTCCCTCCCGGCAATCAAATGCCCGGAATGCGGTCAACCTACCTGCCAAAACTATTGCAGGCAGTGCGACGACTATTTTCGCATTGGACACTTGCCAAAATGCACACAATTTAGCGAACACGCAGGTCATCGAATTTATCCCACGCTACCCATTACGCCTTTTGCAACATATTTATGCGACTGGGCGATCCATTTGGACGTGGTGCGCGACCGGCACGTTTGGATTGAACACGCCGCCATTAAAGCCATGTTCGGCGATAGAATTGGTACGCCGGAATACCTTGAGACGTTCATGGAAATGGGCGACCGAGCATTAACCTGGGTTGAGAAAGCAACGAATGAATTATACGAGGGTAAGGTTTACGCAATGCACTTCGCCGGGCATGAATTGGATTTGCGAATTGGCATTGTGGGCGGACAACTGATGCTGTTTACACCAAAGGCGGAGGTCGAAGATGGCATTCGAGTTTCTCAAAGACGTTGACACCACCTGGCTCGACCAGATTCTACTTGATCGTGATAGGCTGGTTCGTCCGGTCAAATGGAAGAAACTACGCAACGTCCCGCACAACGACATCAAAGTTTGGTGTGTTCGCAATGGCGTCTATCAAATTCCAACGCAGGAGTTGATCGAATGGCTGAGGTCGGCAATAAACGGTCGAAGTGCTATCGAGATATGTTCTGGTCGATCTTGCCTGGGACGACCGCTGGGCATCCCGATGATCGACTCATTCCTTCACGGCGATCCCAGCATGAATCGTGTTTACCAAATGTTTGGTCAGACGCCTACCGTGCCGCCTGACGACGTTGAGCGGATCACAAGCAATGAAGCCGTCATTAAATATAAGCCGAAAATTGTCATTGGCGCATGGGTTACGGAACTGGGCGACGGTGCCGATGGTAAATCGAATCCAGGCGGGACGGATGAAGAAGCAATCCTGGATACGGGTGCGATCTACATCCACATCGGCAATGCCAAGCCGCATGGAGATAAACGAATCATGCAACGACGCCACCTTGAATTCTCTTTCCCGTGGCTGACCGGGCGTGGCCTTGATAAAAGTCTGAACCGAATCTGGGTATGGAACGCAAAGGAATAAAAAGGAACAAAATGGCTAACGCAATTGAATGGACTGCCGAACAACGCGATTACTGGGACCAATGGGTGGCGTCCCGTCCGCCCGTCGTCCGAGAACTGGCCAAAAAGTTTCCGGCCGATCGGCTTTATCGAATCAAGAAGTCAGGCGATCGAGGTAAGATTTCCGCCTACAACGAGGACGGGACGATTACCTTGGCCGTCGATGGCACCTTTTGCTGGGTGATGTTTGCCAAAAACGTCTTCGGTCTTCACCCTGATGATATTGAAGAATGCGATCTGCCGGGACCGGACGAAAAACTCGGCGACTTCTCGGCTGAATCAGAAGAGAATCGGGCTTACGTGGACAATGTATTCATACCAGCCGTGCAAGCGAAGGTTCGCGCCATGAGGAGAAACAAATGAGTGCAGAACATCCTTATCTTGGCGGGTGGATGCTATTGAAGGCACCGCCGGAAACCTGCCCGGAATGCGCAGTGAAACATGGTCCGAATGAACCGCACAACCAACAATCATTAACCTATCAATTCACTTTTTACGGAACGCATGGACGCTGGCCGACGTGGACTGATGCGATGGCGCACTGTACGCCTGACGTGCAGGCGCGATGGAGACAGGCATTGATTGAGCGAGGCGTAGAGTTTATTGACACTATTGACGTACCTGTAAAAGAAAACTAATCCGTGGCGGTGGTGTGGCCTCACACTGCGGATAGCCGGACATCGAGAGCCGATGCACTACGACTCCGGCGAACTCCGTCTAAGGGTTGCGCGATCCCTGGACCGCCACGGTTTTTAATTAGGAAAACTATATGAAACCCGTAAAAATTCGCATTTTTGATTTCGACGACCCAGCAGAATGGAAAAAAGTTTTGGCAGTTGTTGACCGGCCATTTGTTTTACGGGCACTTGACGCAGGAATGAATGCACTTTGTTCCTGTAGTGAGAAAAAATGGGATCGACAATTAGGACCCTGGCGATATTCACGAAAAGAAGGCGTTAATTGGTCCATACTGAATAATCTATTGCCACAATCGAACAATCCATTCTGGTATCGTATATCAGGCGGTTGCAACAGCATTGCACCGTGGTGTGGTGCGGTCGGGAGTGTTCTATTTCCAAATCATCAGTGGTATTATGCCAACAATCAAAAAGTTCCTGAATATGGTTGTCACTCGGCAGGAATCGGGTTCAAGGAAGGTAAACAACCATCGCTAATTATCATGGACATTTTATTTGGTCAACAGGTGTTACGTGACAAAACAAAGAATTGGTTGGTTAATATACTGGCCGGCGAAAATGCAAAACACATCCCACTGATCGAGGCAATCAAACGACTTGAATCAGGACATTTTACTAAACCACTTACCAACGGAAAATAAAATGGAAACAGTTACAATCCAAATCTCGAAGACCTCGGATGGGCTGCACGATTACATGCAGATCACAAGCCCGGATCAGACCTCGTTGAACATCGTTCTGATTGTCAATCATATCAACCTTGAAGATCGACGACCCAGAGAAAAGAAGAAAAAAGAATAACCGTTATCTTTGCGCCAAACGGAAATCTAACGTATCTTCTATGGTTTCTGTATCTTCCTTCCGATACCTATTATGCCCACCTTGCAAGGCGTTGTAGGCAACCAAACCATCATGTGAGGAGATTCAGACATGCGATACCGGATTTTGGCAGACGGCATCCTGTCCCTTGGACCGCTTATTGCGACAGGACAGCGATGGAACCGAACCAGTGAAGACATTCTGAACATGACCGCCCTGAACGGTCGAAAGAATGTAAGACCGACGTTGTTATGAGCAACGCTGCCTGGTGTGCTGACGGAAAACGCTGTTGTATGGCGAGTTCCTCGTGTGAGTCAGACAGTTGGTTCGACGGGTTGCAGGTTCGACACCTGCCCGCTAACAACGGTAGCTCAATGGCACTTCTGATTACAAAGCTGAGCCTTGCGGTAGAGCACGAACCAAATCAATGGATTCCACCGGAGTCGGCCAGCCTTTCAACCTGGCCGACTCCGATTCTTTTTGGAGATTGAGTTATATGCTTGCGGGACACAATAAGAAGTGGACGGAACGAATCAAGAAACCAACTCCACCACGGGTTTGCAACTCATGCGGACGGAAACGTAAAGGCAATGAGCCGTGGTATTTCTTCTCGGATGGAACGCAATCGTGCGAGTCATGCGAGGAGAAGAACTATCCGATGCCAAATGCAAATAATACCTGAACTACAGTGGCGTGGACTCATCCATCAGACGACCGATGGCCTGATTGAGCATCTGCAAACTAAGCGGACGGTCTACCTGGGCATCGACGCCACGGCTGACAGTCTGCACGTCGGCCATCTGGTTATGCTTCTGACGCTGAGGCGATTTCAGCAAGCCGGTCATCGGACCATTGTTCTAATTGGTGACGCTACTGGGATGATAGGTGACCCAAGCGGCAAGAATGAGGAACGGAAACTGCTGAACCAGGTAGACGTTGGAATGAATGCGTTTAGCATCACGGAACAGATCACACGACTTGTAAGTGTAATTGTGGTGAACAACCTCGATTGGATGCGCGACTACCGTTATCTTGACTTTCTACGCTACGTGGGCAAGCATTTCCCGGTCAACGTGATGCTAACAAAAGACTCTGTGAAGAGCAGGATGGAATCGGGGCTGAGTTACACCGAGTTTAGTTACATGCTTTTACAGGCTTACGACTTCGTGAAGCTGTGGGGCAATTACGGCTGCACCTTGCAGATCGGCGGGTCTGACCAATGGGGCAATATCACTGCCGGCATCGACCTGGCACGACGGATGGACGGCGAACAATTGTACGGCTTGACCTGCCCGCTGCTAACGAAGAGCGACGGCACGAAAATGGGCAAGACTGAAAACGGCGCATTGTGGCTTGACGCCAACAAAACATCGCCCTATGACTTCTTTCAATACTGGGTAAATATCGACGATGCCGATGTTCGGCAGTGCTTATGTTTCTTTACGGACTTGGACATGAACGAGATCAACGCCCTTATGGCTCGGCATGAATCTGATCCTTGCAAACGCATCGCCCAACGGCGTCTTGCAATGGAGTTGACCAATCGAGTGCATCATGGCACACCGCGCTTTGGCACTATCCATCGTTCGCGCTTAGACCTATCCACCGTTCGCGCTTAGCACTATCCCCTATCCGCGCTACGCGCTATCGGCTATCCGCGCTTCGCGCTATCCCCGCGCCGCGCTTAGGCACTATCCCCTCATTGCGCTTGGCACTTTCGGGGTGTTGCCATTCGTCATTCCACCGATCGGGAGGAAAAGATGAATCAAAAACTGGCGGTAGAAACCACGACATGCTCTGACATTCCATCGTTATTGATATTGCCAAAATAAGCCAGTCTTTGTTATTCTATCCTTCGACTTGAGCGTCGGCCGGCTCTGCGTTGGGTCGGGGCATGACCGTCAAACTCAGGCCAGTCGTTTGTCGATTGGCTACTCGTCGTAGCCCTGACAACGCCAGAGATAGGATCGGTACATAGGGATCGCGGTGGCACAAACCAAGTCGCTTTGACTCTACGGCTGCACCTGTCGATGCTGTGTCCGATCCTATCTTTGTTTCTTGATGATCGCCTTTGGAAACCATTTTCTTCTAACTATTCCAATATCAGCGGCTTAGGCGACATCCAACGCATGACAACGATAGCACGTCGCCTGCACCGGGATGCCTATCGGCTTCTGATTGACAGTGGACTGTCGATCGTTGAAAAATCAACAAAGCCATCGCCGGCTCGGCCGAAGACGACGCCGTTGCCGGCAAATACTCTGACGAAATTTGGTTCACGGTTACAAATTCAATTTGCCGGAATTTTCCACGGTTAGGTGGCCTTAGCGGAATTTGGCCACGGTTAAATGTCATTAGGGGTTTTGGGGCACGGTTACAATATATGATGTTGGCCGGCCTGGGTTGGGCGCGCCGGGCTGGTTGTGCCGATCGTGCCGGTTCTTCCGTCTATTCCGTCTATTCCGTCTATTCCGATTCTGCACATTGTATCAGTTTTCCGAGTTATACCGATTGTAGGGTATGATCGGATTGTGCCGAACGTGGACCGGAACGTGGACCGGAACGTGGACCGGAACGTGGACCGGAACGGTTGCCCATTCATCAAAATCGAATTGTCAAAGAGCGAAACCCGTAGTTGGGTAGTCCCCGGCCGGTAGTCAACCGGCACGCTAACGGCGAATTAAAACTCCGCCGATACCACAAGCATACAACAATGCTAGTCCATTGTCAATAGGAAAATTTCAACAATTTTATTTATTTTTCTAGTTGACAATGGGGTAGCATTGTGGTATGATTGTAGTATGAAAGCAACCACCATGCAAACAAAACGCAAACCTATCGTTGTTCCGAGACTTGCGAAAGGCCACGGGATTAGCGGGCCGGAATTCTATGGGTGTTTCAATACCGGAATGGCTCCCTCTATCTTTCATTCGCGCACGGGGAAATATGTCGTTGGACCGGAACTACGTTGCCGTGACGCCATGCGCGAGCGCGTGACGCTAACCGATGCACGGCACCACGGCGACGGCAATCAGCGGGTTTGGCTCTACAACGGGCGCAAGCCGGCCGTGGCGAAATTCATGGCTATGTGCGGCGCGCAGATATTGGAAAATCATGCCATTGCTTGCGACCATGCGAAGACGGCCGAAAAAGCCGCGAAAGGCGACTTCGCCGCCGCGCTTCACTTAGGAGACTTCTAATTATGAAAGCAATCCTAACAGAATCAAAACGTCTTAGTGCCAGTGATGCCAAACGCTACAACGTCGGCGTAGTGGGGTTTAACGTCAACCGACCACGTTTCCTTATTCGCGGCCCGTGGTGCGAAACCACCGCCCGCGAACACGCCGCGCGTTTGCAAGATGACCTTGACCACAACCGGATAAAATTAGATAACCACAATGAGCATAGAACGAATAATTGCGGAATGTGAAGCAATCGCGGCCTTGCAAACATCGTGCAAAGCGCGGGCCATGATGTATCAGGCCGACTTGAAAGAGGAAGTAGCCCGCCACAACGGATTGCCTTTCGATGCCTATTACAATCTGCCCTACGTCGAATGGGAACCGATACGCCGACGATACAATGAGGAGCAAAATGGACCTACTTAGAAAATCTGACGCCGACCTTGCGACCTTATACAATACGTGTTGCGTCGAATTGCGCCGGCGGGCAAACGCCGCCAAGTGCGATGACGTAGCAATCATCCGTGGCAACGAAATGGGCAAACGGGCCTTGACCGTGGCGTGCGCCGGCAACCATTCTATTCTTTTCGTCGGCCCGCCCAACAGCGGAAAAAGCATGTTCCGCGCAGCGGCAATCCATCATATCGGCCCCGTAACTTTTGAGGCCCGCCCCTGCCCGTGTGGTTTCATCGGTAGCGCAATGACGGCTTGTAATTGCACGTCCGCGCAAGTCGCCCGGCACCGCGCCAAGTTGCCCGTGGCCGACATTACTATCGAAATAGTACCGCCGGCGGAACGCGACTTGCAAGGCCGTCCGGGGACGTGTTCGGCGGACATATCCCGCGCCCTTGCCGACGTGGCCACTTTCACTAGCCTTGACTTATGCGAAACGTGCCGCAACTTGCTCAAAGCCGCGTGCGCCGAATTAAACATCGACGCCGCCGCACGGGAGAGAATCCTTGCTGTAGCGCGAACCATTGCGAATATGGACCGTTCGGAAACAATCAAGCCTAGCCACTTGTGCGAAGCGATAAACTACCGCGCCATGCGAGTCTACCTAACCCGGTAGAAAACTTTGGAAAATAAAAAGATTCTACTTGACAATGGGGCAGCATTGTTGTATGATTGTGGTATAAGACAGAAACAACCACTTACACGGAGTTGCAACCAATGAGTAGCCTTTGCTTACATGCCGGCGCGAAAATCATCGAAATGGAACAATTGCGGGACGTGACCACCCCGGAAGCTACGCCGACTTGGACCCCGGTCCCCCATGACACTTTTGTCAACAGCGTCAAGAACGCCCTTGTGTCGAGCGGCGCGAACATCGTCAAAGAGGAACACGCCTTGTATCACGACGGCGACCGATATTTCGGCTTGCTTCACTTGGGTGACAACAACGACGGCGGCAATACCGTGGTCGGCATTCGCAATTCGCACGATAAGACGTTCCCCGCTGGCCTTTCGCTTGGCAATCACGTCACTGTTTGCGACAACCTGAGTTTCTCAGGCGACGTGGTTGTGGGTCGAAAGCATACCCGCTTTATCAGCCGGGACTTGAACCAACTTATCTACAACGCGGTAGGAAAGTTGGCCGACCTTCGCGTGAAGCAAGCGGCGCGTTTTTCCGCCTATCGCGGCCGTGAACTTACCGACTTGGAAGCCCATGACCTTATGATTCGCGCCCTCATGGGTCGTATCGTTTCGGGCGAGCAAGTCGCAAAGGTTGTCGGCGAATGGCGGAAACCGGCCCATGAAGACTTCGCGCCCCGCAACGTGTGGAGTCTGTTCAACGACTTCACCGAAATCTTGAAAGGCACCGCGCCGCAATCGGCAATCAAGCGAACCATGACCTTGCATGGATTGCTTGACGCCCATTGCCAGATTGCCGTATAATGACCCGTTGCCCGTCCGCCCCGGTCGAAAGGCCGGGGCGGGCCGGCTAGGAGACAACCGTGGAAGAAGACGAAGTAGTCCAACGCATAGGCGAATTGATTAACGCAACGGACGTGGAAACCGTCCTAAACGGCCTAGCGCAATGGCTTACGAATTATGACGAAACCATTCGACGAATAGACCCTGACAACGTGACGTGTCGCAACTACCGCGTAGTGGCCGTGAAACTGGCCCACTTGGCAGAGGAAATCTAGCCGTGAAACTTTACAACAAAACCCAATGCCCTGACGAGATTGTTGAAAACTTGCTTGTTCGGGCCGGGCGGGCTTGCGGGAAAGTGCGAACCACCGGGGTAATTGTAATCGTGACGGCCGGCCGCACGGGGCAAGTGAAAGGCATGGCGCACGAATGTACGGGGGTGTATGAATTCAAGTTGCGGCGCATGAAGCAAACCCGAAAAAACGGCAAGCGCGTGCGGGGCCGTTGCATTAACACGGACGGCGGATATTTTGCAATCACGTTGCCACAAATTTTGCCAACGATTGTAGGTCAAACTGACCCGCTGGCACGGGCTGAAAACTTTTTTCAAGTCGCCATTCACGAATGGGGCCACATTCGAGATTACCAACAAGGCGGCGCGTCACTTATGCCGTGGGCCAAGCGCGTCGGCGGCACAATCTTCTTGCGTGGTAGGCGGCAAAAGTGGGAAGACCGGCCGGAAGAGAAGCGCGCTATCCGATACACCACGGAAGCGAATGAGAAAATCGCGGCGGGCATTGTGCAACCGCCGGATGATGCAATCCTAGCCCTAGCCGTTTGGCTGGAATCCACAACCAACAAGTAAACCGATGAATACCAACGAACGAGAATTGCGCTTGCTCCAATACGCCGTGGCGTTTGCCCTCGCCAACATCGACGACGATATGGCGGACGACTTGAAAACCGATTGCGACGGGCTGGAAAAGGAATTGACCGTATTGCGCGCCAGGCTGGAAAAATAAAGAGATTCCACTTGACAATGGGGTAGCATTGTGGTATACTTTAGAAAAGGGAAACAAAACCATGACAACCGACGTAAGAGTAGATAATTGCGGTGGCATTGTTGGCTTGACGCCAATGACCCCCGCCGGCCGCGAATGGATTGCGGAGAATTGCCAAGCCGAATCGTGGCAATGGATGGGCGAAACGCTGAACATCGACACGCGAATGGCAGAAGACGTTTTGGAAGGGATGAAAGCCGACGGGTTGACCGTCGAATAATCACGACACAAAGTTGGGACTGACTATCCCGGCTAGGGAGACTAACATGGCGACTATCGAAACCGTGGAATCCCACGGCAAAACCTACCGCGTTTGCGACGGCACATTCTATTTTGCCGATACGCCAACGGACGTTATTACCGCCTTGCATTCCGCAAGGTTGCAAAG
>Ga0172380_10003436_pt1 | contig 21729 bp, 29 predicted proteins | sample Leawe162metaG_FD_119747 | JGI IMG/M metagenome (GOLD analysis project Ga0172380, IMG submission 119747) | Leachate microbial communities from a municipal landfill in Southern Ontario, Canada - Leachate well 162 metaG | ecosystem: Engineered > Solid waste > Landfill > Unclassified | place...
CCACGGCAGGCCCCGCTGGCGGTACCGCCGCGCCGGCCGCACCGTACAGCTGCCGAAAGAGCCCGGCCACCCGGATTTCGCGGCGGCCTACCGTGCGGCCTTGGAAGGCAGGGAGAAACCCCAGCCGGCCACCGTGGTGCGTTTCCCGGGCCAGGCCGCACCCAAGTCCCTCAAAGCGGCATGGCTGCTGCTGCGCCAGCACGATCCGGAGTGGCGCGCGCTGGGGCCGGCAATCAGCCAGGCACAGACCCGGATTGCCGAACGCTTCCTGATGACGGAAGTTGTGTCGGGCGAACCGCTGACCTATGGCGAGGTCGCGCTCGAGCATTTGAAGCGCAAGCACGTCAAGGCGCTGCTGGCCGAACGATCGGACACGCCGCACGCCGCGGCGCATCTGTTGCGCGTCATCCGCAAGCTGATTGGCGTCGGGCTCGACCACGAATGGATCGAGGTCGATCCGACCTACCGGCTGAAATACCGGCCCGAATACGGCGGATGGAAAGCATGGCCATCCGAGATGCTGGACCGCTTCGAAGCTCGCTGGCCGATCGGCAGCACGCCGCGCTTGGTCTATTCGCTGGCGCTATATTTTGGTCACCGCAGATCCGACATCACGCTGGTGCGGCCGGGCGACCTCGCCGCGATCGGCAGCAACACCGTCCAGCGCAAGACCGGCAAGGTGCTTTGGCTGCCGTTCCACCCGAACCTGCGGGAGGTGCTTGAGCATCCATCCGTCGATCTGACCCGCGAATTTGTGGTGATGACCGCGTGGGGCAAGCCCTTTTCCGCCAAGGCGCTGGGCATGCGGATGCAGCAATGGACGAAGGCCGCCGGCATCCCGCCCGGCCACACGCTGCACGGCCTGCGCAAGACGCTGGGCAAGGCGCTGGCCGAACACGGCGCGACCACCCGGGAGATCATGGATCTCCTGGGCCATGACAGCATTGCCCATGCGGAACTCTATTCCCGCGAAGCCGACCAGCGGATTCTGGCCACGGCCGGGATGGACAAGCTGGTCAACTGGCGCCGGAAGGGTTCGCCGGGCGGCTGAGAACATACGGGGTATTTCGTGGCGAACCGACCTTGTAAGCCATTGATCATTCTGTTCGGTTCTGGTTCGCTAGGGAGCGCCAAAACTCCTATCAAATCAAACACTTCTAGCGCGGTTAGCCAACAGGTTCGCCAGACGGTTCGCCAGACACGAAAAAGCCCGGCCACCACATCCGGCAGCCGGGCTTTCCGTCTGGAGGTTATGCTACGCTACTGGGGTGCGGGCATGCGCCGGGATCAGCCTGCCGGTTTGTTGCGCAGCGAAACGTTAATGGTGGCGCTCGCGCTAAGAAACTCATCGGGAGCGTCGTGACGCCACCCAAGCGAGCCGTACATGTTCACATAGATTTCGTCACCTTCGTGAGGCTCTGCCAAAAGTCTGACAAGAGTTTGGGCCGCATCGACCACAGCTTCCTTATCCGCAGCATGGCTCGGCTGAGCCGCGACAACGTCGTCAAACTGCTCTCTGATCTGTCGGGTGGCGTCCGTTTTGGTCTCCGCCGTGATTGAAAACGAATAGCTCATTGGTCTTTTCTCCGATTGCCGGATTCCGTCCGGCGCGGCTTCTAATCGTCGTCTCGGATCAGCGGCTTCACACGACCGCCGGCCCAGCCTTCAAGGCGGCCACGCGCGATGTCGTGCTCGCGCATTTCGCCAAGGGCCCGCTCGCGCTCCTTGGCCTCGCGTTCTTCGCGCTGTTGCTGCGTGAGTTTGATGGGGCACTTCACAGGCACGCTCCCTTGATCGCTTCCGCCTTGGCTTCGCGCATCGTGGTGATACCTTCCGGCGCGTAACCGTCATACATTTTGCAGCCGTCCTTCCAAGTCACGGTGATGTAGAAGTTGCTGCGCTCTGACGACTTGTCGCGCTCGATCAGGATCTCCGCGCCCTTGTGCGTCCCTCGAAAATGTTTCCGGTCTTTGCTGATAATTCTCACGTCATCGCCCCCGGCATAAAGCACCTGACCGACCGCTTCCCGTCCGACCATCCCGGCCAGACCAACGTTCTCCCGTCCCGGTTCGGAACGTCCAGCACGGCACCAGGCGGAACGTCGATCCATTGGCCATCGATCCGGACCCGGTAGCGACCGGCATTGGATTCCCAATCGACATCGGAAAGGTGGACGGCATCGACGGCGGGACCATCGCAACAGGGCGAACCGGCCGGACTGCGCAGGGTCGGATACCAGCTATCGAGGGCGGGCCTTGCATGGTCATGGGCACGGGCGCAATGCACGGCGGCAAGCAACAGCAGCGCGACCAACGAAGCGAGCCCGAAGATACCCCAGCCGTTGGCTTTGCGTCTTTCCGGCATCATTCAACGCTCCCCATTGTTGTTCCCCTGTTCGAATTTGGCGCGGGCGAGTGTGTCGACGGCGGTAAACGACACGCCGCCGCAGGCCGTGGCGATGATGATGCCGATGATCCAGATTATCTTCATGGCGTGTTCCACGGCTTGAAGATGGCCTTGCCGTAGGCACCGAGCAGGCCGACCATGGTACCGACCGCGGAAAGACCGATCAGGATGCCGGCCCCGCGACCGAGCGCACCTTCGATCTTGGCGATGCGCTCCTCGAGGTTCTGTTCTCTTTTCTCCAGATCCTCTTTTTCCTTGGTCAGGGCATCGACCCGCAACGACAGAATCCGGATCAGGAAGGCCGGATCGTTCTCGTCGAACTCCTTGTAGGTGCGGAGCGGATCGTGCTTGTCCGTCATGCCGGGCATCTCCCTTGATTGAGAGATTTACTTCGGCGACATCGACGCCTGCGGCTGCGGTTCGGTCACGCTCGGAATCCCCGCATATACGGCATCGCGCTTGGGCACCACGGTGATGCCGTTGCCTTGGGTTTCCACGATGGAGCCAGCCTTGCCGGATTGAGTGTTGGTCAGGGCGGTGAACGTTCCCGACAACACGCTGTAGAGCGAAACAGCCAACCCGCTGATATCGCCTGCAATCCATCCCCGGCCCGCGGCATACATGAGGCTGGAGAGGATGCCCTTTTCGACGAGCGTCCCGATCGGACCCGCAAACATATTGAGAAGCGACACGACAGATTTAAGCATGGTCTTTCCTTTTTTGGTGTGGTGAGAGAGATTGAACGGCCTACCCGCCGTGCGGATTCTTCAGCACGTCGCGCCCGCAAGTCTCGCAGCGCTCACGCTGATGTTTCGGCACCCACCACCATCCGAAGTGGCAGATCAGGATTCCGATGACGATACCGAGGAGGGTCTTGATCGGAGGCCATGCCTGGGTGATATCGACGTACCATTGCGACAGGGAAAGGCCGTCCGGGTCGGACAGGGCAAAGCCCTCGAGGATAGCGAAGCTGACCGCGATGACGATCAGCCAGGCCAGCCATATCCATGGTGATCGGACGCGCATCCCTACCCCCTTACATTCCAAGACAGCGGCGGCCGTGCGCGATCTCTTCCGCGCTGGCTTTGCGGTATTCGGCCATGCGTTCCGACCAGCTCATGCGGTCGAATTCGCGCTTTACGGCATCGCAGGACGGCAGGCTTTTTTTTAGAGCGGATGGCCGCGCCTTCGGCTTTGGCTGGGCCTTGGGTTTCGCTTCCACCTTCGGCCGCGGCTTGGGCACGGGCGCGGCCTCGACTTCCGGCACGGGCTCCGGTTCGGCAGCCGGCGCAGCTGCGGCTGGCGGTTTCGGCTCCGGCTCGGTCGGTGCCACCTCTGCCGCCGCCGGTGGCGCAACCGGCGGCGGCACCGCAACCGGAACCTCGATCGTCACATAGCGCACTTCTGCCGGCGGGACGGGCGCACTGACCCGTCCAGCGACAAATCCGCCGCTGCCCGATACGCTCGACAGCAGCGCCGCAACGATCAGGATGGCGCGGCCTTCGTCGGTCACTTCGAAGCGAGCCCCTTGGTGAACAGCGACAGGACACCGGAAATCGCCGTACCCCACGATCCGAGCATACCGGTGGCGCCGAGCCCTGCGATGCCGGCCGCCAGGGTCGGCAGCAACTGGCCCGCGGTGGTGGCGTCAGCGCCGGTAGTCGGACCCACCACGCCGAGCGCTTGCAGCACCACGGTTGCGATGCCGATAAGCGCAGCGGTGCCCATGCCCGGCTTCTCGAGGAGTGGGGTTGTCGGCGGCGGGGTTACCGTCGCGGGCGGCGTGACAGGCTTGGGATCAACGACGGGCTCCGGCACCGCTACGGTACCCTTGATCGCGGCCACGATGGCGGACGGCAGCTGCTTGAGTTCGGCGCGAAGGCCCTGAATTTCGGTGATGAGATCGTCTTCGGTTGCCACTGGTGGATTCTCCGTTGGTTGTGAGGGATAGAGGTCTTCGTGGATGTCGGGGCGTTTTTGGGCGAGGCGGATCAGGACCGCGGCAACGCCAAGCTGCGTATCGTCATGGCTTGGATCCCAGACGTGATCGGCAACGTATTTGCCGAGCTGCTCATGATTGGTGCCGGCCCAGACGTAAGATGAATTCACGCCCTTGCCGACGTAGCCGAGGCCGTTGAACACTTCGGCCTGATAGAGCATCCGAGCCACTGGCCACGCCTGCACGCGATGCATGTTCTTCAGCTTCAGGGCGTCGACCGCGGCGGAAGGCCAGTCGGTAAAGGGTCCGCGATTGGGCGGCTCCAGCGTCGTCACCCTGCCCGTGCCGATGATTTTCTCGCCATTGTGCAGCACGCCGGCAAAGTTGCACCCGCTCTCCCGCATGTGCAGCGCGCCGATGAAATACCATGGCACGCCCGTTGAGGCTTGTACCGCGCGATACTCAGCTTCCGCGGCAATGATCTTGTCGGAGAAGATATCCGCCTGTGTCGCGTCGCGCCCGCCCTTCAAGGTCGCCGATTTCCAGAGGTTCGCATAGCCGCGCTCAGTCGCTTCGAAGGTCCACGCCATTGGGGATTGCTCGCTGTGGGGTTACGTTATTGGTCGCCAAAACATTGCACTGTGAGCCCGACAGGGTCTGCAGTTGCATTGGTGGCATTGTCTCTGAAGAGTACCGAGACGGTTGAGGTGCTGGGAGTCACTATCTGCGAAGAGGTTACGGTGCCGCCATCGACTGCCGATACGACGCAGCTCGGCGCCGCCGAAAAGGCCACCGTGAAGTTGATCGTGTAGGACCCGACACCAGGCCTTGATACGCTGGTGACGTTGTAGCTGCTTTGAATCGCCGTCGTGTTCAAGGCGTAGACCCAAGCCTTCGCAGCGCTCGGATGGTTTTTCTGTACACCTGGCGTCACCGCAACCGTTGTCGCCGTGCCGGTTTCCTGATCGGATTGAGTTGCAGCGGTCACCCTGAGATCGTTCGTCGAGTTAGTCAGCAGCCCCGATAGCGTAAATGCCCCGGTATTCCCCGCGATCGATGCCACCGAGCCGGCGACTGCGATCGAGGATACGGTCGCATATTTGAACGAGTTCGATGCCGCCGAATCCACGATCAGCATCATGTCACCGGCGACCGGAGATGCTTTCTGCGTCAATGCCGGAATCGAAACAGCTGTCGGGACCGCGCTCGATCCCGTCGCATTGGCCACGATAGTATAGGCCGCTTGCGCCGTGAGGCCGGACAGGGGCAGTCCGGTGACGTTGGTCATCACGCCGGATGCCGGCGTGCCGAGATTGGGCGCTACCAGCGTCCCCCCGGTTTGCCGCACATAAGCCCCGGTCCCGGTCGGCGCCGCGCCGCCGTTGTGGATATTGGTGGTTCCGTTGCTGGCGTCGTTTATGGTGATGGCGCTGGCGTCGATATTAATCGGATTGGCGTAAGACGACGTCGCGATAAAGGCGATGGCACTGGCCGGGGTTGCGTTATAGCCCCAATAGGCAATCAGCTTGTTGCTGTCTGACTGCCCTACCGAGATTGCAGCCGAGGAAGATCCATTTCCAACACTCAGCTTGTTGGTGAACGTCGTAGCCATATCGACGCCACCGAGCATCAGCGACGTTCCGGTCGCCGCGCCAAGGACAGGCGCTACGAAAGTCTGCGGCCCGCCCCAGCTGCGCGCCGTCGAGAACACGTCGGCATTGAGCATCGCCGATGTGACCTTGGTCGCGCCGATCGCGGCGGCGCCGGCCGCACTGATCGTCACGTCGCCGGTGATCGTCTTGCACAGCGGAGCGGCGGCGGATTGCCCGACCAGCAGCTGCGCCGACGTGCAGAGTGCGGACGAAAACCCGATGCCGGACCCCCTGCCGATTGGCACGGCATATTGCGGCACCTGCCATTGTGCAGCGACCGGGACGGCAAGCATCACCCACGCCAAAGCGGCGAGCAAAACTCGTTTCATGTCTGGATTTCCTGTTGAGAAAAATTAGTCTGTTTTAGGTGACGACCCAGCCGCTCAGATCTTCAGCCGGATAGACCCAGCCTCGGGCGAGTCCTGATGCGTTCGACCACACCGAATAGGTCGCGGCCTTCATGATGGTTTCGGTGCCGTCGGGAACGAACCTGATCTCATGGTCGCTGACCACATTGCTTGACCAGTCAGCGAAGGCGAACGGCAGTGCCGCACGATCGGCGACCGGAGGCAGCGTAATCGTTGTCAGTGTCGGCCCTGTCCGCTTGATGGTGAGGAACGTATCGAGCACCGAGAGCGTGTGGGTCGCGCCCGTGATTTCGGTTTCGGGGCCTAAGGCATTAGAGACCGATGACGGACCCAGCTGCACATCCACCAGTTCGTAAGTGTCGGCGCCGAATGTCGCCGTGATGCGGTATTTCCCCTCCGCGACGTAGAAGCCGAACCGGCCGTCAACGGTTACGAATGGACTTCCGAGCGCGCCGGTAGCATCGTCATTGGCGTAGACCTGCACGACAGGAAGCCCCGGCACTTCCCGCCGCACCAGGATGCTGGCCCCTGCTACCAGGTTGCCCTGCGCATCCTGGACGACGCCGTTATATCGCGGGAGTGCCATCGATCCTTATCCTCAGTTGGGCGTGCCGCCGCGGAGATCGCCGCCAGACACCGTCGTGGTGACGTAGCTGCCACCGTCGATCGCAGCACCAGCGGCGCCGCCAGCCCCGCCAGGCCCGTTGGCTCCTGCGGCGCCCGTATCGCCGGCGAGGCCCGGCCCGCCGCCCGCGCCGCCACCACCGCCATAATTTGTCGAAACGCCACCACCAACGCCACCAGCGGCATTCGTTCCGGACAAGCCATCGCCCGCGGGACCCGCAAGGGTCGCACCACCAATGCCGCCCGCGCCAGGATTCTGACCAGCGCCACCACCGCCGCCGCCACCACCGCCACCGCCAAAAATGCCGCCGCCGCCGCTGCCGCCGCCACCGCCGCCGCCCCAGATCTTGGAGCCGGCAGGCGTCTCGAGATTGATCGGATAGCGCGTGTAGAGCGCGGGCCCGCCGGGAAATCCCGCAAATCCGGTATACTCGCCAACGTTAGGTCCCCTTTCGCCAGCGCCGCCCCTGCCCTGGATGCGACCAAGGTCGATCAGGTTGATGATGATCAGATAGACCGTTATCGCGGTCGACGTACCTGAGCCCGATGTCGCGTTGGCATCGAGCGTGACCTGCGTTCCGGAATCGACCGTCAGGATCTTGGTGCCGGCGGGAATGCCCGTGCCGGCAAAGAACATGCCCGCGGTATAATCCGATGTATCGGCAAGCCCGGTAATGATCGGGCTTCCGCTGGTGCGGTTGCCCGTGGTCGCGTCCGTCGGCCAACTTCCGATGTTAAGGGCCGGGTTGTATGTCGATGTCGATCCGACCGTGACGCCGGCATTGATCTGGATGGTGACGATATCGCCCGCGACAGCCTCGTCATACTGGGAATCGTGCAGCGTGCGCGCGTTGACGTTGTAGCTATCGGCGTCGACGATGACGAGATGACCGCCTGGGTTGATATCTTCCGCCAGCTGTTCGAACCGCATCTCCTCGGCTTCGACCAGGAACCGGTCTCGCATCGGCGACAGGCGCACCACCTGCACCGGGATATTCACCCGCGCGCCGTCAGGACCTTGAAACAACGGCGAGCCGAGATTATAGCCGCGCCCCAGTTCGACCGCGACGCCGCTGGTTCGCATGATGGCGAAGGTAAACAACCGTGGCGCCGTCCGATAGCGCGCCAGCAATTTGTTATTCAGCTTCTCGGCAACCGCACGGGCGTTCTGCGGAATCCATCTGGAGTTGATGACCTTGATTGCCGAGGACGATCCGTTGTTGGTTTCCGCCTCGCCGTCGATCGTCACCTGCTGCGATCGGTAATTGTCCTCGTCGTCGATTGCCTTCAGCGGATTGATCTGGGCATAGCGGGTCCACACTTGCGATAGCCGCTTGTCGGGCTGCTCGCGAATGCCCAGCGGCGTATCCTTTGCCATGTTCCTTTCGTCGAACAGTGCCGCATCGGTCGAGATCGAGCGCAACACCGTAAGCCTGATCAGGGCCGCGACCTCGTCCCACCAGACGCAAAGCGCGGATTGTTCGACCAGTTCATCGACCAGCTTTCGAACCGGCGTCGGCTCGGCAATGATCCCCGTGTTGACGGTACCGAGAAATCCCTCCGTCTCCGAGAGCCATTCGTCGATCGGTATGAACCCCGAGGGAACCCCGGCATAATCAATCATCAGCCTCGCGATGATATCGGCAACATTCTCGCCGAACAAATAGACCACGGTCTGCACGCGGTCCTGCGCCTTGTGTTCCTGCGCTTCCGTGTTGAAGCGCGCGCGCGCGGTGATGGTGACCGTATCGCCGGACCTTGTGAATTCAACAATCTCCTTGCCACCGATCGCCAGATATCCGGAGGCGTCATATTCCTCGTTGCCAATTCCCGCAGGCGACAGCGTAAACGATGAAGCGCTGGCGCTGATGTCGCCAACGAGAAATCCGTTGCTCATGACCGGCGCCATGGCGCGGTCGCCGTCGAGCTGTTTGAAAACATCCTTGGTGGTAATCGTGAACGATCCGCCAAGAGTCGGACCATCGAAGCTTTCGCCGAAGAATGTCCGGGTCTCGAACTCCACCAGGCTTTGACCTAGATAACCCTGCTTGATGCGGGTAGTCAGCCCCTGCACGTAGCGCTGCCTGGCGCGCAACTTGCCCCAATAGGATCCTTGCGAGACCGGATCGTAGCCGCGCGCGGCTATATATTTATCGTACCTGCCGGTCCCCGTATCCGGATGCGGGTGATCCTTGAACGTCACCGTCAACGTCGACCGCTCGCCGAGGCTTTCGCCGGGCTTGATGGTGCCGGGCGAGATTTCCGCGGAGACCAGCGAGGGGATGCAATCGATTTCCTTTGGACTATAGGAGTCGGACAGTCCGAAGCGCACCGTGACCGTCTCGTCGATAAAGGACAGCGGCACGGGACATGTCGGCCGCGTGTTCCAGCATTCCTGCACGCTATCGACCCCCTTCACCGCAGGGCATGTGCCGGCGCCTGTCGTCTCCCCGTAGCGCAAGGCGCAACGCGGCAGATCGACTTCGCAATAGACCAGACTCTTGCGAGCGAATTCAGACAATGCCGTTCACCTGCAACTGCACGCTGAGGAGGCCGTCATACTCATTGCCCTGCGTCGATTGCCGCTTGCGTTGATTAACCGGCTTTGGGTTGTTGGTGATCCAGCAATAGCCAACCTCCGTCGGGTGATGCAGCGGACGCCAGGCGAAGAAGAACGGCAGCGTCCTGGCTGCCCGCACGAACGGATCGAAATAGGTTCGGTACCAGACCGGCTCCAGATTTTTCAGATCGATCGACGTCGAATTGTGCTCACCCAGCACCGTAGTGCCGAGGAAATCCCCCGCCATGCTTATGCCATTGACGAAGGTGGTGTTGACTCCCATCGTGATCGGCGTGTGGCCCATCCATATCCGGCGTTGAACCACCAGCAGCGGGCCGATAGAGACACAGGCGATGCGCGCGGCCTCATTGCCCGTCGCCAGCGTGATGCGCACCGAAGAGACGGAATATTCGTCAAAGCGAAACATCAACGGCGCGTCGTTGGCCGGCATACCGTCATAGACCTCGACCCACGCGCTATCGGTATAGACCTCGATCGTAATTCCTATTTCGGCCGTCCCCAGATTGTGCCCGGCGAAGCCGACACCATTGATGGCCTCGATCTCCGAGATGGTAAAAACCAATACATGTTCGGCGGTCGACGTTGCCCACCACTGCGCATCCGGAAACGTCAACGGATTCGCAAGGTTGGACACCGGATGATCGGTATCTTCCGATGTCGCCGTAATGCCTGCCGACGTGATGAAGTTGCGGTAGAGGATCGTCGGGTTGTTGAGCGACAGCGCCGCGGCTGACGCCGACAGCACCAGCGATGGTGAAATGACAATGCTCATGCGAGCACGACCTTGCCGCCGTCGCGCTGCAATTCGATCAATTGCCCGGCCATCTCGCGGACTTCCTCGCGGCCCCAGTAGCGGCCCTGGAATGTAACGAAGGTGGTCTGCGACGGCGCAGCGGAGGCCGTCGATTCCGCCGCCGATGCTGTTGCAGATCCCCCACCCCCCGACGAAGACACGGCGCCGCCCCCGCCGCCGCTGCTTGTCGTGGTGCTCATCAGTTTGGCGATATGCGCCGCGACACCGGCCGCGGCGACGCCCGCGAACACGGCACCCAGCGCGGGACCGCCAATCTTGCTGCCGGCGGCATAGGCCGACACCACGGCCTCATAACCCTTGACCAGCGCGGTCGCTGCCGAGATCGCCTTGAAAATCGAGAATTGCTTCTCACCTTCACTGCCGACCAGGTCGGTGATCTGCCCCAGCGACGTATCGACGATGTTGGCCATCCCGGAATATTGCGAGGCCTGAATCTGTAGCGCAGCGAGCCGGTATTTCTCTTCGATCCCCTTGCGCAGCTGCGCTGCGCGTTCGACGGTCAGGGTCCTGTTCTGTTCAAACGTCGCGAGATCGGCGAGCTGCTTTTCATACTTCCGCGCCAGCAGCTCGTCTTCGGCAATCACGCCCTCTTCGAACTTGGCCTGCACCAGAGCGGCCTTGTCCTGGGCGAACTTGTCCTCGATCTGCAATCGCATGGCGGCGGCTTCGGTCGCGGTCACCGCGCGCTTGGCTTCGAACTCGGCAAGGCCCTTCAGTTCGGACTCGTACTGCAGCCGCAAGGCCTCGCTTTCCGAGGCCAGCGATTTCTTCAGCCGATCGACCCTGCCCTCCAGCGCCTTGCGCTGGCCGTCGTCCATGCCGTCACCGGTGTCCGCACCTCCGGAATTGGCACGCTTGCGCTCATCGACAATTTTCTGAGCGGCTTCCCTGGCCTTGCCCTGCAGGCCCTCCCACCACTTCGCCCACTCTTCATCGGAGGGCGGCGCTTGCAGCGTGTCCCGTAACTTGCCGTAGCCGTGCTCGATATCGTGGTAACCGAGCTGCGCCGCGCTGACCATGCCGAACGTCGCGGCCGACATGGTTTTCGGAATCGCGCCGGCGATCGTGTCAAAGGCCTTGATCGTGCCCGCAACCATCTCATCGATATCAACGCGGCTGTTGTAGATTTCGGTGCGCAGCCGGCCGAAAGCGATAACCGCCAGCCCGACGCCCTTCTGGATGACCTCGCCGAACCCGCCGGACTCCCGGCCAGCATCCGCCAGCTGATCGGACACTTCCTTGAGCAGCGGCGCCAGTGTCTTAGCCAGCTGGTTGCCTACACCGGTAAAGGTCAGCTTGGCCGTCGTCCACGCGTCGTTGGCCACCTCGATCGCCGCGGCGTCGATATCCGACACGGCGATGCCGAACGCCTGGACGTCCTTTGATGCCGAACGGATCGCGTCCCCGCCACCCTCGAACAGGCTGATCAGTTCCTGCCCGCGGACACCGAACTGCTTGAGCACGTCCGCCTGTTGCGCCGTGGTGTAGCCAAGCTCCTTGAACCGGTCCGCCAGCACCGCCAGCCGCTCGTTGACGGGCAGAGCGAGGAAGTCCGATACATCCAGCCCCAGCCTCTTCATGGCCTCATGGGCGGGCCCTGAGCCGATCCTGGCGGCTTCCGCCAGCTGCTGGTTCATCCGCCCTGCCGCCTTCGCCAGCGCCTCCTGAGAGACGCCCGCGAGATCGCCCGCCAGTACCAGGCCCTGCAGATCGGCTACCGTGCCTTTGAGCCGGTGCGCCAGCTTGGACTGGACGTCAATCGTCTCCATCGATTTTGCGGTCAGATGCGCGGCCAGCGCGGCGCCAGCGCTGACCGCCGCAAAAGCATAGGCTCCGAGGAGTTCTGCCCCGGTGTTGATCGACTTTCCAAACTTCCTGACAATGCCCTCGGCTTTCGCCGTAGCCTTGTCGAGTCCGGAGACGTCACCGCCGATCGAAACCGACAGCGCACCCATGACGGCGGATTGGATCATCGGTTACCTGCGAGGGGAAGGGTTAATCAGCATCCGAGCCGGGCGGCTCGCCATAGGCTTCGCGGTAGAGTTCCGCGACCTCATGTTCGGTCATCGAACCGTACATCTTGACCGGGGTCTTTGCTTCAACCATCCACCAGAACTCTTCCGGATGCATGGCCCAGAAATCACGCGGGGCCATGCCCCACGGGCCGCAGGCTAGTTTGAACGCCGCTTGGACGATTTCGCAGCGGCCCTGCGCACCCGTCGCGGCGCTTCTTTTCCCGCGGCTGTTTCCCTTGCAGCCGTCACACCGAGCTTGACGTTGGTCGGGATCATCATGCCGAGCAGCAGCGCCACGGCGGCGACAACATTCTGCTTGGCATCCTCACCGAACATGCCGGCGTAGACGTCCGATGCAGTGACCTCTTCTGCGCCAGCGTAGCGCAGGACAGAAGCAAACGCCGCGGACATCTTGCCAAGCCGAAGCGTACCCCGGGCGGCATCGGCCTGCAGTTCCGCCAGCGTGAGGTGATCCTCGATCCGCTGGATAGCACCCATGACCCGATCGGGGGCGATGGTGTGGGTCTTGCCTTGCCATCGCAGATGGATGGCGTCGAACGGTGAACTCCCGCCGCTCATGGCGCAGGCACCGCAACGCCGGAGTTGAGGATTCCCAGCTTGATCTGGGTCGCCGACACCCCGACACCGATGATCGAGACATAGTCGCCGGTCTCCAGATCAGCAGCCGGCATGATGCCGCCAGGCGTGTCGCTGCTGACATAGACCGTCCCGACCACGACGGTCCCGCCGATCGTGATCAGGCCCTCATACTGGACGGTCACCGGTTGACCGGCACCCGGGGCACTGTTGAGGCAGATGCCATCGACGACACGTAGGGCCGCTGCGCCATCGGAATCCGTCTTTCCGAATGTATTCGTGTCGCGATAGACGACCTCCCCGGCCAGAAGGGCGGCGGCAGAGAAACCCTGACGGGTCTTGGCGCCAGTGCCCTTGACGACGCTGGCCGGCGTGATGGAAATATCGGTCATTGCTGCACTCCTGCGGAGTTATGGTGTTGAGGAAATTTTGACGGGATCAACTGCCAGCGGTAAAGGTAACGCCGCCGGTGTCCTGCCATGCAGATTCGAACGGCGTTGCATCGTTGTAGGTCATGGTCTCGCTATACGAGACCAGGAAGAAATCACCGGAGACCACGCGGCCGTTAACATAGGTCAACGAGAGTGTGGCAATTCGCGTCGCACTGAACCAGATGGCCGCAAGAACGTCCCCCTTCAGTACCCCCGATATGTTGATGTCAATCGTGCTCTCCCCAGCTTCACTGAGCAACTGGCGGACACCGTCGGCATCATCATCGCTGACATTGATCGGCTCACCAGCGCAGGCTAGCCCCTTTTCGCGAACGCCAGCGAGTGTACTGCCGTTCACATTCAAAATGATCTTGCGACCAAGCGTTCCCTCGCCTGCGGCCATGGTGGTGTCTCCTGATGTTGAGAGGTTGGAAGTGACGCAAATCCCGCGCGCGGGAACTATTCGGTTTCGGTTGGTTCGCTGTAGCGGATGACGAAGATCAGATTGATCTCGCCATGATGGCGCTGGCCTTCCGAACTGACCTCAATCGCGGTCGACTGCAGCATGATGTCGAACACGCCGAGATCATCTTCGGAATCGCGCAGCCGCTCCTCGACTTCGCTGGCAATGACATCGAGCAGATCGTCCGGCACAGCATTGTGATTGACCCTGCCCTCGACCACGAACAGAAGCTGGCGGCCCAGCGAAGCCGGGTTGCCTTCCATCGGCCGCCCCGATTGTTCGTTGACCGCATAGACCAGCAGCGTCGGCTGGTGGTTGGCTTCCAGCGGCCTGGTGCGGCCGTGATAGACACGATCTCCCGTCGTCGGCAGCCCGGTCAGGCGCTCGACGATGGCCTCGCGGATCTCGGTACGGGCGTGTGTCATCAGGCCGCTTTCTTCATTCGCGAAGTAACGAAGCGCGCGAAGCCGTCGCGGGCGTGGCCGACGAATTTCTGCCGGAATACCGACTGCGCTGTCTCATAGAACGGGAACCGTTTCTTGTAGCGGGGCGCCTTCACGAACATGATCACCGGCACGATCGTGTTGAGCTTTTCCCGCAGATAGATGCCCGGCGCGACATTGCCGCGAAGCACGAAATAGCGACCGCTCTTGCGCTTGGCTTTCGAACGCCGGCTGTTGGTGGCGTTGGCCTGATAGCCGGCCATCTGTTCGGCGGCTTGAACCTGGCTCAAAATCCGCTCGATCGTCGACCCCGACAGGTTGCCGTATTGATCCAGCCTGGCTCCCCTGCCCGGCACGGCGTATTCGTCCGGCTTCATGTGCCCCGCACGGATCAGGCGCTTCTCATGGGCCTTGTGCTGGCGACCGCCGCCCTCGACTTGCGGGCCGAGGTATCGCCAGGCCGGGATCGAGCCGAAGCCTTCCTTGAAATATACAGACGCCACCAGATTGTTCTTTTTCGCCGGGCTCATATAGAGCGCATTCAGCGTGAAGCGCGACGGCCGGTCGAACACCCTCTTCATGACGGTAATTTCTTCCGCCTTGATATCCTGCGCCGTCTTCGTCAGCGCATAGGCTGTTACAATCGGAGCGTCTTCTTTCGCCAGCCTTCGCAAGGCCCGCATGACGTCTGAGGTATCAACCCGGATATGAATGGCCATCAGGTAATGTCCGCAAGATTGCAGCGGATCATGCCCTTGCCGTCGGGCAGGATCGGCGTGGTGACCTTCATGGTCTTGCTGTCTTCCACCCGGGTTACAGTGTCCCCCTCGACGGGAACCACAACCGATGCCTGCACGCTGAGCGTGGTGACGCTGATATCCGTATCCGCGTGAAGGCCGATCCCGTCGACTTCGGACCCTTCGGTCCATATCGCCGCGATCACGCCGCCATCGCCGATCGGAATCCCGGTAGCAATCGGCGTGTAGATCACCGGCTCCCCGAACGTCTCGACAAAGATGCCGGGGAGCGAGGCGAACAGCGGATTGGCCACGGGCCTACACTGCCGCCTTGTTCAAGGCGGTAGTGTCGAGAGACTCGGTGGCGGGCTTATCGCCCGCACCCAACGGCGGCAGCGGCAGCGGCGCCTGCTTGGCGGCACCCATGGCGATCAGCCGGCGGGCTTCAGCTTCGTCCACTTCGACGAATGAATCACCGGACGAGATCGTGACCGTGTTGAACTTGTCCTTCTGCCCCGGCCCGCTTTTCTTGACGGCTGCGCGGCGACGGATCGAGTGGATGGCAATCAGGTTTACCATGACAAATTTCCTTGAATTGAGGGGGGCGCGCCAATTGGCGCAGGCGACACAACCGGACTGCCGAGGTTCAACGAGCCCCGGCAATTTTGTAATCAGCTGGAAGAGATTACGTAACGGTCGCCGACAGCGACGCGTTCGGCCGGTACGGCACCACCAGCGGCGCCGACTGCAGCATCAGGTAGCGGACGGCCGGGTCGTCCTGCGTCCAGGACTTCTGGAAGTAGTCACGCGCCTGGAAGCCGGCCTTCTCATCCTTGATCGAGCCGTGATGTTGCACGCCTTCGATCTGGGCAGAGCCCATCACTAGTTTGCCGTTGGGGATGAACTTCTGGGTCGCGCCGGCGTCGTCGACATATTCGGCGTTGTAGGTCCAGATCGCGAAGTCGCCGGCGTAGCCCTTGAAACTCGGCCCGATCATGCCGCTGTTCGGACCGGCCTCGAGCGTGGTCTTCGGCGACAGGTTCTTCGACTTGTCCAGCAGTTCCTTGACGTCGTCATTGGCGCGGAACAGCTTCCATGTGTCGGTTGCCATAACCACGTCCGTCGCCGTCGCACCAGATTTTTCCGCGATCAGCTCGCCCCAGTCTTCCAGATCGCCGACGGGATCCGGAGCGCTGTCATTCCAGCGAGCTGTGCTGGAAAGAACAGCGGTCAGGTCGCTGTGCCGTCCGAAGTCGACCTCGACCTCCGGATATTTTTCGCCTTCGACGACGACCTTGCCGGTCAGCAGCGCCTGCGCCGCCATCCATTCCATGCGGCGCTTGATCATCGCGACCTGATCCTCGGATTCCTGGATCACCGACAACAGCCGGTTCTGCATCGGATCAAGCGATGCTGCGATCTGCTGGCCCGGCCGGCGACGGATCGCCTTACCATCTTCGAACACGCGCTTGTCCTTCACATAGGCCGGCTTGAAACTGTTGGTCGCATAACCGAGCGACTGTACGATCTGGCCTTCCACCAGCGGCGATACGAACGGCGCCAGGCGCGGTTTGCCGGTCAGCACATCGAAATAGATTTCCTCCTGGGTGGAGGTGGAAATCTCGCGGAAGAACATCGACAGCAGAAACATGCTAACCGAGTCCTTGAGATCGTCGACAACGCGGTTGAGCACCGCGGGCGTGAACACGTCCATGATTATATCCTCGTTTGGTCCGGGCTCACGCCGCGGTGGTTTTCAGGGAAAGCGGTTGAATACGCGTAGAGATCAGCGAACGACGCTGGACTGCAACTTGATGCCGACGTCGCGGAGGGCTTCGCGGCAGCTGGCGGCCGTGTGGCCGGTGCCGTAGGTCAACGCATTCTCGTCATAGACGCCGCCGAAATGCGCGATGGTGTCCTTGTCGGCGCTGGTCGCGTCGCAATCCTCGCCGAGGATGGCGCAGGGGGTCTGCGAGCCATCTGCCGCTGCGGACAGCGACTTCAGGTACTTCCCCGAGCCAGCCGCAACCGTAATATCGAACCCGTCTCCTACGATGAAATCGTCGCTACCGGCATCGGCGACCGCAAACTTGATGTCATCATCGAATGCACCGGCACCGCCGGCCATCACAACTTCGCCGATCATGTTGCCATCCGGATCCTCGACCCGGAAAGTTCCGTTGTTGGTGGCCGCCGCAGTGAAGCGAACGGTATAGACGCCGACCTTGGCACCTGCCCGAACTGGCGTGGTGACGTCCATGGTCAGCGTGCCGTCGCCGGTATTGCCGCCGGATTTTGCCGCGGAAGTCGCAGCGCCGACGCTGATCTTGCCAAGCACGGTCCCGCGCAACAGCGCTCCCGCACCGGACAATAGCGTAATCTTGCGGGTCTGTGGATCGTCGCTGCCGGCGAAGATGCCGTCCGGCGTGAACGAGCCCTGCGAGGAGAAGCCCGCAAGCGCGGCCATGGCAATGAACTCCGGCGACTGTGCAAACGCCGAGGCATGTGCGAGAGCCGGGGCAAACGCCTCGGCATGCAGGGGCATCGCCAGAGCGGCAACGCCGAGGAGGATGGAAGCGCAGAGCACTGCGCCGAGAATGCGCGTCATGGGAATGGTCTCCTTTCGAGACGGGGGTTTTTGAGAGGTGGATCAGGCGAGCCGCGAAGGCCTTCAGGCGGCGCGGTTGCCGAGGTAGCCCTTGACCACAGCGCTCGCGAGCGCAGCGTCATCCTTGTTGCCGGACTCAGTATCGGCGCCGACCGCCGGATTCTTGACGCTGTTCATCGCTGCACTGAGCGGGTCAGTCGTGGCGGCGGGCTCGGCCTGCTTTTCCGCCTTTCCGAGCATCGTCTTGGCGGCGTCTGCGCTCATCTCGGTTTCGAACGCGAGATGATGAGCCAGGGTCGAACGGCCCTTGGCTTCGTCGCTGCCGAGAATGGTACTGATGCGTGCGCGCTCGGCGGTGGTACCTTCCTTGGTGCCCTCGAGCTTTCCGGCCGCATGGCCCTCGGTGCGCGCGGTCTCCAGCGCAGCGGTAGCGGCGGCCTGCCCGGCCGGGGGTACTGAGGCAGCATTCGACATCTCGGTATCTCCTTCTTCGTCATCGTCCGGATCGGACAGTTCGGGGGAAAACGCGGTTACGGCGTCGTCGAGCGGCGCGATCGCATCGATCAGGCCGAGTTTTTGTGCCTCGCTGGCGTGGTAGCATTGCGCCTCTGTGGCGCGGACCGCGGCGACATCGATGCCGCGGTTGCGTGCGACCAGGGTGCAGAACTCCTCGCCGGTCTCGTCGCACCATGCCTGCCAGCGCGCCTTCACCTCGTCGGGCAGCGGCTGGTAGGAATTGCCGTCGACCTTGTGCTTGCCGAAGTGCACGAAGGTGAACTTCATGCCTGCATCTTCCAGCGCCCGGCTGACATCGAGATGCGTCATCACCACGCCGATCGAACCGATGCCGGCATTATTGGACGCGGTAATCGCACTAGCAGCACAGGCGACGGCGTAGCCGGCGGAATAGGCCATCTGGGCAAAAGCCTTGATCGGCTTGACCGATCGGCCTGCATATATTTTGTTGACCAGATCGAAGCATCCGTCGCCCTGCCCACCATAGGAATAGACGATCAGCGCGATACCCCGGACGTTGCCGTCGGCAAGCCCGCGCTCGATGGCGCGGGCTATGTAGCTGTAGCCGGTCGCATAAGAGCCAAGCGCCCACGGAAAGTCATAGAGCAGCACACCCTTGACCGGGACCTGCAGGATCCCGTCGACCACCACATAGGGCCGGTACATGCTGCGCCAGTCGTCCGGCGCAAACCAGAAATTGTCGCCGGCACTGAATTCCGCCGCGAGCAATTCATGCGCACGGGGATGCTGCAGGATAGCCGACAGATCGGCCTCGAAGCGGCTGCCGGCGCGCGGGTCGATCAGCGCAGGGACATCCGCGAAGCGGGCGAGCAATGGATTGTTCATGCGGCTTTCGCTCCCTGATCCTTGGCCGTTGAGTTCGACGTCGTCGCTTCGCCGTCCGACGAATGCACCGTGACGATCTGGCCGTTGCCCTTGCGCGACAGCGTGCCTTCCGGCAGGCCGTATTGCTTCTCAAGCTCGATCGCATGCGCGAACTCACGGGCGCGCTGTTCCTGCACGTCGCGGGAATCCTTGCCCTGCTCGGCGGCTTCGTCCTGCAGGCTGGTCAGGTTGTTGTCCATGCGCGTTCCAGCGGCCTGCGCTTCCTTCAGCGGATCGACCCAGCCGCGGCCGGCGTAGATCCACTTGGCCTGGGTCCAGGCGGTGCGACGCGCGTAGAAGTCAGCCGGCTTGCAATCGGGAATGCGCCCGCGGTTGACCGCCTCTTCGAACCACAGGTCATAGACGACACTGCACCAGCCATCGGAAACCAACTGCCGGCATGAATAGAAATAGCGCCAGGCTTCCAAGAGCGCCGCGCGGGCGCTGGAATAGTTCGTCTTGCTGAAATCCTTGAAGATCAGCTCATAGGGCATGTTGAGCCCGGTGCCGATATGGCGCAGCATCAGGGTCGCGAAGGCATCAAGTTCGCTGTCGGGCCCACCCGGAATGAACGGGTTGAGTTTGGTGCCGGGAGGCAGCGGGATGATGGCGCCGCCCTTCATCTGCACCCGCCATTCGTTCAAGCCGGCCTGATAGTCCGCCATCTTGTCGCCGCCGAACGTGGTGACGAAAGATTCCTGATCCATCGGCGTTTCCATCGCCGCGAAGATCATCGCATTGAGCACCGTCGATCGAAGCTTTTCGACGGTCAGGTGATCGTACATTTTGAACATGCGGGCCACCGCCGTGATCGGTGGCTTACCGCGGCTCTGCCCGATCCGCTCCGGCTCGAAGGCGTGGATCACCCTCGCCCGTCCGAACGGCGTCCAGGCCGGGATCCTCTCCCACACCCCGCCGCCGAACATGCCGCCAAAGCCGAAGATATCGCCGGGGTGGCTCTTGCGGATGTGATAGGCCACTGCGGCGCCGTAGGCGTCGATTTCCTTGCCGCCCCTTAACGTGGCGGTGTCCATCATCCCGTTCGGATTGGACAGCCTGGCGGGGTCCACCAGCTGCATGCAGGTGTTCCAGCGCGAGCCCCGCTCGGGAAGCCACAAAGGCAGCGCCAGCAGTTCGCCTGCCGAGGCCAAGGTACGCGCCTGCAGCCGGGTGGCGCCGTGGAAATTCAAGGTCCATGCCGCGTCGAAATAGATGCCGTCGGCAAAGCCCTTCCATTCGGCTTCCACCACCCGGGACCATTCGTCGACCCAAACCGCATCCTTGCCCAAGGCCACCCGGTCCGGGTTCGGCTTGCACATGACGCGCGGACCGATGACGTTATCGACATAGGTCCGCTCGGCCCCGGCCGCCACGCCGTTGTTGCGAGCAAGATCGTCGCCCCTGGCGTTGATGGTATCCAGTTCACTGAGCAGCGCCGAATCCGGCGAGATCCGGGACGGCGTCCAGGACGCCATATCCTTGGCCCGGTAGGACGCCGCCGCATGGGCTGTCTCGACCTCCGGCATCGCCGAGGCCGCAGCCTTCGGCGGGATTACCTCAACGGACGCCCCCGGCAAGCCTGCACCAATTGGTGCAGGCTGCTCACCTGAGAACGACGGGGCATAACTGGAGAGCAAGGGGTGCATCAGCATCCTTGGGGTTGGGTTGGGTAAGTGGGAACTGGAAAAGCGGGGCCATGTGGCCGGGTGATCGCGGGACGGCTTCAGGGCATTCGGTGGCCGATTGAACCGGCCTTCCTCGACACACCCTGAGAGAGCGGGGACGCGGCTAGACTTCCCAATACGGCCTGGCGTCGTAAGTCATGCCAGCGCAGAACCGGCGATGCTTTCGGCCGCAAGTGCAATGGAAGATGTAGATATCCGGCGCCGGCTCCTCGGGGTGAGATTTCAGCGCCTCAATCTCGTGGTTTTCAGGATGCCGGCAGCAACTAGCGATCTGCTGGTTATGCTCCATCGCCTCGAAAAAACGAGGCGGGATGAACCCCTCCGGAAGGTCGGCAACCTTGACCTTGCCGCAGGCTGGGATGGTCGTCTCCGGCAGGACTGTTCCCTTCACGACCCTGCCGTGGCGCTTTGCAAAGGGGCCAAGCGCGTTGAACCGCTCAGTTTCGCTAAGGCCGTCAGACCGAAATGTGGCGAGAGACTTCGGCTTCATACAAGGGTGAAAACGCTGGCGCCGAAGTCCACAGTGAACGTCTCGCCGTTGCCGACCGTGAAGTTAGAGCCGTAATCCCAATCTCCGAGGAGCTTGTCGGTCGTGGACGTGTCGTTATGGATGGCGATATAACGGCCCGCGCCCCAATCAGCCGCGCTGGCAGTCCAGACAACATCGGTTGCGCCCATGGTCGCCGTGCCGCCGGTTTCGCTCCAGGTGTTCTGAATGTCGATCCCGCCCGCAGTGTATCCGGTTCCGGTGATCTGTGTCAGATCCGCCAGCTCGTCGTCGGTGGCAACCGTTGGCGCATCCGAATGGATGGCGGCCTTGACGACATTGCCTGCGGCGGCGAGGTTGTGAACGCCGAGGCCGAATTGCTCAACGGTGTCCTGAAACTTGGTGAATGCAACCATGATGGTCTCCTTTTGTGAACCTTTTGGCCAGGCCTCATACCTATTTCTGGGCTAGGCAGAGC